>Ga0209162_1000506_pt1 | contig 42491 bp, 35 predicted proteins | sample YNPNPMetaG_FD_187121 | JGI IMG/M metagenome (GOLD analysis project Ga0209162, IMG submission 187121) | Anoxygenic and chlorotrophic microbial mat microbial communities from Yellowstone National Park, USA - YNP NP MetaG (SPAdes) (version 2) ...
CCGCCCGATGGAAATCGGCCTCTTGAGGCGTTTCACGCCGGGTGTCGGCCTGCGCCGACACTCCGTGGCGCGGCAAAGGAGAGGTCGGCGAAGGCCGACCCTTGGCCGCAGGCCATTGGAGGCTGACTTTCATCGGCCTCTTTGGGCGTTTCACGCCGGGTGTCGGCCTGCGCCGACACTCCGTGGCGCGGTCAAGGAGAGGTCGGCGAAGGCCGACCATGGGCCGCAGGCCATTGGAGGCTGACTTTCCGCCATGTGGAGCGGGTGTATGGCCCCGACCTGATGCTGGCCCTGTGCCAGTGGTCGGTGTCCAGAGGCTACCGCCATTTTCTCTACGGCGGGGAGGTTGGTGTTCCTGAGCAACTGGCCGCTGCCCTGCAGCGGCGGTTCCCCGGCCTGCGGGTCGTTGGCACCTGGTCGCCCCCTTTCCAACCGCTGACGGTTGAGCAGGACGAACAGATCGTGGCCGCGATCAACGCTGCCGGGCCGGACATTGTCTGGGTCGGCCTCAGCACGCCCAGGCAGGAGCGGTGGATGGCCGCTCACGTGGGACGGGTGGCGGCCCCGCTGCTCATCGGCGTGGGGGCCGCCTTTGACTTTTTGGCCGGGCGCAAAAGGCAGGCGCCGCGCTGGATGCAGCGCAGCGGCCTGGAATGGCTTTTCCGCCTGGCGAGCGAACCCCGCCGCCTGTGGCGACGATACCTGGCGAGCGTTCCGGCATTTCTGTTCCTGAGTGCGTTGCAGGCCTCTGGATTGCGCCGGTATGAATTGACGGAGGGATAAGGAACCCCATGACCTTCCAGGAAATCATCCTGACCTTGCGCCGGCGGTTCTGGCTGCCGGTGGCCGGTGCCCTGATGGCCGGCGCGGTGGCTTTGATCCTCAGCCTGGTCTGGCCGCCGGTTTACGAAGCCGAGGCTTTGCTGCTTATCACCAGGCTGCGCCCGGCAGTGACCCTCGATCCCCGCTTCCAGACGGTGGCCGAGGAGAATGTGGTGAACCTGTCGATCCAGGAGGAACAGGTACGCCGTCAAACCCTGGTGGGCCTGGCCGGGAGTCCTGACCTGTGGATCAAGGTTCTGGAGCGCCTGGGTGACAGCCTGCCGCCCGACGAACGCTCGGTAGGCTTTTTGCAGGGTGTGACCGACATCCGCACCGAGGGGAACCTGATCGCCTTCCAGGCGCGGGCCGGCCGCCCGGCAAAGGCGGCAGCGATCGCCAATGCCTGGGCCGAGACCTATCAGGAACAGGTCAACCGCCTGTACAGCAGTACCTCGCCCGGCTATGAGCAGGTCCAGGCGCAGATCGCCGCCGCTCAGACGGCCTATGAAGCGGCCCAACAGGAACTTGAGAGTTTTGTGCGCCAGAGCCGGGAGAATGAACTGACCCGCCAGATCGAGCAGAGGCAACAGGTCCTGGCCAACCTGCAGGCCGGCCAGATTGCGGCGGCGCGGCAGCAGGTGGATGCTTTTCTGGCCCGCACCAACCGTATCAACCAACTGCTCTTCGGCGCCAGGAGCCTGCAAGCTCACCTGGCGGCTTTGCCGGCTGCAGAGCGGTTGACACCGGGCGAGCAGTTCGCCCTGTTTTCGCTGGAGGCGGGTGCCTTTACCCACTGGATCACCCTGTCGTTGAGCCTGGAATTGGGCCAGGGCTGGCTGGAGCAGGCCGATGTCACCGTCGGGCAGGGGGCCGCCCGGCTGGATCGCCTCATCGCCCGATTGGAAGCCGACCGGGCGGCAGCTCAGGCCGAGATCGCCGACCGGTCGTTGGCCCTGCTCAGGGGGGAGGAGTTGTTGGCCTATGGGCAGGACGGCGCAACTTTGGAGCAGATTGCCGCTTTGCAGGCGGAGATCGGTCGCCTGCAGGCGGAGTTGCAACAGCAGCAGGCGCTCAAACAGGACCGGATGGACGCCTACAACCTGGCCAGGGAGAACTATCTCACCCTGGTCCGCAAGGGGGCTGAGGTTCAGATCGCCTCACAGTTGACCGGCACCGAGGTCCAGATTGCGGCCGTCGCCCACGAGCCGGATGAGCCGGCCTTCCCCCGTCCTCTGTTGACCACCGGGCTGGGGATCGTGGCCGGTGGCCTGGCCGGGCTGGCACTGGCCTCTGTAGGGCAACTGCTCGCAGTTGCCCTACAGATTTCACCGCCGGGCACGCAGAGAACGCCGGGGAATCAAACCTGGCGTTCTCTGCGGTGATAAGCACCCTCCTAGCCGAGGAATATCCCGATCGCCGTCAGCAGCGGGGTGAGGATGACGATCAGGACATTTCTGGCCAGGAAGGGGATCAACTTTTCAATGGCTTCGGCGTTCCGATAGGCACCGAGGAAGGTCGGCACGGCCAGGGGAAGGCTGCCCAGGCCCAGCAGGGCGGTCCAGGGCAACCTGCCCAGGATCGCCCCCACGACGATGGACAGGTAGGTTGCCAGCAGGAACAGGCCGTAGACCAGGCTGGCGGTCCGCCGGCCGGCGAGAATGGGCAGGTGCCGCCGCCCAATGCTCTGGTCGGCCTCCACGTCGGGGAGCTGGTTCAGCAGCAGCAGATTGTTGACCAGGAAAAAGGGCACCAGCGAGGCAAAGAAGGAGGCCCACGAGTAGCTGCCGCTCAGCGCAAAATCGGTGCCCATGACCATCAGGGTGCCAAAGCCCAGGCCGGGGGCGATCAGGCATAACAGCGGGGAGCGGGTGATCCAGGGGGTGTAGAGGACGATGACCACCAACCCCAGCAGGCCCAGGGGCAACAGGGCCGCTCCCCGGACGAAGACAAAGTACAGCCCGATCAGGCCGGTGAGGGCCAGGGTTGTGACCCCGGTGATCAGCGCCGAGGGGGCTGCTTCGGGGTTGGCGGCCAGGGTGCCGCTGCCGCCGCTGAAGGGGGTGCGCCGTGTTCTGAGGTCGAGTCCGCTCTTGAAGTCAAAGTACTCGTTCAGGACATTGACGCTGATGTGAGCTGTGAATGCCCCTACCAGGACCAGGATCAGGTGGAGCAGGTTGATCCTGGCCCCACCCCAGACGGCAGTGCTGACTCCCAACAGCACACACACCGGCGGCAGGACCAGGAAGGGGAGGCGCATCGGCCCCAACAGTTGTTTCAGTGCAGTCATTCTGTTTTCCTCCTGAAATTTTTTTTCTCTCCCACCTACAGCACCCAGGCTTCGGCCACACTCTCGACTTCGACCAGCTTTTTGCCCCGGCCGGCCCGCTTCTCCACCGGCACCTGGTCGAGATGTTGTCGTTTGCCGTCGGCGGCGATCAGGTCCACCCCACCGTCCAATGGGCCGACGGCCACCGCCACCGCCGGGCCGGTCGTCCTGGTGACGTTGAGCAGTTGCACTCCCTGACCGGCCCGCCCCTGGACCGGGAACTCGTCGAGCGGCACCCGCTTGACATAGCCTGTCTGGCTGACCACCACCACCCCCCATCCGGCTGCCGGGTCGCTCAGCACCGCGCCCCCCAGCAGGTGGTCTTCGCCGGACAGCCTGATGCCGACCACGCCGCGCGCCGAGGGGGTGGCCTGGGGGTTGACTTCGCCGGCGACGAAGCGGTTGGCCCGGGTCGTGGTGAAGAAGATCACCTGCGCCCCCTCTCCGCCGGTGCCGGCAAACAGCACCCCGTCCCCCTCCTCGCCCAGGCCGATGATCCGGGCCCATGACGCCTCGGCTCCGGAGCGCACATCCTCCGCCCTGACCCGCTTGACCTGCCCCTGGCGCGTGCCCAGCACCAGGCAGCCATCGTCCGACAGGCGGCCCAGGCCGACCACCTGCTCCCCTTTGGCCAACCCCAGCTCCTGGAAGGTGGCGGAGCGCGGCAGACGGCCTGCTTCGCCCCACCAGGCCCGGCCGTGGCTTGAGACCAGCACCACCCGGTCCTGCGGCCCGACGCACAGGTGGAGCCGATGGGCCTCCACCGCCCGGCTGGTGACACCGACCTTGAGGCGGTAGCTGAACCCTTTGGCATCCTGGCGTTGCACCCCCTGGGTGGTGACGACAATCATCTGGGGGCCTTCAGGCCGGGTCAGGTCTGCCTCGGTGACAACCCGTTCGCCCGATTTCTCGTCGGTCAGGATGACCGTCTTGCGCGGTGTGGCGAACCGGGCTTTGATGGCCGTCGTCTCCTCGATGACAACCTCCAGGCGGCGCGCTTCGGAGCGCAGGATCTCCTTCAGGAGTTTGATCCGCTCTTTGAGCTCCTTCTCCTCTTCGACCAGTTTGCGCCGTTCCAGCGCTGCCAGCCGGCGCAGTTGCATGGCCAGGATCGCCTGTGCCTGCAGGGGAGTGAATCCAAATTTTTTGACCAGGTTTGTTTCAGCGGTTTCGGCGCTCTGGCTGCGGCGGATGGTCTCGATCACCTGGTCAATGACCTCCAGGGCCTTGAGCAACCCCTGGACGATGTGCAGCCGGGCCTCCCGTCTGTCCAGATCGTAGCGGCTGCGGCGGGAGATGACATTCAGGCGATGATCGAGAAAGTAGACCAGCATCTCGCGCAATGACAGCCGTTGCGGGCGCACGATCACCTGGCCGTTGACCTCCTCCGGGACCAGGGCCAGGGCGTTGACCCCAAAGGTCTCCCGAAGCTGGCTGTGGGCCAGCACCTCTTCGAGCACCTGGCGGGCGTCGGCCATGCGGCTGACCTCGACCACCGCCCGCATCCCTTCGTGGTCCGACTCGTCGCGCAGGTCGGTCACACCGCTGATTTTGCCCTCGCGCACCTCGCGGGCAATCCGCTCCAGGACGGTGGACTTGAGCACGGCGTAGGGCAACTCGGTGATGACGATATTGGCTTTCCCGCCGCCGATCTCTTCCAGGTCCAGCCGCGCCTGCATGACGATGCGCCCCCGCCCATGCTGATAAGCCTCCCGGATGCTATCCACCTTCTGGCCGGCTGCATCGGTGCAGGTGCGGAGGATCACCCCACCGGTGGGAAAGTCAGGGCCGGGGATGATCTGGAGCAGTTCGTCCACCGTGATCTCGGCCCGGCGGTGCCAGTGGCGGGCCACATAGACCACCGCATCGCACACCTCGCCCAGGTTGTGAGGGGGGATGCTGGTGGCCATGCCCACCGCGATGCCGGTCGCGCCGTTGACCAGCAGGTTGGGCAGCGCCGCCGGCAGGATGACCGGTTCCCGCAGGGAGCCATCAAAGTTGTCCACGAAATCCACGGTGTCCATGTCCAGGTCTTGCAGCATGAACCCGGCGATCTCGGCCAGGCGGGCCTCGGTGTAGCGCATCGCCGCCGGCGGGTCGCCGTCAATACTGCCAAAGTTCCCCTGTCCGTCAATGAGCGGCACCCGCATGGAGAAATCCTGGCCCAGGCGGACCAGGGCCAGGTAGACCGACTGATCGCCGTGGGGATGATATTTGCCCATCGCCTCCCCCACGATCCTGGCCGATTTCTTGAACGGTTTGTCGTGGGTCAGGCCCATCTCGTGCATGGTGTACAGGATGCGCCGCTGCACCGGCTTCAGGCCATCCTCGACGCGGGGCAGCGCCCGGTCGGTGATCGTCTCCACCGCATACTCAAAGTAGGCCTGTTCCAGATCGGTGGTCAGGTCGAGCGAGTCGAGCGAGTCAGCGAGTCGGCGAGGCGGCGAGGACGGGCGAGGCGGCGAGGACGGGCGAGGCGGCGAGGACGGGCGAGTCAGCGAGGACGGGCGAGTCAGCGAGATCGGTCTTCCGTGTCCTCCGTGTCATCCGTGTCCTCCGTGTCCTCCGCGTCCTCCGTGTCGGTGCGCCAGCGTTCCAGCAGCCAACTCCGGCGCTTCCCTGCCTGGTTGCCCATCAGGGTGGTGATCAACCGGTTGGCGTGATGCACATCCTCCACCGTCACCCGGCGCAGGCTTTCATTGAACGGGCCAGACCTGGTGACGCGAAAGACGGTCTCGCGCAACTGGTCGGGGTTCATTTCCCCCAGACCTTTGTAGCGTTGGAGGGTCACCCCGTCCCGGCCCCATTCCTTCAGGATCGCGTCCCGCTCCCGGTCGGAATAGGCGTAACGGACCCCTTTGCCCTTGCGCACCAGGTAGAGGGGAGCCACGGCCACATACAGCCGCCCCGCTTCGATCAGGGGCCGCATGGTACGCCAGAACAGGGTATAGAGCAGGGCGCGGATGTGGTCGCCATCCACATCGGCATCGGTCAGCAGGGCCACCCCGCCATAGCGCATCTCCTCCACGCGAAAGTCGGCCCCCACCCCTCCTCCCACGGCGGCGATGATGGCCTTGATCTCGGCATTGCTCAGCAGGCGGGTGAGTTTGATCCCCTCTACGTTGAGCGGTTTGCCGCGCAACGGCAGGATGGCGTGGTACCGTCGGTCGCGGGCCATCTTGCACGAACCGCCGGCGCTATCCCCTTCGACGATATAGAGCACCGTCTGCTCGAGGGGGGTCCCTTTGCTGACATCGGCCAGTTTGCCCGGCAGGCCGGAATCAACGGCGTCGAGCACGCTGCGGCGGATGACCAGCGCCCGCGCCTTGCTGGCCGCCACCCGTGCCTGGGCTGCTGCCTGGGCCTGCTGGACAATCGTCCTGCCCAGGGCTGCCTTTTTGCGCAACTGTTCCAGCAGCCCCTCGTAGACCAGGCTGTGGACGATGCCCTGCACAGGGTCGCTGGCCAGTTGGGTCTTGGTCTGGCTGGTAAAGTGGGGGTCGTGCATCGAGATCTTGAGCACGGCCGTCAGCCCGGCCAGGGCATCGGCCCCCCGGATGCTGTCCTCCTCCTTCGTCAACTTTTTCTCGGCGGCGAACTGGTTGAGCGCCCTGGTCACGGCGCTCTTGAAGCCGGCCACATGTTTGCCGCCATCGGGGGTGGGGATGGTATTGACAAAGCTGACGATCTCGCTGTCGTCCACGTCGGCGTGCCACTGGCACACCGCCTCCACCGCCACTCCGTTCTGCGTGCCGCCGATCTCGATCGGGTCGCGGTGGAGCGTCCTGCGCTCCTGGTTCAGCCATTGGACATATTGCACCAGGCCGCCGTCGTAGCAGAAACTCTTTTGCCGTCCCTTCTTTTTGCGGTTGTCGGTGAACTCAACGGTCACCCCTGGCAGCAGGAAGGCGATGACCTGGAGGCGGCGGGCCAGGGCGTCAAAGTCGAACTCGGTCACATCCAGATAATGGGGGTTCGGTTTGAAGGTGACGGTGGTGCCGGTGCCCAGCCCCCTGTCGGCGTGGGCCTGGATCACCTGGGCCTCGTCTGGCCCCCCCACCTGGCCGATGACCTGGCCGCTGGCCGGGTCCAGGATCTGCACCGGGGTGACCGGCAGGCCGTTTTCGTGCCGCTGGAAGTAGATCACGCCGTCGCGGCGCACCCGCACCTCCAGCCATTCCGACAGGGCGTTGGTGGCCTTGATGCCCACCCCGTGCAATCCCCCGCTGGTCGAGTAGCTGCCCTCTTTGAATTTGCCGCCGGCGTGCAGTTCGGTAAAGACCAGTTCCAGGGTAGGGCGGCCCTTTTCCGGGTGGATGCCCACCGGGATGCCCCGTCCATCGTCGGCCACGGTCAGCGAGCCGTCGGGGTGGATCTCGACCGAGATCCGCCGGCAGGCTCCGGCCAGGGCTTCATCGACGGCGTTGTCAATCAGCTCGTGGGCCAGGTGGTGCAGGGCATCGAGGCCGGTGCCGCCGACATACATCCCCGGCCGCCGCTGGATATTTTCCGGATATTCCAGGACCTGGATGTCTTCCGTCTCATAGGTTCTGGACATTCTCTTCTCCTGAACAAGGCTCTGCCCCAAGGATAGCACAAACGTTCTAATCTGTCAAGAGGCAATTTGCTCCAGGGTGGACACTCAATGTAGGGCAACTGCGAGCAGTTGCCCTACCACCGCCGTTCGGGTGCGTGGTATTGTACCAGCAAATGACCTCGTTTGCAACCCGGCGAACGGGATTGACCGCGCTGCTGAAGCGTGATACAATGGGCCGATGACGGATGATCCGGTTCTTTTGCCGATCCGTTGTTCTCGGAGGGAAAATTGGCCGATTTTGGAAACTATCAGGTCCCGCCCCCTCAGTACCGGGGGATCGTCAGCCGCTCCCTGTACCTGACCATGCGCGATGGCGTCCGGCTGGCGGTGACGGTGGTGCTGCCCCGCAATCTGCCGCCTGGAACCCGCATCCCGGCGCTGCTGTCGCAGACCCGTTACTGGCGTGACATGGAGTTGCGGGTGCCGTTCCGGTGGATTCTCTCTGCTGACGATCTGAACCTCGATTTCCGGCGCTTCAAGCCGTTCTTCACCGGGCAGGGCTATGCCCTTGTGCTGGTGGATGTGCGTGGCACCGGCGCGTCGTTTGGAGCCTGCCCTCACCCCTGGCCGGAGGATTCGATCTGGGATATGGCCGAGATTGTGGACTGGATTGTGGCCCAGCCGTGGTGCAACGGCCGGGTGGGCGGCTATGGCATCTCTTATGTGGGTACCACCGCCGAACTGCTGGCAGTGCCCAATCATCCGGCGGTCAAGGCGCTCATCCCCATGTTCAACCACCCGGACGCCTATCCCGACATCGCCTTTCCGGGAGGTGTGCTCAACGAACGGTTCATGCGGGTGTGGAGCCACTTTGACCAGCTCCTGGACCGCAACCGCATCCCTCCAGAGATCGGGCTGGCAGCCCGTCTGCTGGTCAAGGGGGTCAGGCCGGTGGACGGCGACCGGGACCGCCGGATGCTGGCCGAAGCGATCCAGGCCCATGCCGCCAATGGCGATCTGTTTGAGCTGGCTCAACAGGTTATCTATCGGGACGATCGCCATCCGGCCCTGGGCATCACGGTGGATGAGATGGCTGTGCATCGCTTCAAAACCCGGATCGAGCGTTCGGGTGCAGCCCTGTTCGGCTGGGGCAGTTGGCTGGATGCCGGGACGGCCGATGCTGTGTTGCGGCGCTTCCTGACCTTTGACAACGCACAACGGGCGGTGATCGGGGCCTGGGAGCATGGCGGGCGGTTCCATGCCAGCCCCTATCGTCCGGCGACCCGTCGTGCCAACCCCCGCCTGCCGGCCCAATGGGGGGAGATGCTGCGCTTCTTCGACGCCTATCTGAAGGATGCCGACAACGGCGTGCGGTCGGAGAGGGTGTTGTTCTACTACACCCTGGGGGAAGAACGCTGGAAACAGACAGAGGTCTGGCCGCCCAGGGGGGCGACGACCTGGCGCTGGTACCTGACCGACAACCGCGCTCTGACCCTCGACAGGCCGGTGGCCGAGACCGGTGCCGACTCGTACGCCGTGGATTTTACGGCGACGACCGGCGAGTATAACCGCTGGTGGGAGATGGGCGGCGTTCTGAACCACACCGTCGTCTATCCGAACCGGGCCGAGGCGGACAGGCGCCTGCTGACCTATACCAGCCCCCCGCTCCAGAGCGACATCGAGATCAGCGGCTATCCGGTGGTCACGCTGTATGTCACCTCTACCGCGTCGGATGGCGTGTTTTACGTCTATCTGGAGGATGTGGATGAGAGCGGCCGGGTGACCTACATCACCGAGGGGCAACTGCGGGCCATCCACCGCCGGGTGTCGGACGAGCCGTCACCCTACAGGCTCCAGGTGCCATACCACTCGTTCAAGAGGCAGGATGCCATGCCCCTGGTGGCGGGTGAGGTTGCCGAACTCACCTTTGGCCTGCTGCCGACCTCAGTGTTGGTGCGCAAGGGGCATCGCCTGCGAGTGGCTATTGCCGGGCACGACGAGGGCACTTTTGTCCGCATCCCGGCGCAGGGGACGCCGGTCATCACCGTCGCCCGCAACAGCCACCACGCCTCCTGCCTTGATCTGCCGGTGATCAGGCGGGGCTGATCATCATACGCATCAAGGTAAGCGACTCAAGTCGCACCTCAGGGCCTGCGGCCGGGCGTCCACCGGCGTGGACGCCTCCGTCCGCGCACGCCCCTGAGAGCTTGTCTGAAAACCACCAAGACACAAAGGACACCAAGGGCACCATGCGGCTTTTATTCGTTTCCTTCGTGTTCCTTTGTGTCCTTTGTGTCCTTGGTGGTCAGCTTTTCAGACCGGCTCTGAGGTGCGACTTTCGCTTCGCTTGATGCGTATGGGCTGATCCCCCCTCTCCCCTGGCCGCAAGGCCAGAGGGAGAGGGGGGACCAGGGGGGGTGAGGGGCAATGAAGGCCTTCGGTCACAAAAGTGTCAACCAATTTTGAACCATCCCTAAAGTGTAAACCAATTTCCCCAGAAAATTGAACCACCCCCATACTTCCTCCTTCCGGATGCCTCCCTTCAAGAGGTTCCCCCTGTGCCTTCGTAGCAGGCCTCTCAGACAGGCTTTCCGGTCCGGCTCCCCGATCCCCGGATCGCCTCCGGCCTGACCGGCAGGCGATAAACCCGCACCCCTGTCGCGTTGTAGATGGCGTTGCAGATGGCCGGGGCGGTGGGGATCGAAGGCAGCTCGCCGATCCCTTTGGCCCCATAGGGGCCTTCGGCGGTCGGGTGTTCGACGATCTGCACCTCGATTTCGGGCATATCGCCGATGAGCGGCACCTGGTAATCGGCCCAGCGTCGGGTCCTGGGGATGCCGTTGTCAAGGATATATTCTTCGGTCAGAGCGGTCCCCACGCCCATGACGATGCCCCCCTCCACCTGGCCACGGAAGGCCAGGGGGTTGATGGCCCGTCCTCCGTCCACCGCCGCCACAACGCGCAGGACCTGCACCTGGCCGCTGTCGGGGTCCACGGCCACCTGGGCGGCCTGGGCGGCAAAGCCGAAGGCAAAGTGCATGTCGCCGCCGGTGCCCAGCGGCTGGGTCTTGGGCGCATGGTAGCGGCCGGTCAGGCGCGGTTCGTGCCCTTCTTCCAGCAGCCAGCGCACGGCCTGGGCAAAGGTTGCTGTGTGGCCGGGGGCCTGGAGTTCGCCCTCCTGGAAGGCGATGGTGTCGGGCGGGAGGTCCCATCGCTCGGCGACGACGCGGGCCAGCCGCTCGCGCATCGCCCCGGCTGCCAGGCGGACGGCGTTGCCGGTGATGTAGGTCTGGCGGCTGGCGGTGGTCGGGCCGCCGTCGGGACACAGGTCGGTATCGGACAGCAGGACGTGGACCTGGTCCAGGGACAGGCCCAACTCTTCGGCGGCGCACTGAGCCACAACCGTGACCAACCCCTGGCCCAGGTCGGCAGAGCTGGCCCGGACCTGGACCGTGCCGTCAGGGTAAAGCTCGATTTCGGCCCCCGCTGCGTCATCGGCCCCCCCACCCAGGCCGCTGTTTTTGTAGGCGCAGGCCAGACCCCAGGCGATCCGGGAACCGCGGAATCGGGGATCGGGGATGGAGGCGGATTCCAGTTCTTTCACCCGCTTTTCGACCCAGGCCAGGCAGTCGAGGAGGCCGACCGATTCGCGCAGAACCTGGCCGGTGGCGGTGACCGAGCCGACGCGCAGGGCGTTGATGCGGCGCAGTTCAAAGGGGTCCATCCCCAGCTCGTGGGCCAGCAGGTCCATGTTGGACTCGACGGCAAAGGCCGACTGGGTGACGCCAAAGCCGCGGAAAGCGCCGGCCGGGGGGTTGTTGGTGTACATGGCATAGCAATCAATTTTGGCGTGAGGCACCCGGTAAGGACCGGTGGCGTGGGTTGTGGCCCGGGTCAGCACCTTGGTCGAGAGGCTGGCGTAGGCCCCGGCATCGCCCACCAATTCGGCCTGGACGGCGGTCAGCGTGCCGTCCCGCCTGGCTCCGGTCTTGATGCGGATGACGGTGGCGTGGCGTTTGGGGTGGGCCAGCAGCGATTCGTCGCGGTCGTAGAGGATCTTGACCGGACGGCCGGTGGCCTGGGCCAGCAAGGCGGCGTGGATCTGGCCCATGATGTCCTCTTTGCCGCCAAAGCCGCCGCCGATGAGGGTGCCCCGCACCCGCACTGCCTCCTCCGGCAGGGCCAGCGCGGCGGCGATCTGCGCCCGGTCGGCGTAAGGGATCTGCGAGCCGACATAGACGGTCAGCCGGGGATGGTCGGCATCGTAGCCGGCCGGGACGCCGATGCTGCATTCCGGTTCCAGGAACAGGTGGTCGTAGGCCGGGGTGCGATATTCGGCCTCGACGATCACGTCGGCCTGGGCAAACCCCTGCTCCACGTCGCCGTGGCGGACCTTGATATGTTCCAGCAGATTGCCGGTTGGCCATTCTTCATGGACGAGGGGGGCGTCGGGCTCGCGGGCCTGTTCGGCGTTGGCGACGACCGGCAGCGGCTCGTACTCGACCTGGATCAGCTTCAGCGCCTGGCGGGCGATTTCCGGCGTCTCGGCGGCGACGATGGCCACCGCATCGCCCAGGTAGCGGACCTTGTCCTCGCACAGCACCGGCCAGTCGGGGATGACCAGGCCGTGCCGGTTGCGGCCGGGCACATCGGCGTGGGTCAGGACGGCGTGAACGCCGGGCAGGGCTTGGGCCTGGCTCGTGTCAATCGAGAGGATGCGGGCATGGGGGTAGGCAGCCCGGAGCGTAGCGCCGTAGAGCATCCCCGGAAAGGTATAGTCGTCGGCGAACCTGGCCGCGCCGGTCACCTTGGCCACAGCATCGGGCCGGGGGCAGGAACGGCCGATGACTTTTAGCGGCTCTACCGTCTCGATAGAGACAGGCGGCAGGGGGTGGCCGGTGTGATACTCGTGGACTGCCGACTGCACGGCGCGGAGGATGCTGGCGTAGCCGGTGCAACGGCAGGCATTGCGGGCCAGCGCCTTTTTGATCTCCTCCTCCGTGGGCAGCGAGTCGGCGGCGGCCATTTTGTTCCACAGCGCGGCAGCCGCCATCAGCAGGCCGGGGGTGCAAAAGCCGCATTGCACCGCGCCATGCTCGATGAACGCTTTTTGCAACGGGTGCAGTTCGCCCGGCCTGCCCCAACTGGCGGCCAACCCCTCGATGGTCAGCACCTTTTTGCCGTCAGCCCGGCGGGCAGGGTAGGTGCAGGCGCGCACCGCTTTGCCATCCACCAGCACCGTACAGGAGCCACACTGTCCGTCGCCGCACCCGATCTTGGTGCCGGTCAGGCCGAGGTCGCGGCGCAGGAGGTCGGCCAGGGTGGTCGTGGAGGCGACCTGGAGGTGGTGCTCTATGCCGTTGACGGTAAGCTTGATTTTGATTATTTCTTCGGTCACCTTTCCCTCCTCTGGGTAGCTCGACAATGTTAGATTTGACCTCACCCCTACCCCCTGGCCCCCTTCCCCTCTCCGCGGCGGAGAGGGGAAGGGGGTGGGGGGATGGGGTGAGGTCCGCCTTGACCGCCATTTACGCTAATTTACGCGATGGATGGCATTTTCACCACCAAGACACAAAGGCACAAAGATTTCTTGGTCATTCTTCGTGTCTTGGTGCCTTTGTGGTAAGCCTGCCGGGTCAACTGCGTAACTCCTGTAATTTAACATTGTCGAGGTAGTTTCAGTATACTACAAGATTGCTCATAAGGCAAGGGGTTGGGTTGGAAGGGCTTTCGAAGCAGATTCGAGGGTTTGTCGCCTGTTGGCTTTTAGAGTATAATTTCCTGGCGCGTGGGAGGAGATGAGGACAAGATGAGCATCCACCGGGTACCCTTGCTGTGCAGCCTGGGGCTGTTGAGCCTGCTGCTTTCCCTGGTCCAGCCGGCAGTGCTGGTGGCCCAGACGCCGACGCCGGCCAAACCGACCCCCACCACTCCGCCGGCCGACGAAGCCTGGCTGGATGAAATGCTGGCGCACATGACCACCGCCGACAGGGTGGGCCAGCTCTTCCTGATTACCTTTTCGGGGGACAGCGCCGATGCCCGGTCGGACATCGCCCGACTGATCCAGCAATTCCGGGTGGGGGGCGTGATCCTGTCGGCAGAGAATGGGAATTTTCGCAACGACGTCCCTGCCCCGACCCAGATTCTGTCCATGACCACGGCGCTGCAGCAGTTGGCTTTCAGCCCGTCGGCGCCGGTCGTGGTCACCGAAACGGTGCCTGTCACCCCTACCCTGCCGCCGACCCTGACCCTGCCGACCACCGTCACGCAGTTGCTGACCCTCCCCCTTGTCATCTCTGTCACCCATGTGTTCACCCAGCCCCCGCAGAACATTCCGCTGTTGATCGCCGTGGCCCAGGAAGGGGATGGTTTCCCGTTCACCTCGCTGCGCAACGGCTTCACCGAACTGCCGAGCAGCATGGCCATCGGCGCCACCTGGGATGATCGCAACGCCGAAGCGGTGGGTCGCATTGTCGGCCGGGAGCTGGCGGCTGTGGGCGTCAATCTGCTGTTGGGGCCATCGCTGGATGTGCTCAAGGTACCGCGGCCGGGGCGGAGCGGCGACCTGGGCATCCGGGTGTTCGGCGGCGACCCCTATTGGGTGGGGCGGATGGGCCGGCTCTACATCCGGGGGGTGCACCTGGGCAGTGAGGGCCGGGTGGCCACCGTGGCCAAACATCTGCCCGGCCTGGGGGCCAGCGACCGCAGCCTGGAGGAGGAGGTCGCTACGGTGGACAAGTCGCTCCAGGACCTGCGGCTCATCGAACTGCCGCCCTTCTTTGCCGTGACCCAGACCGGGGCCGTGACCGACACAGCCGATGCTCTCATGACGGCCCACATCCGTTACCGGGGCTTTCAGGGCAATATCCGCTCCGTCACGCCGCCCATCAGCCTGCACTCCCAGGGCCTGCTGCAGATCATGGCTCAGCCAGAACTGGCGCCCTGGCGCGAGGCCGGCGGCGTGCTGGTCAGTGATGCGTTGGGGGTGCCGGCCATCCGCCGCTACTACTCGCCGGGATTGGATTCCTTTCCGCACCGGCAGATCGCCCTGGATGCCTTCCAGGCCGGGAACGACCTCCTCAACCTGTCCCGTTTTTCCCTGACCGATTCCTGGGAAGAGCAGAGGCATAACATCGAGGACACCATCCTCTTTTTCCAGACCCGCTACGAGGCCGATGACAACTTTCGAGCTCGTGTGGACCAGGCGGTGCGGCGCATTTTGAAACTCAAGCGGCGCATCTGCCCTGACTTTGCCTGCACCGGCAGGGTGGAGGCCCTGGCCGACATCGGCCAGGGGCGCGGCACGGTGGCCCGGATCGCCCAGCAGGCCGTCACCCTCCTCTATCCCTCGGCCGAGGAGCTGGCCCTGCGGCTCCCCCGCCCGCCGCGGCCGGATGAGGAGATGGTGATCTTTACCGATGCCCGCGAGGCCCGTGATTGTCCGTTGTGTCCACCCTTCTACCTGCTGGACCCCCAGGTCGTGCGCGATACCATCCTGCGTATGTACGGGCCGGAGGCCAGCAAACAGGTCACACCGGAGCGGATCACCGCCTTTTCCTTCACCCAACTGCTCAGCTTTTTGCAGGATGGCAGCCCCGATCTCAACCCTTACATCCGCCAGGCCGACTGGATCCTGTTCGCCATGACCGACTATGCCCCCACCTCGGCTCCCAGTTCTGTGGCGCTCAAGCAGTTCCTCAGCGAGCGGGCAGCCGGCCTGGAGGCACAAAAGATCGTCGTCCTGGCTTATGGAGCGCCCTATTACCTGGACAGCACCGAGGTCAGCAAACTGACGGCCTATTATGGCATCTACGGCAAGACGACCCCTTTTATCGAGGCGTCGGTGCGTGCCCTCTTTTTTGACTTTGGGCTGACGGGCCGGCCGCCGGTGACGGTCGAAGGGGTGGGCTACGACCTGACCCGCCAGTTGTCGCCCGACCCCGCTCAGGTCATTGCGGTGGACCGGGCCGATCAGCCGGTCACCGGCGAGGGGACCCCTTCCCCGCTGCTGGAGCTGGGGGTCGGCGACCCACTGCACGTGCGCACCAGTGTCATCCTCGACCGGAATGGCAACCCGGTGCCCGATGGCACGCCGGTCGTCTTTCACTCGTTCTATGTGTTGGAGCAGTTGGAACGCCGGGTCGAGTCGGTGACGGTCAACGGCGTGGCCGAAGCCACCATCACCCTGGAGCTGGAAGGGGAGATCGAGATCCGGGCCACCAGCGATCCGGCGGTCAACTCCAGACCCCTGGTGGTCAGGCTTCTGGGCGGCAAGACCCAGTTCCTGACCCCTACGCCTACCCCTACTCCCACTCCGACTCCAACCCCCACCCCTACTCCAACTCCAACCCCCACTCCGACCTGGACACCCTCTCCAACCCCTCCTCCCACTCCGACGCCTGAGCCGTATGTCCCTCCGCCGCCGGAACCCCGTCTGCGGTGGGGGGACCTGGCCCTGGCCATACCGGGGATGATGGCCGCCGGGATGATCGTCCTGATCATGGGGCGCCGGGCAGGCTCGGGACACCGCGCCGAGAGCCTGGTGGCCAGGTTGCCCCTGTGGAGTTGGGTGTGTGGCCTGGCCGGTTATCTGTTCTACGGATTGGGGTTGCCGGGCAGCGAGGTTTTGGAGAGGGTCGCGCCTGGGGTGCGCGGCATGCTGATCGGCTTCGGCTGTGGCCTGCTGCCGTTGCTGGGGGCCGCCTGGCTGTGGCTTCAAAAGCCCAGGTCCCGCTAGAGGCTGCTGAAAAGGTCCCGAATTGCACCGCCGAGACACCGGGGCCGCAGGGTGTTCTTATGATTCCTCCGCGTTCTCTGCGCCTCGGGGGTGAGAAGGGATATTTTTGAGCAGTCTCCTGGAGGGGGTTACCACCAACCGGTGGGGGTGGGTGAGGGGCGCAGGGTGGCCCTGGGCGTTGGGCGCGGCGTGGCCGTCGGCGTGGGGGGGACGGTGGGCCAGGGGGTGGAGGGGAAGATGGCAGCCGGCATTGTGGCTGTCGGCGTTGGCGTGGGGGTTGGGAGTGGGGGCAGGGGGGATGGCCGGGCAGTGATCAGGGTGGCGACCAAGAGCAGCGCGCCGATGGCGGCCAGCAGCCCCCGGTTATTGTGGACAAAGCGGGCGATGGGCCGTTCCTGGTCGAACAGCCGGGCTACGGCCCGGCTGAGAGGGCCAGGGGCCAGCAGGGCAGCGCGCAGCTCGGCGATGGTTGCCGGGCGGTCGTCGGGGTGCATGGCCAGGCACCAGAGGATGGCATGTTCTGTCTGGGGCGAGATGGCCGGATTGAGACTGCGGGGGGAGGGCAACGCTTTGGGTTTCAGGAAGCGTTGTTTGGCATCGAGCGGAGGTTGGCCGGTCAACAGGTGGTAGAGGGTGGCTCCCAGGGAATAGATGTCAGAGCGGGCGTCGGTGTGGCCGCCGTCGCCGCCATATTGCTCCAGCGGGGTGTATTGCACCGTACCCCGCCCCTGGACGACGGTGATGGTGCGCTTGTCGTCGGGGGAAAGCACCTTCACCAGCCCAAAATCCACCAGCTTGACGTTGCCGGCAGGGGTGATCTTGATATTGCCCGGCTTGATGTCACGATGCAGGACCGGTGGCTCCTGGCTGTGCATATACTCCAGGGCATCGCACAACTGCTCGGCCCAGGCCAGCACCTGCCGCTCTGGGAGGGGATGGCCTTCGCGCAGGGCTTCGGCCAGCATCTCCTTGAGGTCCTGGCCGGGGACGAAATCCATCACCAGATAGTCCCGCTCCTCTTCGGAGAAATAGTCCGAGACTTTGGGCAGGTTGGGATGGTCCAGGCGGGCCAGAGTGCTGGCCTCCTGATAGAACTGTTCGCGGCTCTGTTTCAGTTCTTCGGGCGTGGCCTCCGGTTCGGGGATGGCTTCCTTGACGGCGCAGAAACGGCCTTTCAGGCGAAGGTCCTCTGCCTTGTAGGTCGCACCCATGCCGCCCCGTCCGACCAGCTCGATGATCTTGTACCGTTCTCGCAGAACTGTTCCGGGTGACAACGTTCGTGCCAACGCACCACTCCCGTCCAGTCGTCGCCATTGGGTTGCCGACGGCCTCGCCGTCAGCATAGCTTAGCGTAGAATCGGCATCTTGTCAAGGCGGGGCACGGAATCCGACTACGCCTGCCACAGGCATCAGGAGGTGTTGTCGTGCATGGAGAAGTGGCCATGTTGCTGGTGCTGGAGGGACCCACTCCCGGCCAGCGCATGTTTGTGGATCAGCCCGAGCTGATCATCGGACGCGATGAGAGCTGTGACCTGGTCATCCCGGAGCGGCAGGTGTCGCGCCGGCACGCCCGCATCCGGCTGGAGGATGACCACTATCTCCTGGAGGATCTGGGCTCGAAGAATGGCACCTTTGTCAACGGCCAGGAGATCAAGGAGCCGCATCTCCTTCAGGATGGAGATGAGATTCAGATCGCCTTTTGCTGCCGGTTGACCTTCGTGGGGGCAGAAGCGACAGCCCCGGTCGTTCGGGAGGAACGAAAGTGGGGGTTGCGCATGGATCTGCAAAGCAAGCGGGTATGGGTGGCCGGACAGGAGCTCGATCCCCCCCTTTCTCTGGCCCAATACCGCCTGCTGGAGTTGTTATACCAGGAACCTGGGCGGGTCTATAGCCGCGACGAAGTGGTCAAAACGGTCTGGCCGGAGGACGATCCAGAGGGGATTTCGGAGCAGGCGATTGACGCCCTGGCCCGCCGCCTGCGGGAGCGCCTGGCTGAGATCGATCCCCGGACCCAATATGTGGTCACCGTGCGAGGGCATGGCTTTCGCCTGGAGAATGCCCTGTAGTCAACCGGCTATTTCAGCAGGGCGGCTGCCTGCTCCCGGATGCGGGTCAGTCTCTGGGCCACCTCCAGGCGGCCGCTCTTGTTCAATTCTTCGCTCACCAGGCGCATCATCTCCAGCAAGCGGGGGGTGATCTGCTGTCGGTTTGCCTGTAACAGGGCAGCGGTGCCGTCTGGTTCCTCGGCGTTCAGGAGCTGGTTGATAAACTGGACCTCGGCCGGCTGGTTTTCCAGGACCAGCTTCATGAGGATATCGCCCACCTGTCTCAGCCGCTCCACCTCGTCGCTACGGCCCAACTGCTCGGCGGCCCGCAGCCTGTTGGACAGAACGTTCAGAAACAGGTCATCCACCTGGTCCAGGTTGGCCCGGATGGCTCGCTCTGGATCCTCGCTGTCGAGGATCTTTTGCAGGAGTTGATCTGTTTCCTCCGCTTCCCGTTGCATTTCGGCATCAATCTCGGCCGTCAGCTCCAGGATGCTCTGGCGCAACGCCTTGAGCCTGTTCACCTGGCCGGTATCGCCGGCCCGTTCTGCGGCCTCGATCCGTTCTGTCAGTTGTCGGTAAAAGAGGTAATCAATCGCCGGGCGGGCAACGGCCACCATCGTCTCGATCTTGGTCTGCTCGCCGGCCAGGGCTGCCTGCACCAGTTTGTCCAGCAGTCCCTCGCGGGTGATCTCCTGCCCCAGGCTGCGGATGGCCTCTTCCCGGCTGGCGATCTCCCGGCCTGTGGCTGTCCACTCGAGCAGTTGGTTGCGCAACGCCAGCAACTGCTGAACAGCCTGGGCCTGACCGCCGGCCTGAGCCAGTTCCAGGTTTACGGTCAGCAGTTGGAAAAACTCATAGTCGAGCAGTTTCTCGTTCTCCTGGACGATCACCCGGCGGGCATCCTCGCTGGTGGCCCGCAACAGCCGATCCAGCAGGGCCACGCGGGCGCGCTGCGCTTGCAGCATTTCGGGGGTGATGCCATCGGCTTCCAGGATGGCTTCGATCATCCCCTCCAGACGCAGGAAATTGCGCGGGCGGAGCAGGTAGCCCTTGCGTTGCTCAGCCGGCAGGGAAGAGATCAGCCGGTTGGTCATCTCCCCGACGATACGCTGCTGTTCCATCTCTGACAGGTTCGACCCGGTGGGGGTGAAGGTGAAGAGCAGCTCTTTATCCGGATCATGGTAGACCAGGGGGGCGTTCAACATGCCGGCATAGCCACATTGCGGGCAGACGGCGATGTTGATCTGCCCCGACAGGAGCAGGGCCTTGGCTTGCGGGCTCTCGGCGGCGTCTATGATCGTCAGCAGCGGGGTTACAAAGCGGGATTGGCAATTGGGGCACGATACGGGAACGGTTTGATACGTGGTTACAGTCAAGGTCGGGTCCTTTCAAATGGATTGCATGGGGGGGCGGAGCGCTTTCGAGGCCAGGTCCCAGGCGTTGGTGACCAGGGCAGCGTGGGCCTCTTCCCCGGTCAGCCCTGCGCCCAGGGCCACCAGCCGGGCGCGGGCCTGGTCGAGCATGTCGCCAGGGGTGTGGGTGTCGCTGTTCACCACCAGCCGGGCGCCGGTCAGCCGGGCCACGTGGGCGACGTGGCCGTTGGTCAGGCAATGGCCGCTGCGGCCGCTGAGTTCCAGGGCCACACCGTGGGCGGCTGCCAGAGCCGCTTCCTCCTCGGTGATGAGCCCGGGGTGAGCCAGGATGTCCACGTCGGGGCACTCGACGGCCGCGCGATTGGTGCCAGGCCAGACCGGCTCCATCGGTGTTTCGCCGTGGACGACCACCAGCCGCGCGCCCAACCGCCGGGCACGGCGGGCCAGGGGGGCGATCTGGGCGGGCCGCACGTGGGTGAGTTCCACACCTGGAATAAAGGTCACGCTGAAAGCAGAAGCCCCTTCCCGGAAAAAGCGTGCCAGCTGACCTGCCACTTCCTCCAGATTCGAGGCGTCGGCGTGATCGGTGATGGCCAGCACCCCGTAGCCCAGAGCCTCAGCGCGGCGCAGCATCTCGCCGGGCAGGAGGGCCCCATCGCTGAGGAAGGAATGGGTGTGCAGGTCAATGCGCGCCTGTTCATCTCTCGTCATAGCCAAAAGTGTAAGTCAGAAAGGGCGATCTGTCAAATTGAGATCGGGGATTGGAGGGGGGATGGTCGGTGGGCCGATGACAGTTCCCTCCGGCGGTGAGCAGTTAGGGGGGGCGGACAAAGAGCAGGCTGGCTGCCAGGCGCACGAAGCCCAGCCCGCACAGGCCCAACCCCCAGGCCAGGTTGCCGGTGAGCAGCAGCACCGGCGCGCCATAGACCGCTGCAAAGAAGACAAACAGCGCGTTCATGCCCAGGACAAAGCCAACATTGTCCCGTCGCTCGGCGGCCAGACGGCGCATGACCAGGACCATGATCGGCACTTCGGCCAGCGAGAAGCTGCCCAGGATCAGGGCCAGGAGCAGGGCCACGATCGGGTGGGGCAGCAGGATTTTGACCGTGCCGCTGCTCACCAGACAGGCGGCAACAGCGGCCAGGACCGCATCGGCCAGAAGGCCACCGAGGCCGCTCCATAACAGATGAAGGCGAAACCGGCTCATGCAAGGGATTATAGCCCCAGGCACAGAGAATGTCAAAGGGTACCTGCCTGGATGTCCGGTGTTTTGGTCCAAACTTGCTGTTGCAGACGATTTCATGGCAATGCGAGTTGTGCCGCCTGCCCGATTCTACAAGTTCCAGACACCTTTAGCGAAGCAGCCCGAACAGGCACATCGAGAGGCTACTTGCTATTTTGCCCCTCTTGCGTTACAATGGGCCTGGGAGGAGTTGCCGGGTTGTGGAAGGAAGGGGGTGAACGATGGATCAGAACCGTTTGCAGATAGAAGGAGGAGTGCTTTGCTCTGGAGTGCGGTTGGCCACCTCTCGTTCCGAGGAGCCGATTCTGTGCCTGGTCAAGGCCGAAACGATCAAGTTCATCGCCGTGAGTGGCCTGCGGCTGGTCGTTTCGTGGGAGACGCGGCTGCGCCAGCCTGCTGCTGCGAACCTGGCCTTTTTGATTCCACCTCTCATCGCCGAACTGCTCTCCTCCAGGGCCATCTGTGATCAGGTTGCCGTGGAATTTATGATGGCCGGGTTGGCCGTTGTTGCCCGACTGACCGATCACCTGGGCGTGTACGAGATCCGGTGGAAATCCGATCTGAGCGACTTTCCTGCGCCTGAAGCCTTTGGCCAGATTATCCAGGTGCCCGATGTGCTGATGGACGTGCCCTATCTCAAGTTTTCGGATGCGACCCACCAGGCGGTGGCCAAGCTGGCGCGTATGGAGGCAGACGAGCAGATCAGCCCGAGCAAGCTGGCCATTTTGATAGACCTTGACTTTGGCCGGCTGTGTGTCAATGGTGAAGAGATCGTCACCACCGAAAGCCGCCAGTACTATTTCGACCCCCGTCTTGTCATCCGGGCGCTGGAGTTCCTGAAGGAGCGGAACCTGCGCGTGGGCCTCACGCCGTTGCCCGGTGAACAGCGAGCCTACCTGTCGCTTCTGTCAGAAGAGGAGAACTGGATCGTCCACTGCTCACTGCTGTCCATCGGCAAGGACACGCAAAAACTCTATCCGCTGCCGCCGGGGAGAAACCGCTAAGCCAGGCTCAGGTGTGGTCAATCCAGGGCGCGAACAAACAAAAAAGCCCCGGTGGGTTGACCACCGGGGCGTGCAATGCTCCATCAGACTGCTGGCGTAACCTCCACTGCTTTGGGGCCTTTGGGTGTGTCCTCAATGCGGAATCGCACTCGTTCCCCTTTTTCCAGATTCTTAAAGCCCTCGCCCACGATGTTCTCATAGTGGACAAAGACATCTCTGTCCCCACCATCGGGCTCAATAAAGCCCCAGCCTTTCATCCGGCTGAACCACTTGACCGTTCCTGTGGTTTCGCCACCCATTGAATACAACCTCCTTCATCTGCATGATCTTTTTCCGGCAGGTCCGGCCCCTGTTGTGTCCGCAACTCCAGGAAGCCCACCAGACGCCGGCTTTGCACAACTGCGCTCAGGATAGCACAGAGTGGCGCTCTTGTCAAATCTGGCAGCGGGCAAAAGGAAGTGAAGCCTCCAGGTCTCATCGGCCAGGCGAAGGCAGCAACTTTGACAAGATGGGCAGCAGCGGCTAAAATGGCCCTGGTGGGGTTTGAGGAATGAAGGAAGATGCCCTGGCTGCCTGCCGCCGTGCCGATTGGAAATCGGCCTGTCTGGGCGCCTGGGGCGCCGGGCGTCGGCCTGCGCCGACGCGGAAACAGCGGTCGGCGCAGGCCGACCGCAGGCCTGCGGCCCCAAGCGGGCGACTTCAGTCGGCAACGGTAGGTAGTTACGAATGAAGGAAGAGACCCTGGCTGCCTGCATGGCCCTGGGCCGGCGCTGTGGTTTTGAGGAGGGCCATTGTCGCCAGGATGCCCGGCTGGCAAAGCGCCTCTTCGATCTGACCGCAGAGCTGCATGGCCTGGGCGACGAGGACCGCGACCTGCTCTACTGCGCCGGGCTGTTACACGACATCGGTTACGTGGAGGGCTACTGGGGACATCACAAAACGGCCTACCGGTTGATCATGGCCGCCAGCCTGCCGGGACTGACAGAGCGGGAGAAACGGATCGTGGCCAATGTGGCCCGTTATCACCGGGGGGCCAGGCCCAGCCTGGAGCATCCAGGTTTTGCCGCCCTGGACCCTGACGACCGGGAGAGGGTCGCCATCCTGGGGGCTATTCTCCGCCTGGCCGATGGTCTGGACCGGACCCATACCGATGCCGTGCGCGACCTGGAGGTGCGGCGGGAAGGGGATCGCCTGCTGGTGCTGGTGGAGTGCCCCTTCGGCTGTGGCCCTGAGGTGTGGGCGGGCGAGAAGAAAGGGCGCCTCTTCGGCCAACTGTTTGGCCTGCGAGTGGAAGTCCGCGAGCGCATTTGACAATCCCCTCAATTGCCATTATGATAGGAGCATGTGGATCGCCGGGTGTTCGAAGCAGAACATGGGCATGGGGCACCCCATCGCCCGGCTGGGGTCTGTGACCATACGCATCAAGCGAAGCGAAAAGTCACACCTCAGAGCCGGTCTGAAAAGCTTACCACCAAGGACACAAAGGCCACAAAGGGCCTGCAAGGGCAGGTTCCAAGATCATCCTTCGTGTCCTTGGTGTCCTTGGTGGTTTATGCGGCCGGGCATCCACGCAGGCGGACGGCCAGGGGCAGAGCAGCGCTCTGCCCCGACCGGTGCGATTTCCAATCGCCCGCGCCTTACCTGGATGCCAATGGGGTCTGTGATCCCCGCCAGGGGGGGGCGCCGGGTCACCGACCCGGCGGGAGCAGCCCCGTTCTTCTGCTTCGCAAGCCATCGCCTGCTCCGATTTGAGTGAGCCGGACTTCTGAGGTATAATCCCTTCATGTTCGGGGAGGAACTGGATGTTCCGTTTGCTGGTCATCAATCCGGGCTCGACCTCCACCAAGGTTGCCGTCTATGAAGATGAGCAACCTTTGTTTGTGGAGACTTGGCGGCATTCCAGCCAGGAAATCGGTGCCTTTGAGCACATTCTTGACCAGTATGACTTTCGCCTCCAGACGGTTCTGGACCTGTTGCAGGCCAGACAGATCCCACTGGCCTCCCTTTCGGCTGTGGTGGGGCGGGGAGGGCTGTTGCGACCCATTCCCAGTGGCACCTACCGGGTCAACGACAGGATGGTGGCCGAACTGCGCAATCGGAACAAGGAGCGTGAGCATGCCTCGAACCTGGGAGCGCCGCTGGCTTTCGAGATCGCCAATCGGGTGGGGGTGCCGGCGTTCATCGTCGATCCGGTGTGCGTGGACGAGTTCGACGACGTGGCGCGTGTGTCCGGCCTGCCTGAAATTGAGCGAAAAAGCCTGTCCCACGCTTTGAACCTGAAGGCAGTGGCCAGGCGGGCAGCGCAGGACCTGGGCCGGCCCTATGCTGAAGTCAACCTGGTTGTGGCGCATCTGGGGGGAGGGATTTCGGTCACGGCCCATCGGCGGGGGCGGATGGTGGACGTCAATCAGGCCCTGGATGGGACCGGCCCCTTTGCCCCGGAACGGGCAGGGGGATTGCCGGTGGGGGATGTGGTGCGGATGTGCTTTGGCGTGGCCCCTTACGAAGGGCTGAACCTGACCTACGAGCAGATGTTCAGGAAGCTGGCCGGCCAGGGAGGGTTGGTGGCTCACCTGGGCACCAACAACGCGATAGAGGTGGAGAGGCGCATTGCTGCCGGCGATGAACATGCCCGCCTGATCTACCAGGCAATGGCCTACCAGATCGCCAAGGAGATCGGAGCCATGGCCACCGTATTGAAAGGGCAGGTGGATGCCATTGTCATCACCGGCGGGGTGGCCCATTCGGAGATGCTGCTCGGCTGGATCCGGGAGCGGGTGGCCTGGATCGCGCCGGTCCTGGTCTACCCTGGGGAAGATGAAATGCTGGCCCTGGCCCAGGGGGCCCTTCGCGTGCTCAGGGGGGAAGAGGAGGCGAAGGAATATTGAGGGGCTAAAAGAGCCAGGCGTCTGGAATGAACCAAACTGAGTGGTTACCAGGAGGGGATAAGTGGCCAGAAAACGAATTCTGTGTATCGAAGATCATCCAGAGATGATCGAATTGATCCGGCTGATCCTGGAACGGCGCGGTTTCATCGTCGAAGGAGCGGTGGGCGGTCGGGAAGGGGTTGAAGCGATGGTCCAGAATCCCCCTGATCTGGTGCTGCTGGACCTGATGATGCCCGACATGGATGGCTGGGAGGTCTACCGCCAGATCAAGGCCAGGGAGGCGCTGAAAAAGATCCCGGTCATTGTGATTACGGCCAAGGCCCAGGGGATTGACCGGGTCCTGGGGCTGCACATCGCCGGGGTAGATGACTATATCACCAAGCCTTTTGGGCCGAAAGAGTTGATTGACAGCGTGGAGCATGTCCTCGGCATCTCGCCCCGGGCGGGTGCGGCCTGAACCGGCAGGCCTGTCAGCCGGCAACGTTGAGGGTATACAGCGATGAGAGAGCGGGTGGCTGCCTGGTTGCGCCAGAACGAACAACAGATCGTGCCCGGTTGGATCAAGCTGGTGCGATCACGGGGCGGTGACCGCGATCGCCAGCTCACCACCAAAGAGCTGGAACGGCAGTTCTTCACCGACTTTTTCCACGCTTTTGTCCTGGCGGTCGAAGAGGGTGGGGAAGGCCGGCTGGAGACGGTTCTGGAGCGCATCGCTGTCACCCGGGTGGAAGAAGAGTTCCAGTTGGAGGATACACTGGACATCTTTTTCCTGTTGAAGGAGCTGATCTGGGAACGGCTGTCCCAAAGCTACGCTGCCGAGGCGGCGATGAGCCGGATGTTCCTGCTCGAACCGGTCTTTGACCGCTGTCTGCGCCTGCTGGGCCGCGCCTTCACCCGCGCCAGCAGCGCCCTCCTGGCCGAACGGCTGGTCAAGGCCGAGTTCATGACCCGCCGTCTGGCGATGGCCACGGAGGAGGCCGATCGCGCCCTTTCACGCCTGCGCATCCTGTACAACGTCTCGCGGGCCATCAGCTCCACCCTGAATCTGAAGCAGATCCTGGCGGTGGTGGTCGAGAACCTGACCTCGATGGTGCAGGTCGATCGGTGTGCGGTGTGGCTGGCCGACAAAGAGGGCTGTGAGCTTTCGGTCGCGGCGGTGCAGGGCATTGAGGCCGAAAAACTGGTCGGCGCCTATCTGCTCCTCAACGAGGATCGGTCGGTGATCACCCGCGCCTTCAAGCTGCGGCAGATGCAGATCTCAACCGCATCCAGCCCTGCGGAGGAGGCCCTGTCTGCCCTGTTCCCACAACGCATTGTGCTCGCCGTGCCGCTCCACGGGAAAGAGCGGCCGATCGGCGTCATCTCGGTGGACCGGCTGGGGGCGGAGCGTCCCCTGGAAACGGCCATGATCGAAATGGTCCAGTCTGTCGCCGAGCAGGCAGCCGTGGCTGTGCGGAACACTCAGTTGTATGAAGAACTTGTGCAATTGAGCCAGGAATTGGAGATGCGGGTGGAGGAGCGGACGGAGGAGTTGGCCCGCCTGAACCGGGAATTGGCCAGGCTGGAAAGAAAAAAGTCCGATTTTGTAGCCATCGCGGCCCATGAACTCAAGACCCCGTTGACGCTGATTCAAGGCTATGCTGAGATGTTGGCCGAAACCGGAGCGCGGGATCTGCCGCCCGACTCTCTGGGTCGGATCGTCTCCGGGATTGTGAAAGGGACGCGCCGCCTGGGGGCCATCGTGGAGGACATTATAGATGTGTCCTTGATTGATACCCAGGTGCTGTCCCTCAGCCTGGAGATGACCTCACTGGCCAACATTCTGGAGATGGTCTGCCAGAATCTGCGCGAATCAATCGCAGAGCGAAAGCAGACTCTGGTGGTGTCCGGTTTTGACAATCTGCCTTATATCGAAGCCGATGCCCTTCGTCTGCACCAGGTGTTCGTCAACGTGATCGGCAATGCGATCAAGTATACGCCCGATGGGGGGCGGATTGAGGTCATGGCCCGGCGTCTGGAGGCCCAGGAGAACCGCCCGGACTTTGTCGAGGTGGTCGTCGCCGATACCGGGATCGGCATTGATGTTGACGAACAGGAGCGGATCTTTGACAAATTTTACCGGGTTGAAAGCCCGGAGCTGCATTCCAGCAGCAAGACCCGCTTCATGGGGGCCGGGCCGGGATTGGGCCTGACCATCGCCAAAGGGATCATCGAAGCCCACGGCGGCCGGATCTGGGTGGAGAGCCCGGGACATGATCCGGTGCGCTGTCCGGGCAGTCAGTTTCACATTCTGCTGCCGGTTCGTTCGGCCTGGGGGGAGTTTGAGGCCAGGGCAACCGCATAAAATCTGAGCCAAGGAGCACTGATGAAAGTCGCAAATCGTATCGGCAACCTGCCGCCCTATGTCTTTGCCCGGCTGGGCGATCGCATCCGCCAGCTCACTGCCCAGGGCCGGGACATCATCCGCCTGGATATCGGCAGCCCTGATCTGCCGCCACCCGACTTTGTCATCGAGGCGCTATGCCGTTCGGCCCGGGACCCCTCTCGCCATGGCTATGGGGGCTTTTACGGCACGCCAGGGTTGCGCCGGGCGATGGTGACCTATTATGAGCGCCGTTTTGGCGTCGAGCTGGACCCCAACAAGGAGGTGGCTGCGCTGATCGGCTCGAAAGAGGGGATCGCCAACATGGCTCTGGCTTTTGTCGATCCCGGCGAACCGGTTCTGGTGCCCGATCCGGGCTATCCGACCTACACCCTGGGGACGTTGCTGGCCGGAGGGGTGCCGTACCGGGTGCCGTTGCGGGCAGAAAACGGCTACCTGCCCGATCTGGAGGCCATCCCGGCCGAGGTGGCCCGCGCGGCCAAGATCCTGTGGTTGAACTATCCCAATAATCCCACCGGGGCGGTCGCGCCGCTGGAGTTCTTTGACCGTGCCGTGCACTTTGCCCGGCAGTACGACCTCCTGATCTGCCATGACAACCCCTATTGCGATCTGACCTTCGACGGTTACGTCGCTCCCAGTCTATTGCAGGTGCCTGGAGCCAGGGAGGTGGCCCTGGAGTTCAACTCGCTGTCCAAGACCTATAACATGGCCGGCTGGCGGGTTGGTATGGCGGTGGGCAATGCTCTGGCCGTCGAGGCCCTGGCCCGGACCAAGACCAATATTGATTCGGGCATCTTTTTGCCGATTCAGGATGCAGCCACCCTGGTTCTGTCGGCGGACCAGTCGTGGCTGACAGAACGCAATGAGATCTATCGTCAACGTCGGGATCTGATCCTGACAGCGTTACAGGCGGTGGGGCTTGAGGCCAACAAACCGGTGGCCGGCCTGTATGTGTGGGCCAGGATTCCGGACGGCTATACCTCGGACCAGTTTGCCGGCCGGCTGTTGGAGGAGATCGGCATCAGCGTCACTCCAGGTTCGACTTTTGGGGCGCATGGAGAAGGCTACATCCGCCTGTCGTTGGGCATGGCCACCGAACGCATCCGCCAGGCGATGGACCGCCTGCGCCGGTTTGAATTTTAGGGGAGGGAGACGATCGGTCGGGAATTGATCGAGATCAAACCGCCTGTGGAGCGGGCGTTGCTGGTGGGGGTGGGCCTGAAGGACCAGCAGGGCGGCTGGGATGTGGAAGACTCGCTGGTCGAGTTGGGGCAGTTGGCCCGGACGGCCGGTGTAGAGGTCGTCGGTCAGACCTGGCAGCGGGTGGATCGTTTCCATCCGGCCACCCTGGTCGGTTCGGGGAAGGTCGAAGAGCTGGCCGAGTTGCGCCGGGACCTGGCCTGCGACCTGATCATTTTTGACGACGAACTCAGCCCACGGCAGCAACGCAACCTGGAGGAGGCGCTGGGAAACGGCGTTCGGGTGCTGGACCGCACAGCTCTGATCCTGGACATCTTTGCCCAACATGCCCGCACGCGGGAAGGCCAGCTTCAGGTGGAACTGGCGCAGTATGAGTATCGCCTGCCCCGGCTGACCCGGGCCTGGACCCATCTGGCGCGTCAGGCAGGGGGCGCAGCAGCCCGGGGGGGCGTCGGGGGGGTGGGCCTGCGGGGACCTGGCGAGACGCAGCTTGAGGTGGACCGGCGGGAGATCGGCCGGCGCATGGCCCACATCCGGCAGGAACTGGAAGAGGTGCGCCGACATCGCCGGCTGCACCGTCGCCATCGGGCGCGGATGGCGGTGCCGGTGGTGGCCATTGTGGGCTATACCAACGCCGGCAAGTCAACCCTGCTCAATGCCCTGTCCGGCGCCGATGTGTTGGCCGAGGACCGGCTGTTTGCCACCCTGGACCCGACTTCGCGCCGGGTGGCCCTGCCTGGCGGCCGGCAGGTGATCTTTTCCGATACAGTGGGCTTTATCCAAAAATTGCCGACGGAGCTGATCGCCGCCTTCCGGGCCACCCTGGAGGAGATCCACGAAGCGGACCTGATCCTCCATGTCGTGGACATCACCCATCCCAATGCTCTGTTGCAGAGTGAGACGGTGATGGAGACCCTGGCCGACCTGGGGGTGGTGGACCGGCCTGTTCTTATCGCTCTGAACAAGATTGACCGGTTGCCCGATCCGACGGCGATGGAAGGCTGGCTGGCCGAGTTCCCCAACAGCGTGGCGATTTCGGCTGCCCAGGGGCTGGGCCTGCCGGACCTCTTGGAGCGGGTGGAGCAGGTTCTGGCCGAAGGGTTGCTCTATATTAAGGTCCAGGTGCCATACGCCCGGGGGGATGTGGCCGCCCTTTTCCATGAGCGGGGTAGCGTGATCAAGGCAACGCATAACGAACAGGGAACGATCCTGGAGGGTTACCTGCCCCGTCGCTGGCTGGAGCAGCTCCGGCCTTATTTAGTCTGAGAGCCAGTAAAGAAAGGCCACAAAGGAACGCGGTGGAAACGAATAGAAACCATGTGGTGCCCTTTGTGCCTTGGTGGTTTTCAGACAAGCTCTGATCCGACAGCGATGGTTCACGTTCTGACCTCACCGCAGAGGCGCCGAGGTCGCGGAGAAAACCGATAGAAAACCTCTGCGAACTCGGCGTCTTCGCGGTGAACAAAGCGAGGAGGCAATGCTGATGCGAAAAGGGAGATGGAGGTTCTGGCTTTCCCTGCTGGTCATCGTCGGACTTGTCGTGGCGGCGGTTGTCTTTTGGCCCTGGTGGCGGGGATGGCTGCCTCATCCGGCGCTTGTCGAGGCGTGGATTTACTACCTGGTCGTTGACCTGAATATCGGACGGTGGGGGCCGGTGGCCACCCTCTTGCTGGTGGGGTTGATCGAACTGGTGTGGGCGCTGAGCCTGGGGAGGCAGAGCAGCGCTTTCGAGCGTCAATGGCAGCGGCTGGAGCGGTTACAGGCCAAAGAGGTAGCAGTGTTGAACCAGGAGATCAGCCAGCTCAAAGAGGAGCGCCGTGGTCTGCTCTCAGAACTGGAGCTGCGCGAGGACCTGATCCGCGAGGAGAAAACCCGCCTGTGGGCTCAGTTTGAAGAACTACAGCGGAGCAGCGGCGTGTCGCTGAGCACGTTGACGATCCTCGATGCGCCCGAGCTGCCGCCTGCCGTGCGGGGAGAATGGCGACAGATCGTTTCCCAACTGGAGCGGATTGAACTGGTCGGTTCTGCTTCCGTCAGGAGAGGTCAAAGCTCTTTGCAGTTGCAACAGCGGGCAGGTGAGTTGCTCCGGCTGGGCCGGGCCTGTTACTATCTGGGCCAGTATGAGCGGGCCCTGACCCACTATGACCGGGCGGCTGAAGCGGCGCCCAATGACCCGGAAGCGATGATCGATCGGGCCGTTGTCAATCACGCCCTGGGCCGTCACCAGTTGGCCGTGCAGGACCTGGAGCGCGCCCTGAAGCTGGCCGAAACACCGTGGGCTTATCTCTATCGCGGCCTGCTGCGGGAGCATCTGGGCGAAAGTAAGCGTGCTCTGGAGGATTATAGCAAAGCCCTGCGTCTGGATTCAAGCTTTGTAGAAGGCTATTATCGCCGGGGGTTGCTCTATGCCGAATTGGGGGAGTATGACAAGGCGTTCCAGGACCAGAACCGGGTCATAGAGTTCAACAGCAGTCACGCCGGAGCCTATGCGGCCCGGGGGGTTGCCCGTGCCTTCCTGGGCGATTCGCAGTGGGCATTGAACGACCTGGATCGGAGCTGTATGCTGGCTCCGCAGCGCTATGAGCCGTTCTATCATCGGGGCCGGGTGCGACACCAACTGGAGATGTATGAAGAGGCCCTGAGTGACTTTGACCGGGCCATTGAACTGAACCCGGCCTTTGCGCCGGCGTACATGGCGCGGGGCAATGCCTATCTGGCGCTGGAGAAGCACTGGCAGGCCATTGCCGATTACAGCCAGGTCATTGAACTTCAACCCAAGAATGCGGCCGCTTTCCATGCCCGGGGCAAAGCACGCGCGGCCATGAGGGAGTATCGTCGGGCGATTGAAGACCTGGATCAGGCGTTGGAACTCGATCCGGGCCTGGCCCTGGCCCTGGCCGACCGGGGCTCGGCCTACGAAAAGTTGGGCGAGTATGAGCTGGCCATCCGTGACCTGGATCGGGCTATTGTCCTGGCTCCCAACCTGGCCATCGCCTACTACAATCGGGGCCTGGCCTATGGCAGCAAAGGGGAGTATGATAGGGCCAGTCGGGATCTGAACCGGGCGGTCGAGCTCGATCCTTCGCTGGGCAGCATGCGACCGGTGGTGCCGGGTTCCACACCGGCCTGAGGTAAAACGCCCGGCCGAAGATACGTGGCTCACAGTGGGTCTGCGGCCCGCATTTCTCGGCGGCCACAGGCCGCCACGGAGCACAAATTTCCATCTACTGAGAGCTTGTCTGAAAACCACCGAGACACAAAGGACACCAGGGGGATTCGTTTCCTTCGTGTTCCTTTGTGGTAAGCTTTTCAGACTGGCTCTGAGGCCGGAGGGCGAAGGGGGTTGGATGCAGCATGAGTCGTTTTCTCGATAGATTGGCGGTGGTCCGTGGCCTGCCGGTTCTCATCGGTGTGGGCCTGGTGATCCTGAACTTTATCGTGCGCTGCGTGGTCTATGCTCTGGTACCGGGCACCGGGCAGATTGGCTTTGTGCTGTTTCTGTTTACCGATGGGAACCTGCTCCTGCACCTGGGGGTGATCATCGGTCTGCTCGGGGTGCTCATCGGCGACATTCTGTAGGGCCGGTCTGAAAACCACCAGGGAATAGACTTTTCAGAGAAGTCGTTTCTGCCACGCCTGCCGGGCCTTCCGGACCCATTCCCGTTCGGCCTCGAACGTAAGCCGCGCCAGTGCCTCCTCCCAGGTCAACCACAGGCGTTCGAACTGTTTTTCGGGGCAGAGAGTGTCTTCATCCCCCGCCACGGCCATCAGAAAATAGGATTCATCGCGGATGATGTGACTGTCCTGCCAGTCAAACTCGACCGTCTGCTGGCCCAGGTCGGCCAGGATCGCCAGCCCTGACAACCCGGCCTCCTCCTGCACTTCGCGCAGGGCCGTTTGCTCGCGGCTTTCACCCGACTCGATGTGGCCCTTGGGCAATCGTACCTCCGGTTGCCCGTCCGGCCCCAGGCGGCCGGGGCGCAACAAGACCAGGATGCGCTTGCCGGCGGCATCTACCACCACGCCGCCGGCAGCGGCGTATGTTTGTCTATGGTGCATAGCGGAATGGATGCCGCGCCGCTTCTTTTTCGGCGATCAGCTCGCCGAGGGTGGGCCGCCCCTCCAACGCCTTGCGGATGGCTCCGCGCATGGCCTTGTAGTTGTTGATCTTGACCCGTTGCCGGATGCTGGCTGCCGGGTGGACGAATACATTGGCGATCAGACACAGGTCGTCCAGGAGGGCTTCCGGCAGGTTGTGCCGGGCGATGGCGTGTTCCAGCGCCAGCCTGATGCCGGCTGCTGCCTCTTCGTACACCAACTGCCGCGCCCTGGCCGTCCGCACTGTGACCGTCGGCACCAGCAGGGTCAGCGGCCGTTCGCTGAGGACCGCCAGCTCGTGGCCGGGTCGTGGCTCGTTTCTGGCCCTGTCAATCGCTTTGCCAACCGGTCCGCTCTTCCACCCCAGCAACAGGTCAATGTGCGCGATTTCAGAAAAGGGGGGTCCGGCAAACCCCTCGCCGACGCACAGCGTCAGATCCTCGAACCGGGGTGGGATGTCAGCAGGCAGGGCATACTCGACCTCCCTGCCGCCCAGGGTCACGGTCCGGGTGCCGATCTTGCCCAGGTTTTCGAGTTGGGTGCGCAAGTCTTCGTAATCCTCCCGCTCGAACTCACCCCCCTGGATCATCGGCAGGCGGACGTTGCTCATGCGCGGCAGGCCGATCATGCGCAGCCCCTCTTTGACCGCCTGGGGACCTCCCTTGCGCACCACCAGCCGGGTGAGGATCTGGATCTCTTTGGCCCGCCGGCGCACAAATTCGACCTGACCGTGTTGCGCTGCCTGATAGATCTCCTGCCAGATGTCGGGGATCAGGTTGGCCGAGGCCAGGATGGCCCCATCGGCGCCGGCCAGCATCGCGGCGGCCGCGATCTCGTCGTGGCCGCAGAACAGGCCGATGGTCCCCCGCAGCTTTTCCAACGCGGCCATGAAGAACGGCATGTCGCCTGACGAGTCCTTCATGCCGATCACATGGTCGAAAGCCAGGCCCATCCCCTCAGCCGTCCACCATTGGTAGTGGGTGCCGGCGCACTGGGGGATATTGTACAGAACCAGCGGCAGGCCCACCTTATCCACTTCCCGGTAATGGTCGAATATCTCGTTGAAGGCCGGCTTGAGGAAGTAGGGGGCGACGACCAGCGCCCCGGTGGCCCCTGCCTCCCGTGCCCAGGCGGTCAACTCGACCGTCTCCCGCGTGCTCTGGCAGCCGGTCCCGGCCAGCACCGGCACCCGGCCCCCCACCTCATCCAGGCAAATGGCGATGACCTGCTTTTTTTCTTCCAGCGTCAGGGAACTGAACTCGCCGGTCGTGCCGCAGGGCACCACGCCGTTCACGTGGGGCAGCAGGAAGCGGATCAGCTCGCGGTAGGTGGCCTCATCCACCCGGTCGTCGGGCGTGAAGGGGGTGACCAGGGCAGGAAAGATCCCTGTGAACCAGTCCTGTTTTTTTGACATGCATCTCGCCTCTACTGATAGATCCGTCGCAGCTCATCCAGGCTGCTGACCGTCCTCAGACCGGCCTGGATGGCCCACAGGATGTCTAGATCCTCGATCTTGCGGATTTCTGGCAGGAGGCGCAGGCCCTCGGCTCCAAATTTGAGTTCCAGGCCCAGTTCGATGCCATCCAACAGTCCTCGCCGCAGTCCCTGCTGCAGTCCCTGCTGCAGTCCCTGCTGCAGTCCCTGCTGCAGTCCCTGCTGCAGTCCCTGCTGCAGTCCTTGTTGTAGCCCTTCTTGCCGTCCTTGTTGCACCCCTTGTTCTACCCATCTTTGAGCTATCGTAGCCATCGTCCCACCTCCCTCAGGAAACGCTTCTTTCACTGCTTCACGCAAATCTTCTCCACTTATCTTGTCGGTCGCGACCGACAGATAGCGCAATATGGTCTCCAGGTACTCCAGCCCGGTGGTCTGATCGGCAAGTTCCCGGAGCAAGGCCAGAATGCCGGGCAGTTGCCAGCGCAAGTCCTCGCGCAGGATGTGCTTGAGCAGCAGCAACGCCACCCGCAGCATCACCACGCCTCGCATTTCCTCGTCGCTGTAGCGTCCCAGGTCACACAACCAGTAGCGGTAGTTGGGAGTGAACGGCTCGACCTCCAGGGGCGGGTCGATCAGGTACCGCAAATCCAGGGGAATGTTCCACGCGGCCTTGCCGTGGTAGACCACCACCGGCACTATTGGCCACAGCCGGCCGCGCTGCCGCAGGGCCTGCTCCCAGATGCGCACCATATAGCGTAGCAACTGGAAGGCGATCAGCGGCTCGGCGTAGCTCTTGTGTTCGAACAGGATGTAGAGGTAGACGCCCCGCTCATCTGGCAGCCTGGCGGTGTAGAGCAGGTCGGAAAAGTGCTCCTGGAGTTCCGGGTCCACGAACGAGTCCTTCACCAATTCGAGAGTGGACAGGTCCAGCAGGGCGACCACGTCGGCCGGCAGGTAGTGGCGCACAAAATCACCGGCCACTTCGGGCCGGGCCAGGACCTCTTTGAAAAACCGGTCGTGTGGGTTGGTTACCTCTGGCATGGTTTCACCCTCCTGACTGCCTCATTTTACTACATTCAGCCGGCAAAAGGCAAACCATCCTTTCGTAGTTCCTGTCATTTGTCCCCTGATTGCCCGAACGCCTGATCAATCGCCGCACAGGTCGCCCGGTAGGCGTTGTGGTGCAGCACCCGCCGGTCCAGCGCCTGGGGGTGGACTGTGGCCTGGACGAACATCACTTCGCCATGCATGGCCGTCTCAGGGATGACACCCTCAGCCAGCCTGTCCACAATCGCTTTGGCCACGGCATTCTGCACCGGCCCATAGATCATGTTTGCCTGACGCAGGTCCTTCAGCTCGCAGGTCGGCACAATGAGCGTGCTGGGCCGCACCGTCAGGTTGGGTTCCAGGATGGTCGTCAGCGCCTCGAAGCCGTGGCGGGGATAGGTGAGTTGATAGGCCCACGCCTCGCCCGCCGGCCCATCTTTGGCCCCGCATAGCAGATCGATCTGGACCCATTCGACGGTGCCCACCTCTCCGGCGCTGCCCGTTCCGAGCCGCATCCCGCCGCTGCGAATCGTCTCCGCATCCAGCCCCAGCTCGCCGAACCGCTCTTCCAGCAACCCACCCGGCACCTGATACCGGATGCCCGATACCTGAACCTTGCCCAACTTTTCAAGCTCAAGCTGAATCTCGGCCCGGTCCTCATGGATCAAGGCTCCGCCGACGCTCTTGAGTGGGCTGCGTGGGATGCCGACATCCAGGCCCATCATTTTGAGCGCCTGCTTGACGGCCACTCCACCGCCGTAGCGACAAAAGATACGCGACAGCTTCTGCACCTGACGCTGGAGGGCGCGGGCCGTTTCCAGGTCACCGCGCTGCACAGCCGCCAGCACCTGCTGCCACACCTCTGGATAGACCTGGGCCGAGGCCAGGATCAGGCCATGTGCGCCGCCGGCCAGCGCGTTGAGCACCACCTCGTCATGGCCGATCAGGACATTGATCCGGTCGCCGGCATATTCCAGAATCTCCATGGTATAGGTCAGGTTGCCCGACGAGTCCTTCAGGCCGACGATGTTGGGGAGGTCGGCCAGGTCCTCGACGACGCGGCGGGGCAGATAGGCATCCACCACCTGAGGGATGTTGTACAGGATGATGGGCAGGTCGGGCAGCGCCCGGGCGATGGTGTAGTAGTGCTGATAGATGCCCTTGTCGGAGGGGTGGAGGAAGTAGGGGCAGACGATGAGGCAGGCCGTGGCTCCGACCTCTTGGGCCCGGCGAGCCAGCTCCAGGGCCAGTTTGGTGCCGGCGGCGCCGGTCCCGGCGATGACCGGCTTGCCCTGAGCCTCCTCTACGGCAATCTGCACCAACCTTTGGTTTTCATCCGGGGTCAGATAGTTGAACTCGCCGGTGGTGCCGCAGGGGACCAACCCGTCCACATGGGGCAACACATGGCGGATCAGGGCGCGAAAAGCTGCCTCGTCCACCGCCTGATCTCTGGCAAAGGGGGTGACCAGGGCGGGATTGACACCGCCTGGCCGGAACGGTTTATCCGCCATTATCCACTCTCCGTTGAGGTTGTTCCTGTCTTATGATGCTGACACCGGGGGATGGTTTCTCTGACCGGTCCAGTTGCGCCGCGCAGTCGCATCTGATCGAGAGCGTGTTGAGAGAAACGGATCGGCTTCATGCCTGTCATAGATGCAAATTTTGCGCGGCGATGAACGACAGGCCGTGTTCCGTCAGAGCCCGGGCGGTGCGGTTCACCGCGTCATGTTTGTCCAGATAGTTGCGCTCCAGCGCCGCCCAGTCGCCTGAGGCGATGATCTCAGCCTTGTCGCGGAAATAGTCCAGAATGTCAGAGGGGTGCTCACGGGCCGAGTCAACCTCCGGGATGCCACCCTCATGTTTGGCCGAGATGTTGGCTACCTGACCGGCCAGCTCCACCAGCTCGGCGGTGCGGTCGTAGGGCTGGCGGACGATGCTCTTCCAGGTCTCGGTGATATGGTGCTCAAAGCGGACAATCTCTTCCAGGCCAAGCGCCCTGCGCACCTGGGCCGTCAGCTCGATTGTCTGGTTGTTCACCGAGTTGCTCCAGTTGAAGCCGATAAGCGATGTGCTGCCGTCGTCGCGGCCAAAGAGCCGGGCCCCGATCAGGGTCCACAGCGCGGCGTAGGGGTTGTCGTTGCCCATAAAGACCGAAATCTTGAACTCGATGTCCACCCCCAGCTTGTGCAGGAAATAGCCCAGCAGGACCGTGCCGGGATTGATGTTGAGCACCTGCCTGATGCCGTAGGTGGTATAGTAGTACAAAAATTCATCGAGCCACTTGAGGGGGTAGTGGTTGGGCTGGCCCACGCCGCCAAAGTAGCCGGTGATCGTCGCCGGGCCGCCCAGATGGATGTTGGAGCCATCGGTCCCTTTGGTGTCCAGGGTCTCGACATAACTGGCGCCGATGATCTGCATGGCCGCCGCCACGGCCAGGATGTCGCCGTTGTCGGCCTCCTGCTCTTTCATCTTGCGCACCCGGATATAGCGGCCGGGCATCAACTCGCGCCGGGCAATGGCCTGTCTGGCTTCGGTGATGAGGAAGGGGAAATATTGCAGGGCGCTGATCTCCAGAGTGACGGCGAAATCATCTTTGAAGGTCATGGTATCGGCCCTGTCGCCCAGCACCTGGCGCCGGTAATCGGCCACGCTGATGAACGCCCCCCGATCGCGCTGCTCGCTGAGCCACTCCAGATCGGCCAGGTAGGGCGAGTGGATCTCCCGCAGGCGGGCCAGCAGGTTGTCGAGCCGGCGTGCCTCTGCTGCCCGGCGATTGATCTCCTCCGGCGTGCCATACTTTTCGACGACAGCCAGAAAATCGTTGATAACCTGCGTGTGGGGGTCCAGAAGCAGGGCATTGATCTCCGAGAGCCGCTCCTCAGAGATCCTCAGTCGGTGGCGAAGATCGCTTTCCATAACTACCTCCCTTTGATTTGAGTGCGGAACTCCTGCTAGTCGGGATACTCGCCGGGCAACGGCCGGGGCGGGTAGCCGGGTTGTTGCAAGACATATCCTTGTTGACTGAAGTAGGCGATACGGCGTGTGTTCTCTTCGACAGAGAGGAGAAGGCCGATGAACTCGGCGCCGGCATACAGGAACAGAAAGTAGATGATGGTGATGACCAATATCATCATGAATGCAGCGATGCCTGCCAGAGGGCCGCCGGTCTTCAGGCCGGTAAAGCCCAACGGTTCAGACAGGGTGAAGCCCAGAATGAGCAGCGCGACACCGCCAAGCAAGCCGAAAATGAGGGATATCCAGGCCAGAATCTTGAGGATCGTCGCAATGATGTGCAAGGCTGTAAACCGTCTTTCCATCTACGGGTCTCCTTTCCTCCGACCCTTTGAGTCTGCATGGCCGGGCGCGGACATTATAACACAGAGGCAGCAGAAAGACAAACAGGTGGACAAAGGGGGTTCCGAAGCAGAAGAACGGAGCGTCCCACCCACCCTGCCCCCCACAGGCGGGGGTCACAAACCCCCGCCGAGCAATGGGGTGAAGGCAGACCGGGTGGGCGGAGGCAGACCGGCTGGGCGGAGGCGCTGCCTTCGCCTACCCCTGGTAGCGGTTTCGGTCACGCTGCCACACCTTGTCCAGCACCCGTTGCAGGCTGTCGGCCAGGTCAATCCCCTCGGAGTTGGCCAGGCAGATAAGGGCAAAGAGGATGTCGGCCAGCTCTTCTCCCAACTCCTGGGCTGCTTCGTCTGCCTTCTTGGGTTTGGGGCCGTACAGATGGTTGATCAGGCGGGCCAGCTCCCCTACCTCTTCGGCGATGCGAGCCAGGTTGGCGTGGGGTGTCCAGTACCCTCCACCCACAGCCTGTATCCAGACATCCACCTCGGCCTGGAACTGCTTCAGCGTTTTGTCGGGCATGTTGCGCCTCCATGCGTCCAGTATAACACAGGTTGGATCGGGCCCCAAATGCACCGGTCGAGAATCTATGGAACTGCCCCTCACCTCCACTGCTTTGACATTTTTCTGCCCCTCCATTATACTACCGGGGTGTAGCACAGGCTTGAGCCTGTGCTGCAGGTTATCGGACCTGGGATCACAGAGCATGAGAACGTGCACCATTGTTTGTCTTGGATTGTTACTTTCGATCCCCCTGATATGGCCGGTTGGGCCTGTTGGGGCAGGTGCCAGGAACCCCTGTAATGAACCGGGCAACCTGACCTACAATTGCGGTTTTGACACCTTCACGGAACAGTCGTGGCAGGGCAAGCAACTGCGGGTCCCGGAGGGATGGTGGTTCTTTATCCTGAACGGCTCCCCCGATTTCAGGCAGGGGCAGGACACCTTTTGGGGAGCTCCTGCCCTGTGGCTGGTGACCGATGGGGTGCCTTTCACGGCCGGCATCTATCAGCAGGTCTCTGTCACACCGGGGGTCGTTTATCAGACCGATATCGGCTGGGCGGCGGCCAGATGTGGTGAGGAGGTGTGTGGGGACATGGAACGCCGCCTGGGTCTGGATCCCGGCGGCGGCACCGACCCCTTGGCCCCGTCGGTGGTGTGGAGCCGGATCGAGGCAGGTGGAGACAAATGGCCCGATCTGACCGTCTCGGCCAGGGCGACGGGGCCCAGGATGACCGTTTTTGTGTGGGTCAATCACCCCTCAAGTGACGGCCTGGATGAGGTCTATCTTGATGCGGTGGGCCTGTGGCCGGATCTCAACCAGCCGGCGGCGACCGTCACGCCCAAACCCTCGCCCACGCCGACCTCCCGCCCGCCCACCCGTACACCGCCCCCCTCTCGGCCGACAGCCTCACCCACCATGCCGCCTCCCTCGCCCACCATGACCGACACGCCGACACCGGTCCCGCCCACGGCTACCGATACGCCTACCCCTGAGCCGACCGCTACCTGGACCGTGACCCCCTCCCCGCTGCCACCCACCGACACGCCAACGCCCACCCTGACTCCGACGCGGACCCCCTTGCCGGTGGCCAGGGTCATCAGCACGTCGTCAGCCAGGCCGGCGGCCCAGGGGGAGCGCACGACCGGCCGGCGAGTGTCATCCGAAAACAGAGTCCTGCTCTATGTCGGGGCAGGCGCCCTGGCCGGAGCGGTCCTGCTGGCCGGCCTGGCCCTGTGGCTGTGGCTGCACGGTCGGAAAGCAGCCGACGAGCAGGATTGACCGCTGATGGCGGTTCGATATAGCGTTGGAGAACAGGATGGTTTCTAAGCGAATTCAACTCCTCGTTGCCTGCCTGCTGACCTTGATGGGGCTGGTGGCAGGTTGTGGGACGGCGACCCCTGAAAAGGCCGACCTTTCCCCGTTGTCCCCATTGCCCACCGCCACGCCGTTGCCCACGGCGACCTCTAGCCCTACGCCGACGTCGGCCCCCACCCCGACTCCCAGCCCTACCCCGACATCCCCGCCGCCCATCCAGCTTGTGGTGCTGCACACCAACGACAACTGGGGCGAAACCGAACCATGCGGCTGAGGAGCCAGTGCGACCGGCGGGTTCCGCCGGCGGGCCACTTATATCGGCCAGCAACGGCTGGCCCATGACTATGTCCTGCTGTTGGACACCGGCGATGCGTTGATCGGAGGCGGAGCTCTCGGCGACAAGACCAAAGGGGAGGTCATCATCGCCGGCATGAACCTGATGGCCTATGATGCCATGGCCCTGGGGCCCAAGGAGTTGTCGCTGGGGCCGGACCTTCTGCGCCAGCGGATGAAAGAAGCCAGCTTTCCGCTGCTGTCGGCCAATGTGGTGTTGAGCGGCACGGAAGAGCTGGTGGCCCGGCCCTATGTGATCCTGGAGCGGGGCGGCCATCGCCTGGGGGTGATCGGCCTGACACGGGCCCTGGACAGGCCGCTGGCCGGATTCCAGGTGCTCGATCCACAACAGGCGGCGGCCCGCTATGTGCCGGAAGTGGGCAGGCAGGCCGACGTGGTGATCCTCCTGACCAACCTGCCCTACCCGACTGCCCTGTCGCTGGCCGACGCTGTGCCGGGCATTGACCTGGTGGTCGCTGCACTGCCGGGCCAGCTCCCCCGCCAGGTGGGCAGGGCGCCGACGACCGGCACACTGGCGGTCACCGCCGAACAGCCGGTGGCGAAGCACACCGGCCGGCAGGTGGGTTGCCTGGTGGTGACGGTCGGGGCAGACGGGGGGTTGAGCCTGGTGTCGTGGGAGATCAGGCCGATGGACAGGCAGATTGCCGACGACCCGCAGATGAAGGCGTTGCTGAGCAAGTATCGCTAATCCGCCAGTTCTTGTGCTCCTCGGCGGTCTGTGACCGCCGAGAACCGCAAAGTGCGGACAGCCTGCTCGATCTGTTCATTCTGCTCATCCGCTGTTCTACCCCGGCGGCCGCAGCGGTGGAAACTGGCCGCTCACCAATCCGCGCAGCAGCCAGAACTCGATCTCGAAGAGGAAACGCTGCTGGGCGGTGGGGATGACCGATGTGCTGCCCATCTGCCGGTCGCTGAACGGCTGGGAGAAGGTGACGGCCACCACCAGGCCGTGGCCGTGGCGGGCCAGCCCCGCCACCGGCGCCTGCCCTTCCAGCAGCAGGAGCGGCTGGCCGCCGCTGACCACACCGCTGACCTGCAATTGCCCCTGTGCCTGGCCGGCCGCGTTGTGCACCGTGCCGGTCGTCGGCTGGCGCGGTTCCAGCCGCAGGCCGAAGGGAGTGAGGATCTGATTGGCCAGGCCGGCCGTCTGGCTGCCCTCTCGTGGCTCGGCCAGCACCAGAAGCCGTCCCCCCTGGGCCACAAACCCCTCCACCGCCTCTATCTCCGCCCGGCTGAAGGGCCGGGCCGGAGCGATCACCACCAGCACCTGACCCCGCTTCAGGGCCTCCTCCAGGGTGGGGGCGAAAGTGGGGACATAGCCCAACCGCTGCGTCCAGACGTAGAAGGTCTGGAAGCTGAGATCGGGTGGGATGGCGGCCGGCGTGGTCGGCAGCGCCAGGCGCGAATGCTCCCCCTCAAAGGCGATGCGGACATAGTCGGTGTGGGGAGCGGGCAGAGGGTAGCCTGCCCTGGCAGCCTGCTGGCCGGCCCACGGCCCGACCGCCGCCGCCAGGAGCAATCCGCCCAGGGCCAGCATGGTTGCCCGTTGCCGATCCAGGCCCCAACCCAGGATGACCGCTCCCGCCGCCGCGAGCAGGGCCACTCCGACCAGCGCCCCATCCAGCCACGGCCACCGCTCAGCGCGGTTCAGCCAGTTCATCACCCCCAGGAAATATTCCGGCTTGCCGGGGATAAACATGAGACGTTATCGGAAATAAGAGATATAATTGTACCATCAGCAAGTGCTGTCAATCTTATCTGCAACAGGAGGCTACTCCATGTTTACGTATGCGGCTGTCAAAGATGACCCCAAGTTATTCCTGGCTT
>Ga0209162_1000508_pt1 | contig 42422 bp, 55 predicted proteins | sample YNPNPMetaG_FD_187121 | JGI IMG/M metagenome (GOLD analysis project Ga0209162, IMG submission 187121) | Anoxygenic and chlorotrophic microbial mat microbial communities from Yellowstone National Park, USA - YNP NP MetaG (SPAdes) (version 2) ...
CGGAGGGGTAGTTCTGGTCGCTCCAGGAGATGCCGTCGGGCGACTCAATCACACGGCTTCCCGAGCCGATAGCGATGCTCCCCTTGCCCGTGATGGCATCAGGAGGGACATCCGCCACCAGCGGCAAGGTCACCTGCTGGCTGCCCTTGTAGAACAGGGGAACTGTTCCGGTGTTGCGCACCGCCATGATGGTGCTGCCACTCACCATGAGCGCACCGCAATAGTGGTTGCCCCAGTCCGAGATGATACTGCTGAAGGTGCTGCCGTCGGTCGAGCGGATGATGTGCTGCACGCCGCTCAGACCTGCGGGGGCGTTCATGCGCCCATAGACGTAGATATCGTTGGGCACATACTCCCGGACGCGCGGGAAGGCGATGTAGCTCTTGCCCAACACCTCGGAGATGGTGGCGCTGCCCAAATCGGTTCTCGCGAGACGGGAGAGGTCCGAGGTGCTGCGCTTCTCCAGATAGAGCTTGTTGTCGCTGCTCCACATGGTGACGTAGAGCACATCCCCTGCAGCGGTGTCGACGTCCATCCAGATGGGATAGGAGTCGCCATACGACCCGGCCGGTGCGTCGAAATAGGTCTCATGGATGCGGATGTAGGCGATGCGCGCCCTGGTATGTCCCTGATACCCACGGATGTCCATCCCAATCCACTCGCTGATGTCATAACTGGAGAGGTGGGGAGTCGAGACATACCACGTATCCGGCTGGTTGGACTGACCATACCAGTCAACGCCATTGGTGCGTCCATAAGGGTTGTTGTCCTCCCACATGCGCGGCTCCGACGCCCAATTGTTTGGGGATGCCCCATCGAGCATGTACCTGACCTGCACCTCGATGTACCCATTGACCCGTCTGAATGAGGCCCCGAAATGCGCGCGCCAACCGACGCCGCGGTTGCTGGCAAACGCCCTGGTGCGCCAGAAGGCGCCATAGGTGTCATCATTGCCGTCCACGATTCTGTCCAGGTCGGACCAGCCGTAATGGTCCTCCTCAGGACACGGGGGGTTCCAGTCCCACCAGGTGGCGGGGTAGTCCCAGTTCATGTCGCTGATGGAGGTTGCGTAGTAATACTGGCCGATTTTCTGGTAGGAAGCGCCGCCCAATGGCTGCCACATCCACCCCTCACCGTTCCCGGTGCACTTTAATATCCAGCCCCGCCAGTTACCGGCGCTATTTTGCCAGCGCACCAGGAAATACCACTCGCCGGCACGGTAGTTATTCGGCGTGCCCATCACCACGTCACAGTTGGCGAACGTCGGCGCTGGACTGTCATCCCAGGCGTTCGGAGGATCGCCCATTCCGGTCACCTGCGACCAGTTGCGCCCGCAGTCCGTGCTCCGGTAAATTTTGCCCGTCTGCAGACGCCACAGAATAGCATCCTCGATGTCCGTGCTATTCTGAACAGTCGGCCAATGCGGATCAAATCCGCCTTGATTGTCGGTGATCGTCGCCGCGCCATTGTTGCGCGTCTCCCATGTCCCAGCCAATGTTTGATTGAGGTGGCCTAGATTATGATCGAACGCTGCCAACCGCCCACTGGCCGCCGGTGGCTGGGGAGGTATGACCGGCGGCGATGGTGGCGTGATGTTGTTGTCATCCGGTGGATTGGCCGGGTAATCGCCGTCCACGCCGTCCTGGCTCTCGACCTCTGGCTCAAACACGGCATCGACCAAGATACTGCCGGCCGCCGGGTCGTAGCTGGCCGATACGTTTCGGCACACCAACCGCTTGTTCGTCCAGACGATCCCACGTGGTGTATCACCGGCCTCCAGGCTGAGCGTCCACCACTCCTGCGGCACAATGTCCAGCGCGCCGAGGTAATGCCCGGCGAATTGAATGCGCACCTCAGGATACGGGTTATTGGCCGCCGCCAATGCGCGCCCGGCCAGCTCATTCGCCTGTGCCTGGCTCGCCAGTATCTGCCGCTCGAAATGCATCACCTGAGCGCCGATATCGAGCGGCGCATTGCCGGGCGCCTTGCTGATGATCGGTGTGCGCGGGTAGGCGAAGCCGCTCAGATGCACCATCCCGACGCGCGGTTCGGGTTGATGCAATATGGTAATCTCGCCGCGCCGGTCAGCCGCCGTGATGTCACTGATTATAGTGAGCGCATTCCGGCGTGTGGCATTCAACATCTGTGCATCCTCGGCGACGTACACCTGTCCGAGCTTGTTGCAGCAGACATGCGCGAAGATTCCATAGTTGCGCGCGAAGTTATCAGCTTGGGTGTACAGGTCACCCTTGGCGAAGTCCTCGATGGTCTCCACTCGCAGCGTGTTCGCCATCGGCAAGTATACGTCGGCAATGTCGAACAGCGTGCTGTGCCAGCGTAAATAATGATGCACTGCCTCAGCGACCGTCGGGCCAGTGAACTCATACCATTGATCCTGCGTGCCCAGGGTCATCTTTAGAGGCACAGAGAACATCATGGAGCGCCGCAATAGGCCATCAATCGTCGTTGCTTCAAACGTCACGTCGCCGGTATTCCAATCCTGCCTGACAGTCTCGCCGCGCACGTAGCCGACGAACAGGATATTCTTGGCATACGGATAGTTGCCGCCGATCAGCACTGGTGTGTTGCCATAGATCGCCTCGTGCCATAACACAACTAGCGTGCCATCCGGTAAATCGCTGGTCGTCGCACCGCTATAGACTCTCAGACGCGCTGTCCAACCGCCATGCTCCCAATCCCCCGTCAGTGATTCCAATGTGAACGCAGTGATCGGCGCGTTGCTGCCAGTCCGTTCGTGACAGAATACCGGTCGCCGCGTCGTTTGTGTCTTGCCATTGCTGTCGGTGACTGTGAGCGTGACCCAGTGCGCATCGGTGAAGCGTTCGCTCCCGGAAATACTGAGAATCTGTGTCGAACCACCCGCTGTCCAACTATAAGTCCCTGGGCCGATGACATCCCAAGACCGGCTAATGATATTCTCGCCACGGAAGGCATAACCGGCATCATTGTTGGTATCAGCGAACACGAATGTCGTTTCTGTACCATCATCAAATTCGGCGCGCGGTGGCCCCATGATCGCCACGGGCCTCAGTTGTTCATTCTCGTCGGTGTATGGAATGTCATAATCCTTGTAAAAATTGCCGGATGCATCGAACCGAGGGTAGACCGGCCACAATTCCCAATTGCGTTTGACCGTCAGATACTGGTCATTCGCCCAAACCAGACTGTTTTCGCTGACAGTGATGGTGTTAGTCCCAGTGTTGATCGCCCGCACGCGCACCTTGCCCACATCGCATGCGCCGGGACTCGTGCCAACCCACATGGTCATTCCTGGCAGTACGCTATCCTCGCCGCTATCATTGTCATAGACGATGCTGCGGGCACCCCGCGCAGGTGACGTCATGTTCACCTGCGCGGTGAACACCGATTGCGGCTTGAGCACGGACAAATACAGCGTTGCTTTGTGGCCGCCAGCCCGCAATAGGTTCTTCTCATCCGAACTGAGCGCTGTCATACTGCCACCAACCGCCGAAACTCAATTTGCACGTCCAGGTATTTACCGGCCACACGCTTTTTCATTAAGTCAGACGGCCAGATCATCACTCCGCGGTATTTGACGAATGCCTCGCTCGCATTGCGCGTCTTGATGTAGACCGCTGCGCTCTTGCCGCTGCAATACGTTCGTAATTTGGCCAACTGCGCTGTGGTCAGCAGGTCAAACGTCCAGATCGCCATCGGGTAACCATCGCCACCTATCTGGCCGTCCGCCTTATCGTACTCGCGTGTGTACTCGATGAACACGCTGCGCGGCGGTGGGAGTGGTGGCGACAACGACTCAACGTTGGTCGTGGTACTGGTGGTCCCGATCTCGTAGTCATAGACCGGCATCATGCCCTCGCATATTCTCGGAGTAGTTCAACTGTCTGCGCGCGGATGGCCGACAGCAGCCCAGTGTAGCTATCCTGCGCACCGATGTTGATGGTCTGATTGAAGTTGTTAATAGCTCCACGTCCGGCGGCCAGCATGGCTAACACCCTGTCCTGGCTGAGCAGGCCGCCGGTCAGCATCTCAGCGCTGCGTGTCGCAGCCGCATTAAGTACGAACTCGCGTCCAGCCTCGCCGAGACGGTACAGCCCCGCCACCGCGTAGCCGCCCATTGCGCGGCCGTGTACCGGCTGATAGGTTACCTGAGCACGCAGCTGGCGCATATCCCGCAGCGTTTCCTCGAGCAACTGCTTGGCCATTGCGTTGCGTTGTTGCTCCAGCGCCAGGAACTCTTTGTTGAATCCCTCCAGTTCCAGGATGCGATCACGAAATGCTTGCTTCTCGGCGTCTCGCTCCGCCTTCAGTTGAGCATCCAGATCGGCCATCCGTTCCTGATAGTCTGCCTCAAGGCGTTGCAGCTCGATTGCGCGATACTCAGCTGCTCGCGCCTGTCGATATTCGAAGTCGGCCTGCATGTCCTCTTGTTGCTGTTTGAATTGCGCCAGACGCTGATCACGCTGTTGGTTAAACGCCTGCTGCATGTCTTCCAGTTGACGCTGATAATCAGCCTGTCGCCTGGCATTTTGATCGGCAAATTCCTCCTCGGCCCGCCGTCGGTTGATCTCGTAATTGCGCGCGTTGCGCAGGAATGCGATCGCGTCGCGGGCGGCGACGGCATCCTCCTGCTGCATTGCATAGTCCTCACGCATCCGCGCCATCCGTCTCTGATGTTCCGCTTCGGCACGCTCGGCCTCAATGCCGTACTGCACCGCCAAGGCAGTGCGTTGCTCATGGTAACGCGCCTCCATATCAGCCTGCGACTTGAGGAAATCGCGCATCATGCGTTCGCGCTGACGATTAAAGTCTGCCTGCTGTTCATTTTGCAAACGCGCCCAGTCCTCGTCCATCTGCGCGCGTCGTTGGTTGAAGCGTTTGATGGTATCCTCCCGGTCACGATTGTACTGCTGCTCAAGGGATTCGAGTCTTTGTGCCAAGTCCCCGGCTGCCTTAAGTGCCCCGGCATAGTCGCGCTGCACGGCGGCTGCCTGATTCGCTGTGGTCGCTACCGCACGGGCGGCGTCAGCTTGCGTCTGTTCGGCTGTTGCCGCGTCGGTCAACTCCCGCTGCAACGCTTCGGCTTCGATGGACACAAGTCCCAGGTTTTGCGCTGCTTGAGCGATCCAAACGGCTTTCTCTTCGATGCTGCCGGGACCCGGAATGAGGGCTGCAAGGGCTGTGGATGCGATGGCGAGGGTCTGGGCCTTTCCTGTCTCCTGCCCGGCTTTGCCTCGCTCAAATACCCCCTGCCAGGCAATGGCGCCCTCTTTCAGTAGCGTGACCAGGTTGGTGAGCGTCTCGATCACGCCGCTGCCGGTAAGAAACTTTCCAAACTCGGTTTGGAAGTCCGCCCAGGCAGCCGTCAGTTGTTCCAGCTGACCGATGGTATCAATCTGCACACCACCCAACTGCTCAGCCTTCTGGCGTGCCTTTTCCCACGCGGCGTTCAGGAACGCCTGCTTCTTCTCGGCTTCTGTCAACTGGTCTACCGTCTTGCCGAGCATCGCTGCATAGCGCGCTTCAGCCTCGGTCAAGTTCATCTTAATGCCGAGGTTGTCCAGGATCAGAGGTGATTGGCGTCCGAGCGCGGTAGTCAGGTCATCTACTGCGCTCGCGGCATCTTTGCCCATCGCCTGCCCCAGCACAATGGCGATCCTCGCCAGATCGCTCATCTCCTTTTCGTTCTTCACCACGTCCAGCAGCATGGCCTTGTTAGCCATCCGCATTGCGTCCAGGCCGCTGATTGTATTCTTGGAGGCATCGGTGATGGCTTTGATCATTGCCTCGCCTGATGCGCCCAGTGATCTCGCCAGGTTGTCGGTGGCTCGCCCCAATCGTTCGGCATTGCCGGCCATCAGTAACGACTGCTTGCTGAAGGCAATCATCCCCGCTGTAACACCACCAGCCCCGAGCATAAGTCCCAGCTGTTGCACCGCTCCGGTTATACTCTGTAATGCCGTGCGGACTTGTGAAGCGCCGTTGACTCGCAGCAGGATATCCAGCGTATTAACCGCCACCGATCCGCTCCTTAACTCTCCGTGATATGGCCGCAATCATCAGCATGTCTTCCATCAGCGCCTCCGGTTGCTCCAGGTAGCCGCCCGCCAGTGGTAGTGCCTGCCAACCAAGCGCCTCTCCCAGAGTCCACGAGCGCCACGCCCGTTCCAGATCGTGCAGATACACATCAGGCAATTCATCACCAGTATCCTGTGCCCTGTGCCAGAGCGTGAGCCGCCGGTACAGCTCCTCGCTCTGACTTACCCTTTTTTTGGGTCGTCCTCCTTTATTGGGTTCCAGTGGGGATTGAGGCGGTAGACGGCCTCGCTCCACAGGTTCACTAAGCGCTCCGGCAGATCGCGGAACTCTTCAAACGTCAACGGCCACGGGATGCCATCTACTGCCTGAGTTGCTGCGGTCAGGTCAGGGAACGTGATCACCCGCAGTAGCCACTGCTCAGGCGTCTCGTCCGGCACATCCAGCCTAAGTGCCTCGCCGCGCAACACACTGCGTCGCATGCCCATGGCCACACTGGCCTCGCTGACGGTTATTTCTATGTCCTCATACTTGATCGTTTCCGTGGCAAGTGGCATCCTGCCCCCTATAGCAATTGCAATAGCTTATCAATCTCGCGCTGGAACCGGTGCACGATCCAGTCCTGCAGCTTCTCCAATACATCCTGCGCCGTCTGCCAGCGGCCCTGATGGATGACAGCCTGCCTATCCCGATCTTGCACCCAAGGCGCATAGACGACATTCGTGCCGACCCGGCCCTCGATGCCGTCCACCGTTGAGCTGATGCGCATTGTCCAGCTCCGCCCCAGCGTGCCGGTTCGCCTGTAGGGCACCTCGATCAGCCCTTCTCGCAGCGCGGCAAAGAACCACCGGCGTTGCTTCTCGCTCTTGAAGCCGGTGAACGTGCCATGCTCTGGCGGTTTCGGATACCTGGCCAGTTCGTTCCACACCTTGTTGAGCGAATCGCCCATTGCCGGCCTCAGATTGGTGAACGTTGCCAGTTTGCCGAACTTCGATACGAGTCGGTCTACACCCTTAACCTGAATGCTCAGTTCCATCCGGCTCCTCGGATACCACTGGCGTGATCCAGCACCGACAATTCGGGTGCGCCGGTGGCAGCATAATCCCGCCCGGAAACGGCTCAGTGATACCAACCACTGTCCCATTCAGTGGGCCGCAGATAGAACACACCAGTTCATCGTTGGCGGTATTCCAGCGCCGTTGTTGCACCCCCGTCTGCTGAAAAACCAGCTGGTTGGCTTCGGCATAGGCGCGCGTCACCTCGGTAACCGCGATCAGCTTCGCACGCTGCGGACCGAACAGCTGAACCAGCTGCTTATCGCGCATCAGCTGCTGCAGTGGCTGGCCGGATACCAGCCAATCGCCCACCTTCTGGCGCAGGGCCTTGCGCGTCGTGGCTGTGATGCCGCCAATCTCAGAATAGGCATATTGCTGCGCCCATTCTTTGGCGTTCTCGTTGACCAGCGCCCAATCGATGCCCATCACCGGCAGCTGGACATTCGGCACGGCAGTGGCTGATGCGGCAGCCGCTTGTACCGCTGCCTGAGCCTGGTTCACGCCGTTGCTGGCCGCCTTTTGTAATGCCAATACCATATCATCTTTAAACTGCTGATTCACTATATCAATGGCATCCAATGCTTGTTCGAGCGGCATCCCGCTCTGCAGTTGAACGATGAAAGCCTTCCATTGCTGTTTGAACAGACGCTTGAAAAAGAGTATCTGATCTCTTTCAAGTTGATATCGCCGTGCCAACCATTGTTCCGCCTTTGTCAGCTTCTTGGCCTTGATCTCAGTACCACCAAAGCCGAAAGGGCATCGCGAACGCCGCTTTCACCTCCTCCTCGGTCGTCGCCGTCGCCAATTTCGCCAACACACTGGCCTTGATCTCAGGCGGAATGTGCTGGCTCTCGAAATCGTAGGCTGCCGGCTCACCAGCCCGCACCCGCCGCCGCGCGATGCTCTCCCAACGCCTCAAGTCCTCACGCGCAGCCTTAGTTATGTCACTTGCCACATCTACGCTAAATGACATGTCTCCGAGCGGTTCGCCCTTCACAGCGAGTGGTACAAGCGTTTCTCCCAAGATCGGATCATCTAGCGGATCAAGACCCAGCTCGTGCCGCGCCTCATTGACGGTTTTCACCTGCCAGTATGCCTGGCGTTCCTGCACCAGCAGCGCGCGATCCTCAGTGCGAATGTCCTTGAAACGGCACTCTAGATCATCTCCAAAGTCAATGCGCACCATCTGATTGGTGATGGTCTCGGCCATCAGAACCAATACCGGCCAGACCGCCTGCTCGATCATCACCGCCTTCGCTGCTTCCGAGTTGGCGCGCGTCGCCTCCTTGGCCCAAAATCCCGCTGGGATACCAAACACGCGGTCTATCTCCTCTCGCGTGAACGTCCGCCCCGCCAGAAACTCCATGTCCTTTGGGCTGATGCTGAGCGGGGTGACCGTCACGTCACCACTGCGCACGATGAGAAACCGCCGTTGGTTCCCGATCAACTCGGTCTGTAGGTCGGCCTTCGCCCGCGCAAAATTCGGCTCTGACATCTCCGCCGGCACACTGATCAGCGTGCGCAGTGTCACGTCATCACGGAACGTCCGCATGTTCCAGGCGCTCGCCGCGATGTCGGTCTCAACTGCCATCCGATATGCCGTGAGTGGTGAGAGACCACGGTGGTAATCGAATGGATTGGGGAAGCGGAAGAAAACCACTTGCTCCGGTTCGAGATAGATGGGCGGACGCCCATTCATGGGCGTGTACCGGTAACCAGCGATGTAGCGTTGTGTGTCAGGTATCGGCTCGATGTGGCTGGATGGAATGGGCCACAACTCGCGCAATTCACCAGCACGATCATAGACCTTCAGCCAGTAGGCCTCACCGCGCAACAGCAACCACTGTATCGTGTATTGGCGCATCCACGCTGATCCCATGTACGGGTTGGGCCGTTCGAGCAACCTCTCGACAGGATGATCCTCTATCTCATTCTGCCCCTGCCAGATGTCCACGTCGGCCGCGCTGGCCTCGTTGGCAATGACACGCACATCCGAGTACACCCACGCGCTGGTGATTGCCAGCCGTTCACGTTCCTCTTGCGAATAGTCATTACTGCCGAGGCCAGCGCCAAGCGGCGTCTCTCCGGCAAACACGGCCGCAACCGGCGTGCGTGTGGCTTTGACGTAGCCGAGCCGCGCGATGGTGCGATCCAGCCACCGGTCGAAAAAGGCCATGGGCCGGCCCTCCGCTATGCAACTTCGTAGAAGCAAACTACTATATCACCGACGCCCGGCTTGGTTGTCGGTGTCACACCGTCCGTTGCCTTAGTGGCCGTTGCGTCCAACGTGCCGTTCACCCACACGCCGTGAATTTTATCCGTACTAACCGCCTGACGGCCCGCAGCGAACAAGAACTTGGTCACCACATTATCACCCTTCCAGGCAACGATGTACGGCTTATACTGGGTGATAAACCGGATCACCTGCGCCTGCGTCACGCCCTCAGTGTTCAATGACAGCGCTGTCCCCCAGAGGTGCTTGGTGACTAGTTGCGGAACGATGCTAAAAGAATACTCGGCGGCGTTCTCATTGTAGCCGCTGTGGCGTGCGAACAGCAGCGCACGTGGAATTACAACGCTCTCGTATACCCGTGCGCCGGTCTCGGTCAGTGCCTGGCGGTACGCCATAATCGCGCATTGCGGTTCAAATCCGCTCTTGTCAGTGATGCCGCCGACCAGGCCCTTCGCCTCGCCAACCGTGAAGTTGATCACCGCCCGCGTGAGCGCCTCCAACGCCATGTTGCCGCGCGCAATGGTGAGGGTGCCATTTATGCCCTCCAGCGCCGGTAGTGCGTCCATCGCGTACAACCGATCGTCACCTGTGATATTGATGATGCGAGGCTCTGGCTCATTCAACTCCAGCGTCTTCGCACCCTCGGCTTGTATACCCTCATAGACTGTCGTACTGGTGGCCGCCGGATAGCCATTGGCGTCCAGTGCGTAGATGGTGGCATAGCGGAACCCGCTGCCGCTGGTCTTAACTGATGGAGCTGTCATTGATTACCTCCTCGCGCGCTATCGGCGCGCCCTCTGCATTCGTTTCAAACACTGGGCCGAGATACTCACCCAATGGGCCGCGATTGCATTCGCACTCAGCAATGATGCGATTGGCCTTTGTGGGATGTGGCTTTAACTCAACCTGCCGCCCGCATCGCGGGCATTGGACTGTGTTAGTCCGTATATGTGACATTGATCTCCTCCTGCACCTGCACTGTGAATTCGGCGCCAATGTAGACGCCGCCATAGTCCTCGATGGCGACCAGTCCACTGTCGCCTGTAAACCGCATGGCCAACACACCGATTGTGCCTGCTAGGCCGGGCGCGCCCAGGAAGGCATTCCGAGCGGCCTCCAACAACGGCTCGGCCAATTTACCCTTATAGCGCATCTCCACTGGCGACTGCACCGGCGTGACATAGAGAATGCACCGGTACGTGCGTATCTCAATGCCCAGACCGGAGCACGTCTCATACGTCGCTGCGCCCGGCCAGTTGACGAAGGCCGGCAGCGTGGTGAGTGCGTTGGGTGTCTCGTCCAGGCTGTACGCCGCCTTGACACCCGTGATCGTCTTCTCCAGCGCTGCCAGCGCATCAGTGACGGTTGCCACGCTCACCGTGCATATCTCGCAATTACCAATCGCACGTCTGGTGGCATGGCCTCAGGGATGCTGATGATCCCCTGCTGCGCCGCCTGGACGCGCTCAGCGTAGGGTTGGTCGCGCTGGCCGTACAGCCAAGCCGCTAGCCGTTTGGCCGCCGAGACGATGTCGCTCATTGGTCGGTATACCGCAATTGCCGCCCCTGCATCGTGCGCCGCAGCCGTGCTGCCGTTGACTCCACGCCGCACAGTCAGTGTATTGATCGTGCCAGCCGTGACGGCGCTGACGTACATGAACTCGCTGTCCACCCGGATCAGATGCCCAACCTTGAAGCGCGGCGTCAGACCGTCCAAGTCTGGCCCATCGGCGTCATTGACCGGCAGCGTCGTCGTGCTGTTGTCCACTGCGGTCATTAGAGCATCAACAGAGTCCCAGGCATTGGCCCACGCTTCGTGGTATCCCCAGATACCAGTAACGGCATGCGCACGCTGGGGCGTCGTGCTGTATTGTAATGCCGCATGCTGGCCGTCAATCCGCATCTCGATGCGATCAGCCGGCAGTAGGTTGTGCTGTCCGCCGCAGGTGAGATAGTAGTCGCTGGCTGCCACTGTAACCATGCCATTATTGATCGTGAATGTGATGACCTCCAATAGGTCGTCGTCCAGAACCAGCACACTGGCATCACGCGGATGGTCGTAGTAGCGCGTTGCGATGAGCGGATAGAACCGCCGTCGGCAGGCCGCGTCCAGCATGCGACTGGCTTGCTCGGCGAACAGGCTGAGCAGCGTGTCGCTGTCGGTCTCCGTGATCCTGAGATAAGCCTTCAGATCATGGAGCATGCAATACTCATTCACGTCCGCCGACCTCGCCTATGATATTCGCTGGCTTTAACCTCAACCAGAGGCGGTGAAGACGCCACCGGTGGGAGGTCCTCTACCGGCTTGGCTAAACCAGCGTCACACAGCCCGCGCGCGTACCAGTCAGGGTAGTCAACCACAGCACCTGCCTGCAGCATAACCGCACGACCCGGCGGGTCACTCTCAAAGTTGGTGTAGGGAGCAGTCACCAGGATTTCGATTTTCATCTCAGCATGTCAGCCTTCTTATGGAATGCCCTTGATGCACCAATTGATCGGCACTCCCGTAGTTGCGGGCGCAGGCGTCGCATTGTACTTCCATACCTTCGCGGTCACCGTTCCCGATATGTTAGTGAATGTCACGAAGGCGTGATCTTCATGAAAATCAGCGCCCAGGCTCACATTCACGTACACCGGCGTCGCCAGCCCGTGCGGCAATGTACCTGTACCGGTGATGACGGTTGATCCGCACACCTCGGCCTGACCGGCGGCCGGGTAGTACAGCATGTTCATCGTTGCGCCGGGCGTCACTACCACTGCGCCGCCAGCCTGGATCACCATCCGTTCGCCGCCTTGATCAAAGTAGATTTTGGTCTGGTGTTGCGCCCATATCGGCAATGCGAAGAGCAGCATTACCAGCACTATGCCTATGGCAATCCCAATTAGACCTCGCTTGCTCATCGTCGTTCTCCTCCTGGAGGGGCGAGTTTCCCCGCCCCTCCCTCGTCAATGTGTTAGCCCACAAACGCTAGCTGATTGGCCGCGGGGCAGATGGTCGCCAGCTGTGTCACCGGCTCGCTGGTCAACGGCAGCAGATACAGTATGTCGGCATACGTGCCATTGGTGAGCGTACCACCTGCAACCACCGTGACGTACTTGTAGCCGTTGTTGATGTCCAGCTTGTCGGTCTCGATGGTGATCAGCACGAGGTTATTGTCCGACGCACCCGTGCCTGTCCATTTGCAATGGGCCTCGCTGATCGCCTTGAGCGTGCCATTAGCAGCCGATGCCTGCTTGACCTCGAACGTCGGCGCGTCGCTATCGTGCACCGTGCCGAGATGGATCAGCACGTGAAACCGCTCGCAGCCAGATACATCCACATACGACCCCGACGCCGGGTAATTGCCGGCCGTGATCTGTGACTCCGGCGCCGCCTTGCCCGGCACGATCTTATACTTGTTGGCAAAAATCTCACCGCTCATTATCTGTTATCCTCCCCGGCCTCAGCTGGCCGCCACCTTCTGAACAGCGAACTTCCACGGCTCAAGCAGGTTGCCACCGATGCGCCTCCGGACATGAAACTCCACTTTGTTGATGCCGGTGTTGCTGTCCTGGAAGCGCACGACCGACAGCCCCAGCCGCTCCACGATGCGGTACCCGGACAGGTCGCCGTAGATCAGCGGATAGGCGTTGGCGGCAATGTCCGGCATGCTCTCGCTCTCGCGCCAGGGTTGCCGCATGAACGCTTCCCCAACTTCCAGGTACTCGAAATAGAACCGCTCTTGCCTGTCCTGGAATAGCTCGATGACACTAGCTGTGTCACTGTTGCCGATCCAGCAAGCGTTGCGCCGGTACTGGCTCGCAATGCCACGCCTCAGTTTTTTGACACCCTCCACAGTCAATTGTGAGGCGTGACCACTGATAACCTCAGTCAGCCCGTGTGCATTCGCCCCTCCAGGCAGGATACCGCGCGGCTTGCCCACACCGTCGCCTACCAGGAAGGCCTCATCCTCGTCAATCGCCAGTGTGTCGGTCACCAGCGAGTTGAAGATGGGCACGATGTTCTGCGCATCCTCGATGAGGCTCTGCGACATTGCCACCTTATAGGTGTAGGTGTTGACATTGATGGTCTCCAACCCCCAGGTGAAATTCTTCTCCGCCGGCGCAGCCACTTCGCTATCCCACTGGCCGCGCATGCCTGTGCGGTATTGATCGTTGCCACCTGTCAACTTGAGCCACTGGATGGCATTACTAGCAGTCTGAATGACCAGCGCCCCGCCGCCACGCACGACGGTCAAACCCGGCAGCCGACCGAGTATCTCGTTCGCTATCTGTGGTGGCACGGCGTAGCCGCCCAGCGTGTCCTGCCCCTCGACCATCGTCGCCTTGATTTCACTGACGGTCATTCCATCCTTGAGCATCGCTTTGACATCCGCGATGTCCCACACCTGCCGCGTCAGCGCCCGGTCGGCAATGCCCGATCGCAAGTAACGCGTGAATGCCTTGATCTGCTCAAACGCCACCTGACGGTAGTCGCCACCGTAGATTTCACGCATCACCTTGTCTGTCGGCTCATCAATTGCCCCGAACCGCAACACATGCGCGGCTTCAATCGCCTTCACATTGGCCTGCTGTGTGTCACCAGTCGGGAGGTCTGGCCGCTCCGGCTCGGAAACCGCCGCCAACACGCCATCAGCAGCCTTGATGGCCTCCGCCCGCTCGCGATAGGCCTTCGCCTCCGCCAACAGCGCGTTGGCCCTCTCGACATCTGGTGCATCACTTTCCAGGATTGCCCGCGCCTCGGCGGCCTTGACTTTCGCAGCCGCCATCAATTCCTGAGTGTTCATTCTGTCTCCTCCGCAAGTTGGATTAATAGCTCCTCCAGAGCCACCCGCGCCTTCGCTGCCTTCACACCCGACGCCCCCGCGTCGGCAGTATCAGCCAGGTCTGGCAATTCCAGGTGCGCTGCCTTGTACGCCGCTTTGATTTGCTCAACCGGTCGCAACCGATATTGCGCCGGCACTGGCGTCAATGTGTCCTCGACCACTGGGAATGACAACAACTTGCCGTCTGGCGCTCGTTTCACCAGATGCGACGCACTCCCAGGCGAGTAGAATAGCCGTTCCGCTTTCAGCAACGGCTCGACCATCGCCCAGTAGCGATTACTTTTGTCAATCCAACTCTGTACGAACACGCCGACGTCGTCGGATTTCGCATCCAGCCGTTTGCCGATGACGCTCAGCCCGATGCTATCATCCAGCCCGTGGTGAAATAGCAACGGCGCCGATTTATAGTGATCCAGCATCAGCTCTGTCTCCGGCGTGAAATAGTCACCTTGCAGGTCTTTCATTGCCGGGTTGCCCCAGAGCAGCAGATAGCCACCTATCACCGCGCCGGTGTCATCCTCGGTCAGCATTTTGACCGCCATGCCCTTGCGCTCTCTATGCTCCTTCACCCATCTTTCGGCTTCCTCGACTGTCCACTTCTCCTTATCGAACAGGTATGATTGCACGGTCGTGCTATCCTGACCTTTGAGACGTCCAATCACTGCACGGATACCATCCTCGTCACTGAGCGTAATGGTGCGAAATGATCCCTCCTCGAAATCATCCGGGTCTCGTTGCCGAATACGGATGTACTTATCAGTCACGTCTACTGGCATATTTCACCTCACACAAACGCAAAGATTATGTCTCGCTCCACGCATGCCGACCACGCCAGCGCCAGGCTCATCACACAGTCGTCGTGTATGCCGCTGGGCGCAGCGTAGCGCACCATACCAGACGGCAGCCGCGACATTTCATAGGCCGTCAATTCCTCGATCAGCACAGGATCATTCGGGATGGTGATCATCCCACGCTCGAACGCCAGCGCCAGCGATTCGATGATCTGCGCCTTCGAAGCACTGGTCGTCATGAACGCCCGCACCGGCAGTCCATCGCGCTGCAATTGCTCGATGATGGGCTGCCCCATCGCATTGGCCTCGGCAATGATGACGTCGGGGCGATATCGTTCAGCCAGTGCCTTGAGGCGGTTGGTCTGCAAGGCGTAATCAATCTGATTGAACCGGTCAATCGCCACCACCGCGCGCTTCTGCACGTCCAGCACCGTGATGACCGTCCAATCCTCACTGCGCCCCCAATCCACACCAAAAACATACTGCCCGGACGGTTCGACATCACCCACCGCCTCCCGCACACGCCGGAAGACGCCACCACCGTCCTCGACAAACTCGGCCAGTATTTCCTGACGGAACGTGCGTTCTGGGAGCATGCGCCACAGCCGCTCGATCTCCTCAAATGGCACATGCGGGTTCTCTAGCGGATGCGGCTCGCGCACTAGCGCACCGTCGCGGATGGCAACGCCTAACGTCGGTGCCATGAATGCCGCACTATCCGGCCGTTCCTGGGCCGCCACGAACTCGCGATAAAACCAATTGTGCCCGCGCGGCGTGCCAATCAGCCATGCCCAGCCGCCGGTGTCAATCAGCATCGGGCGCAACACCTCATACCACGCCCGCTCGTTTACGTCGGCGCACTCATCAATTACGACGCCGTCAGCAGTGTGGCCGCGCGCGTTGTCGGGATCATCCAGCGACCGAAACCGGATCACACCACCCGTCCAGAACACCGCTTCCATACGCTGCTGGTAAAACGTTGCATGAGCGCCGACCGCATGTCGCGTCTCATCCCACGCCACACGCACCTGGTCAAACGTCGGCGCACCCCAGATGTACTGACCGCCGCGCACCGCCGCCTCAACCATAATCGCCATTGCCAGTGTCGTCTTGCGCCAGCGCCGGCCCGCGCTCAACACCGTTATCCGGCGTGAGTGTCGCCGGACCGCTATCTGGCCAGGATGCGGGTATGGGAGTTTTATCACGCCAATCGTTGACATACTCGATCACCAACCGTTGGCCACCAGTTGTGATGTCGGTCCTGATCGGAGCGTCCAATCCCAGCAGGCGTGCGCGCCGTTCCATGATGCGCAACACTCTGTCCACCGCGCCGAGGTTGCCTTGCCGCGCTTGCGGGTAGACGGCCAACAAAAGGGCGTCGAGGCGCTCACTCTCCAGCTGGCGCAGCTCATCGGCGGGAGGACGAAGAGTTTTTTCGAGGGCGGCCTTGATGGCCTCATATGCACCAGATGGGCCGCGGAAACCGAGTTTCTCGGCAATCATCTCGTATGTGGCGCCCGCTTTGCGCAGCTCGAGTGCCTGACGCTGACGTTCAGTAGATTTAATTCGGCGCGGTGACTGCAAACTCTCACTCATTTTCAATCGTCATGGTTTCAAGGAAATCCCGCAGAACTGTCATATTGCCATCTGTAACCGCACATAGGACACTCGACGTATTTACCGCCATCAGCATTCGGTTCTCCTAGCCCGTCCAGTTTATCGGATACCTGTAAACGGCTCATCCGCTCGTTCAGCATCTCCTGTACCGCCGCATTGCCCGTCTGCACATCCCGCAACAGCGCATCGAGTTGTTCCTTGTCGGCAGTAGCCATTGCCGCGATGGGATCGAACGTCGCCAGGATGAGTTTCTCCTCTTCCTCACTCAGCTCGACGTACAGCACTGGCACGGTCGGCTCATTGCGGCGCAGTGCCAGCGAGACGCGCAGGTGGCCATCCACTACGTGCCCGGTGCGCTGATTGACAATGATCTGATCTACCCAGCCTACCTCATCGAGCACGCCCGACAACGCATCTTGTTGCGCCTTCGGATGGATACGCCAATTACTGGGGTTAGCCAGCAGTTGCTTAGGGTCCTCCTCCCCGCTGCCAATGATGCGATTCTTCCAGGTTGTCATTCTATACGCACCGTCAGTGGCCTGTGCCCAATCTCCGTATCATCACCGCTTCTCGATTACCACCACCCCAGCGATTTACCGATACCGATCGCCGCAGCAACAACCGCAGCAACAACCCCTCCGCCCGTCGCGCCCGCTCGTGCTATCTCAAGGCGCAGTGTGTGCAGATCAACCTGTAATCGTGATAGCTGCTGATGATTCTCACGCGACTGTGCGATGGTCTCACGATATGGGCAGCGTTGTGCCTCACTCTCAACCAATGCACGCAGCTCTGCGATTTGTGCCTCGATGCGCGCTAAATCTTCTCGGATGGATGCCACCTCGCTGCGTGTCACGGCGTGCCCTCAGCGGAGAGAAATAGGCTGTCCTGTCACGAACCGCAGCAGGATTGCGAGTACCGAGACAACGATGCCCACGATCTCGACTGTCTGCGGGTCGGGTTGGTACGTCTCGTAGCCGAACAAACCGGCGATATTGATTAATGCGAAGAGAATGGCAAACCAGAATGTGCGTGATTTCCAGAATGGTTTTGCGTCCATAGACTCCCTCCCAGTTTGGTCAACTCTATTATACCAGCAGGGGGTATCAGAAATTGCACCACTCAGTGACGAATTGTCACCGATTTCTGGCGAAAGATTAAAATTCTCAAACAAACACGAAAATTGGCGTCAAAACCTCTTGACAAATGTAGTACATTGTGGTACAATAGGGATAGAATAATAGGATGGAATATGCCCCGGCTCCGAGGGCAAAATCGGGCAGGAGAGGACAAAATAATGATAACAAAAGTTTCGAGACGAACAGAAGAGAAACTCAATCTACAACCAAGAAATCCGTACGGCTTTTTCTGTAGTGGGATAGAGGTATACAATGGTGAAGATGATGTAGTAGAATACTCCGGAGAGGGTTGGTACGGTTTGTTTAGACCCACTGGAGAAACATACGTTGTTTGGAAACGTCTGCCCCGGGAATTCCCGGGCAAAGGGGATTGGAAGGAGTACGAGGAATGGAAAAGGAGTCTAGGATTTCTAGAAAGCCGATACTTTAAAGGCGAGGACTTCTTTCCGTCCGAGGTCGGTTCCCTGCTGGATAAAGCAGGGAACCTGCAAAATTATGACGAATTCGAAACAACCAAGATTGTTGATTGCATAAAAAGAAAAAATTTTGAAGAAGCTGTAAAGCTACTAAAACAGCTCCTGCAGCTTTGAGATCAAGCGCCCGCTTCCGAGGCGCTAGAAAGAAATATCGGAGAACGGCCGCCGGTCTCTCACGAACCGCGGCCTTTTTTGTTTTTTCACACAAATCGGTATAATACCATTGCTCCGCCGGAGATAGCATCTCCGGCCCGACAACCCGCCTTGCAGCGGGTTGTCTCTTTTTATTCCCTCACTCGTCGCCACCGTGGCGGATTGGTGCTATCGTCCAGATAGATAGGCACAACCCTGCCAATAGCGTTGAGAAATCTCCGTGCGCTCAAACGCGTCACATCCAGCAACCTTGCCGCCTCTGCCGTGCTGATGTGCACGCCCTCACACAATCTCCAAACCAATAGCGCTCTACGCTCACATCTGCTCAACTCGTCTAAGTCATCTCTATCCATCCCCCCTACCCCATTGCCGATTATACAAAATCGCCACAGAATGGCGGTACACATAATTGCACATTACATTGCATATTTATCCCCGCAATAATCGTTGCAATACTCGTCTCCCACGCTCTGTCAGCTGCCGACCACCACGACCGCGGGAGACGGTCAGGAATCCCGCCTGCCTAAATGCCTCTGTAATGCGCTCGTATTCACTGCGTGATAACGGCTCAGGCGTCCAGGAGTGCACCGAGAGCGATCGTCCCTCTAACGCCGCCTGCACAAATAACCTCAGCCGCTCGTCGTCTATCGGCACGTCAGCAATACGCATGCGCTGGACATTGCCCTCCGGTGTGGTCTCTGTCAGCTCCAGCCGTACCGTTTGAGGTATCGGTTCGATACGCTGTACCAACGGCGTCTCGGTGCGCCAGATCGTCTCGTGGGCAGTCTGTAGTGCCGACCCCCACGAGACGACAAATGCGATCGCGGCGATCAACAATGCTACCCAGTCAGGCAATTCGGTCAGCCAGCATAGCACCAGTGCACAAACCCCAGTGGCCAACGCCCAGATCAGCGATTGCAGAAACGGCACAATAACATCCCCGGTGACACTCGGCTCACGGGCCGGTTCGGTTACCTCCACAGGCCACTCAGGTGTAGCGACAAATCGTCCTGCAGCGTCACGCAGGCGAGGCATTATCCCCCCGACCTAGGATACCGGCTGCTCTGCTTCATCCTCCGGCACAATGAAAATCACCGGTGAATTATCCTCGCGCCTCATTGCACGATAGGCACGCACCAGCCTGACCAACCGCCTGCGGCTCTCGGATAGCCGCTTTATGCGCCGTTCCAACTCACGCATACGGCGCAACTCGCATTCAACATAACTGAGCGGAACGATTACCGTGCTCATCTGCTCCTCCTGTCAGTCACTGCACATCTCACAATACATCTGCCGCTGTTCCACCCGTCGCACTTTCTCATGTACAATTTCCCATGGCAGGTGACAGGTATAGCCGATCCCCGCCCGTCGTGCCCGCAGGTAAATGCCAGAGGCACTCATGGCCACAACGCGCCAGGTACTGCCCTCATATCTGACCAGATCACCGACTGCAAACTGTTGCTCGTTCATGATGCTATCCTCATCCCATTCCCAGTTGAATTCTCGTTCACAGAGTGCTGTTTCTCCGCTGTTGACACGTATCTGACATCGTCGTATAGCAGAACATTTATAACAGGGAATGCATTTTCCTGATACCGGTTTGCTTTTCTTAGAGCATTTCTGTTTCCGCTCTAGCCGCTGAAATCGCACAGGGGTGCCAGGCGATTTGCCTGTCTTCTGCTGAGGCTGTGTCTCAGGATACACAGCCTCAGCAGGTTGCTCGATCAGATACAAAACGCCCAGTATGGCCCGCCCAATCATACCAATACCATATCCGTGTGCCCTAAAACCGCCTGAACATACGGCTCTGATACCGGCAATCCCTCAGCAGTGCGCCAGCTCAGCCACAGATTGCTCAGAAATACCTTGGTCATCTTGCGCATGGCCATCAGATGCAGGTGATTGTCGGTAAAGCGCTTCCGATGGCTGCGGATACCGCACACTGATGCAGGCAGATTGCACTGATCACACCAGGGTTCGGGATATTCCCGGCGTTTGCGCCCCTTGTACTCGTAATAGACGTCTATCCATGGCTTTGTCTGCGCACGCAGAAATTGTTCGGAGATCAAATAACAGGTGGATTTGAGATGTGCACTATAATGTGCCTTCTCTCCGGATTTGCGGTATTCCCGCCGTCCGTCAATCACTGCATAACCCGCAAATCGCCATAGCGATGAGATTGTCGGGAAATTGCCAGTGTCGTCTATCTGAGCGATCAACTGAGCGGCCAAACCTCCCGCACCCAGACCCTTGAAACTGGCAATCCATTCCCATATAGGGACAGCCTCAGCAGCGCGGATCATCTCCTGGCGCGTGTACTCGACTGCATCATCCAGTTTGATTCTGTCCATGACTTTGCGTTCGAATTCCACGCTGAGAGAACATACCCCGCGCTCGACGGCGCTGATGCGCAGCAGGTGGCGCTTGCGCATCTCGACCAGCTCGTACCAGAACCGATATGCCTGATACAGCTCGGGATATTTGCGGGGTTTGAGCTGAGGCAACTGATTATCATTGCCATTTCCGTTAATTGTGATTTCCGCTTGTTCCATCTTTACCTCTCCTGTTTATATCTCGTGTAATTCGCACAACCCCTTTAGGTTTCATCGCCAAAATGGCTCGCACAAGCAAGTTGGGTTTCACCGAACGACTGGCTCGCACCAGATGTATGGGTTTCACGCTGGACGTGGATCGCACTCGCTGACTGGGTTTCACTTAATTTTTGGCTCGCATCCCTCCCTAGGATTACACGTATCATTCGGCTCGCACTGCATTTACGGATTTCACCCCTACACTGGCTCGCATTTGCCTCGCGGGATACAAGCGAACGCTGGCTCGCACGACGCCACTGGAGTTCACGTCAGCCTTGGCTCACGCACCAGCCGATTGGGTTTCACGTTCTACCTGGCTCGCACATTACAGACGGGTTTCACTCTGCGTATGGCTCGCACTACGTTTACGGGTTTCATCACAAGATCGGCTTGCCCACCCCAACGGCATCAGTGTCACCCAGAATGGCAGCCGATAACGATCTAGCGCCTCATACAGCCAAGCACGTTCGAATTCCTCCAGCGCATCAATGCTCGGCGTATCAACATAGACGAGAACATCCTGATAGATATCAATGCTCTCATCCAGCTCCAATCGAACCGGTTTATGCGGGCCAAAATGCCTGGCAATCTCTCGACGCATTTCCTGTAGAAACGGTATCAATTCCCTCTGCGCCTGTATCAATTTCCTGAAACGTTTTTCATCATCAACCTCATATTGCTCCAGGTATTGTTCCCATACGCTATCATCACCTCCTTTCTGTTCTGTAGCGCCTGGTAGAGTAGGTGACGGCACAATGATGACCTCATCTCCCAATTTACGTTGCAATTCCCTTATTTCGTCGTTCTCTGCATCCACAACACACTCCACGACAGTGCCGTGCAATAATCCCAGATAGTACAGTGCCTCAATAACTCTTATTGGACTGCCACTGATAATCCATCGTGCCATCATTTACCTCCTGATTTCTCTGTCGCTATATCGCATAGGGCAACCGGTTTACACTTTTGCCTCGGCTCGCACATCCAACCTGGGTTTCACGATACAGATGGCTCGCACAATCGGGTTGGGTTTCACCGAGGGTGTGGCTCGCATCCGTTGCCTGGATTTCACGGGCAACATGGCTCGCACAAGCAATCTGGGTTTCACATACTACCTGGCTCGCACACTCGACCTGGATTTCACTCTGCTAATGGCTCGCACCACCTATATGGGTTTCACCAACCACCTGGCTCGCACTACCTTGCTGGGTTTCACCGAGGTTGTGGCTCGCACATCCCACCCTAGGTTTCACCAAACCTGTAGCTATATCGCAGCCAATACATAATCCGAATACATGGTGTCTGATTCCAGGGGAATGACTTCCACGCTCCCACCGTTGTATTTCCGCACCCAGTCAAGGCCGTCTTGTATCTGGCCTGGTGTCACGTCAACGATGCATTCAACCCTAACATCGCCTAATTGACCTACTGCGTATAGAAACTCCAGCACGTTGATCGCGTGTCCTCTAACCCGGTATTGCATTGCCTCACCTCCATCCAGTTACACTGCTGGCATCGCATCATGAGAAATGGTGCGATAATCAGCACCTGCCACCTTGATTACCAGTCCTGCCTGCATACGGGAATACAGATATCCCAAACTGTTATCCCCATCCGATTTGGGATATGTATTCAACGCAAAAACCGTGCCGCGCAGATGAGCATTGCGATAACGCTCATCAATCAGCCGGTATACCTGCTCCAGTGCCCATTCGGTATGACGAATTTTATCAACCTCATCCAATGCCAGAACGGTAACACCGCATAATCGCCCAAATGTGCTATTAAACGTATCATCCTCATAGGTTTGACGCAGTGCCTGTAACAGATCAGGGAATGTGTAATAAACGGCTGCTATGCCGTTCTCACAGCAGGCGTTCACCAGTCCCGCCAGGAGATGCGTTTTGCCGACACCATAACTGCCCCACAGCGTCAAAAATCCTCTGGGATTCTGACTATATTTGACAACCTGCTGGAAGGCTTGATGGTTTTTCTCATCTGTCTCAAATGTCTCTAATCGTTTATCACGCAAAACGCCTGTCAGTTGAGAAAACTCCACCAAACGCTTATGCAATTGGCCATCATGACAGGTGGGACAGGGGATCGGCTTGCCAAATTGCGGGTCTTTATAATCCACGTCGGCAACCAGAAATCCCGCCCCACGACAGGTAGGACAATCAGGTCTCTCGTTTCTGATCTGTGATAATCCCCCGTTCGCGATAGAGGGCATAGAGTTCGTCCTTAGTGAGATCAAATTGTCGGCAATATTCTGCATCGAGTTCCTCCTGTGTCATCGGCGGATGACCATTTCTCGCACGTATCCGATTAACCTGTTCCAACGTCAAAAAACTAATTTCCCTCTTGAGAACATTTCGCTGTTTCGCTTGCGCCTGCGGCCCGGCACGCGCCTCAGGAATCCCTTCTCGATACCAGCGCGCCATGCCGTCCACATTGGATGGGTTATAACCGCGTTCTACCCAGGTGCGGATGACCCGCTCCCAACGAGCCAAGTCAAACCCATTCTCCCCTGCCAACGTCCTAATACAGTCCCGGATGGCAGGTCGCGGAAACCTGCCGGTAACCTCCCGATATACCCGCTCAGCATCAGCACGCGTCTGCAGCCATGTCCCGTTATCCTGCGACGGATCAGCCACAGCAGTTCGTGTTCCCTGCGCCCTAACCTGTAATATATGCTCGACAGGGTCTAAAATTTGAGCGTTTTTGTCTGATTTGCGCATGCATGCATGTATATATATATCTGTATCTGTATCTGTTTCTGTATCTGTATATGTGGGACAAACCTCATCGGACATTTTGTCCAATGAGTCATTTTGTCGCGGCTGCGTAAAATCTATGGATTTATATGTGTTTTCAGGGGTAGGTTGGACATCGGTAGGACACTGGTCGGACACGGTCGGACACGGTCGGACACGGTCGGACAATGGTAGGACAACGGTAGGACAAACCTCATCGGACATTTTGTCCAATGAGGGAATAACAGCCTCCAGACGGTGGGGAGCATTTCTGAGGTCAGGCGTATGGTCAATAATCAGTCCCAATTCGACCAGTCGTCTCAACGCGCGATGGACGGTTTTTACCGACAATCCCACACGTTGTGCAATAGTGTTTTGCGTAGCGTAACAAACTCCATCACGGCGACGACAAAAAGCTTGCACTGTTTGCCAGACCAACGCCTCGTGATGGCTCAACCCAAATCGTTCAACCAGATCGTTCCAGTCATCTGTGTCATCTGAGGTCACAAACTGCCGCTCATCCCAATGAGCGATGCAGATAACATCCCCCTCAATCACCAGCATGTTGAGGGCAATCATCTGATCAATCAACCCTTGTACTACATCAGTTTCCAATCCCATTTCATCAGCGATGTCATCAACGGTCATAGGGATGTCATCGCTGAGTAGAAGCCTAGCGGGAACGTTTGACTGAGCAGCGAAACACAGGATGGTTGTCCAGAAACCTATGACAAATACCTTGTGATGTCCCGTTATACGTGCGATACGCAGAAGTTTGCGTTCAGCGGGAGTGTCTACATATAGGCGAAACCATGGATTCATGTGCGTTCTCCGATAATCTTACGTGCCTGACAAGGTATGCAGTGATCGAAAATACACTGTTCATGTGTCTCCCCAACCCTCATCCCTAATTCGTACCGTCTAAATGCAAACCACTCCCAAATCTCCCATGGACTAGCATCACCCGCCTTATTCACAATCTCTCTGACCTTGCTCCGTGGTACTTTAAAATCCCGGCTCAATTTCCACACTATATCACCGGGATCACAGGGAAAAACATGGAAATAATAAGCGCTGTAATAGCGATCTATAATACCGCGGGAGACGTCGATTTTTATCCCCTCGCCTGTATCACAGGCGCTTACGTCCAGATAATCCCACGCCACCTCGCCTCGGTAGCAAATACATCCGGGCGCCTTTATGGACAGAGTGTATCTGCTACCTACTGCGTCCAGCAGTAAAGCATTCATTTGCGCGTCATCCAATTGGATGACGAAACAATACTCTCTTCGCCCTCTTATCCAGACATTACGTTTCATGTTCATGATCTCCTCTTATGGGACTCCCCCGCGCCCGGCAGCGGGGGAACGGCTTCTATGCCACGCGCCTAACCTCCGTTGCACCAGCTCGCCACATAGCAGCCACCCTACCTCCTTTCTACTCAACCAACAGCTTCTGCCTCCACGGGCCGGGCGAGGCAGTTGTATGCTTCACACGGTCGTTTAAACTCACGGAATAGGCAATATTCAGGGGGAGTGGCCGATAGGGTTTCTCTCCAACCTTCGGTGCGTAGAAAATAGAACGTTGGAGAGTGATAGCTATGTTCATCCTCTGGCAATGTATAGATGTTGATGTGATAACCGTATCGAGTATTAGTTTGTTGTGCCCCGTACATTAAATCCTTGACAGTAAATGCGCAGACCTCAACGCTTAATAATCCCCGTTCGCAAATACGTGCAGGAATATACATACCAACAAAACCGACAAGGCAGAACGAATCCCGTATCATTTTCTCAACACATTTTTCCTCTATATCGAAGAAAATGCAGTAACCGTTGCATTTTATCCAGATATTCATAGGCATCCCTCAGTATGACGGCTGCCAGCAATCCTGCCCTGCCATTTCCCAATAGGCCGTTGCCTCAGCAGCACTGACCCATTGGCCATACCAGGCCAAGTGCCACTGCCATGTTTCGGGATCGGCCATATTGCCCGTCAGCCACCAGCACACAGCGCAGCAACAACGCTGGCCATAGCCGTAGTCAACTACCTGCGCCCCGGCATCGTGGGTCATTGAGAGGACTAGCGCCAGTGCCAGAGCGAGTGCCAGAATGACCACAGCAACCACACAACCCAGCTCATCACGGTTCATGGATTTCCTCCTCGATAAATCTCTTAGCAATCTCAGAGGAAACTACTCCCATTCCCTCGCAGAGAGGGCAATGTTGTGGTCGGAAATCCGACCTGGGCATCAACCCTTCCCAATGCCCCACCCGTGCACCAGGCACACAAAATCCCTCTCCTCCACATTGGGGGCATTCGTCCATTGCACTCGCCGCTTCTACCTGCTGTGCGAACAACCATTTCTCGTAGGCTAATTCCTCACACACAGGGCATGGTGAGTAGTATGAGTGTGTTGTTCCACAGTTAGGGCAGACCTCCTCGTCTGCCCGACGCAACCCCACAATAACCTCATCCTCATACGACCACATCGGCGTCCTCCTCGCTGCCATCCACAATTGGCAACTGCACTGGATCAGCATGTGCCTGCGCCTGTGCCTGTGTCTTGGCGACGGCATGTCGCAATGCCGCTTCAGCAGCCTGCGCCCATCTATCTGTTTCGGCAGGGCGCGGCCAATTCCAGGTAGCACCCAGTTCCACTCTGAGGGCATTCAACAGGTGCAGAACATTGTCATACGGCACTTGCACCCGTTCATTCACCCATGTCAGTAAATCCTTGGGTGAATGGGGGATTTGAGATATTTCTGGAGTATTCGCTATTTGCGATTCATGCCCATTGTCCTCTATAGGGGATTGGACAGCTTCTGTAGGAACAACCTGAATGTCAGTTGTATCTAACTCTGCCTCGTCCATCCAACCCAATCCCACCAGAGATAGCGTGACACGACGTTTGGCCTTTGTCATGGCCTTCATAATGGCATTGGCACGATCTAAATCATTTAGACCCTGGATCGGCACAACACCTACGTCATAATCTTCGCGTCCATCTCGGTCACGGGCATGGACAATTACAATGGCGAGATCATTCTCAATTCTCAATTCTGGTTGAGTGGGGAATGTAATTCCGCGTAAACGGCGCAGCTGATCAGTTGCATCCCGTTTGCAATATAGACGTAGCTGCCCATCACGGAATCGAATGTAGCCGAACGGTTGAGTGAGAGGGTTTAATCCCAGACTGCGACAAACCGCCACATAATAGGCGGTTCGTTCTCGCGGGGATATTTTTGACAAATCCCCCATAACAGCCGTTCTCTCGATCAATGCGAATTGATTGTCATTCATCTCATGCCTCCTCGTATAACTGTTCTAGCGCACGCTGTAGTTCTCTTCCTCGCAGACCCTTGGCGCGCAGCATGGCGATGTCTGCGAGATAGGCCGCCTCCTCCGGGGTCATCCCAAATTGAATGGCGTTACGAAAAACTCTGGCGGGGATCTCAATTTGCCTGATTTCTGGATCGGTGATATACTGTGTTCGAATTTCCATATCTATCTCCTTTCTTTTTATAAAGCCGCGCGATGGACGGACATCGGCGCGGCATTTTTTACATCCTCTAACTCCTCCCACGGGTGCAGGGCCGCCGATGGCAGAACATACGTCGGCCCATATCCCAGGTCACGGATGTTCTCCCGACGCAATAGTTCATCTGCCCATGTCCAACCGGCACAGCGATACACCGGCATCTCGCCGACCATGAGCACATAAATGTCGGCATCCGATAATCGTTTGCCGATATAGACACAGAGCATTGGCGTGCGCACATAGCGTGTCGTTTTCACGTCCACGCGATAGCCATTCAGGAGACAATCATATGACCCAGAGCGTGGGGAGATGCTCATATCGGGGCAGACGTTTGCGAGGATGCAGAATGCCAGCTCGCCGCCGATGCCGTTGAGATCGGTATAATCCGGCGGCTGCTGCCCAACCTTGCGATCAGGCACGCCGTTAGCGCGATTATTCTGATGGCGCAATTGCGCCAATAACCGTGCTACTGCCTGCTGGCCTTGATCAAGAGTGACGTTCACGCGCATCCTCGATTGCCGTCTGCCATTTCTCAGCAGCTAAAGAGCGCGCCTTGGCACAGATGGCCAGGATGGTTAGGGCGCTGCGGAAAACCTCCTCCCAGCTGCCCTGTCGCCAGGCGTGCGCCCGAATGACGCGTGCTTCATCCTCGACGTCCAAAATGAGAGCAATGATGTCTTCAATGCCGTGCACCCGCTTCCAATCACTTGGTGCTGGCATCATTATCCTCCATAGTCATCTCAGCCAGGCGCTCATGGTGTAGCGCCGCAGCAATGCGGTCTACACCGTAGGCCAGGACGGTGGCCAGACCGGCAGCAGCGCTGATGGCTGCAATGCCCAGAACGGTCTGCCAGTCACCATCCAAGCCGCGCCAAACTGTCACGCCGATGAGAATGCTGCCCACGCCGTAGGCATAGGCAGCCAGGCGAGGAAGCGGCTTACCCAATAGCAAATGCCAGGGAAACCAGTGACCGAGGCTGATGATGAGTGCAGTGATAATCAGAGAGAAAGTAAAATTCATCGCTCCTAAACCTCCTATTGGAGTTATAATGAAAGTAAGGAGATGGATATGGATATGGCACGCATACGTGCACCTCCTATGCTGGCGGCAGTCGTCGTCACACGCTCACCGCCAAGCAAAAAGAGGCCATCCGCCTCGCCGTCATTTGGAGGGAGTGCGCTCTCCTTCCGACACGAACGAGGCAGACGGCCTCAATACATCGTGCGTCCTGGCCCACCAGCGCAGCGCATACCGCACCGCACCGGATAGGCCGGACGTGCCTGTCCTCTTCATTATTTCCATGGCGATGAGCAAATCATCACCATGGAGATAGAGATTTTTTCTTTGTCCTTGTCCCTTCATCCTACCATGAATGTTCATAATTCTTTAAGCCATTATATCACACTTTTGTGTCATTGTCAAGAGGTTTCAGCGCCATTTTTGGAAATTGTTACACGATTGTGTGTGTAAAGATTTCAGCAATATTCTTGGGGATACAGGATATAATGATGCTATGTTAGAATGGGAACGAGTACAGCGGTTTTGGGAATGGTTCGATAGCGCACGTGGTCAACTCTCAATCAGAGAAATTGAAAAACGTGCCTATGTACCGCGCGGTCGCATCGGTAATCCCTATAGCGATAGGCGCAAGCCGTCACCCGATGTATGCGCTGCTATTGCCAGAGGACTGGGATTGCCGCTGGAGACCGTGCTGAAAGAGGCAGGCTATTTGGAGGAGGTTGACAATGAGGCGGATGTTGAAATCCGTCAGATTGTCGGATACCTCAGGGCGCTTTCACCCGCGGAACGCACGATGGTGCGTCGCTTCGCCGAGTTTTGCTACCGATCTGCTCTCGAAGCCATGTCGAAAACCCCGGAGGAGTAAGTCCCAGCTTCATCCGCAGCCAAATATATAGACCGCACAGTAGAGGGGAATAGTCAATTAAAGCGGGTTTGGGTGGTTTATCGGAGAAACCTGTAAACATTGCTCCCTCCAGTGATAAAAAGGCAGCTTAGAACACTAGTTCTAATTTAGCAAATTTTTCCTCGTTTGTCAATAGGTAAATCGTACCGAATGGGATGCAGTTATGAGGGAAATTTTAGGTAATGCACAGATAGCACAGCTGATTACGGCGGAGATAGCACGGCTCGCTCGCAAGAGCAGCTGTGCGCACTACGGCAGATTGTGAGAAGCGCACGGTTCACATCCGTGAGGTCAGAGGTTCGAACCCTCTCGCGCCCACTATACCCCGCACTCTAGTGCGCACGGCTTCCTCATCACTTCATCCGTGCTATCTCCAGCACAAAAACATCCATTATGCATCACATACTGTAGAGCGCACGTATGGGCATCCCCCTGTCCGCAGCTATCGAGGAGTTTCTCACTGTACGCCAGATCAACGGCTGCTCACCCTATACGCTGCGCAATTACCGCCTCGACCTGCAGCGTTTTGCACAGTTCGTCGGCCCAGATACGTTTGTCTCCACCATCACCGTCGAACATGTTCGCAATTTCCTGGCCGCTCTGCAGACGACGCCATCCGAACCGTGTGGCATCGCTCCACGCCCACCGCGCCTGTTATCCCCGAAAACAATACGTAACGTCCACACTACGCTGCGCTCGTTCTGGCGCTATCTGATCGAAGAGGGATACGTGAGGAGCAATATTATCGCATCCGTGCGCCCACCCCAGTCGCCTCAGCCGGCCATCCAGCCGCTCACACGCGATGAGGTGCTCGCCATCCTGCGCGCGATTGACCGTTCTGCACCGTATCGCAATCGTCCTGATGTCAGCAACGTTCGTCCTGCGCTGCTGCGCAACCGCGACCGCGCCATTATCCTCGTGTTGTTGGACACGGGGGTGCGTGCCGGGGAGTTGTGTGCGCTGCGGGTGGAGGATTACAACCCCGCCACAGGGGCAATCGTTGTGCGCGGCAAATCGCGCCTGCACTCAGGACGGGGGCGTCAACGTGTGGTTTATGCGGAACAGCCGACACACCGTGCGCTGCGTGCCTATCTGGCGCTGCGCAACGCCCATGCCGACGAGCCGCTGTTTGCCACTCAGGAGGGCAAACCGCTCACGCGCCGCCATCTGGCGCTGCATCTGAAACGCATCGGCCAGCGTGCTGGCATCCCCAATCTGCATCCCCATCGGCTGCGCCATACCTATGCAATTGAGTATCTGCGCAATGGCGGTGATCCGTATACGCTGCAGCGCTTGCTCGGCCACAGCACGCTGGAGATGGTGCGCCGCTATTTGGCCATCAGCCAGGCTGACTGTGCTGCGGTACATCGGCGCTGTTCACCGGTGGTGAATTGGCTATGAGCGCGAATTTTCGACCAATTGTCCAAATTCGTCTCATCAGGTATTTACAAATGTAATACATCGTGATACAATAGGGGAAGAGGAGAACAAAAGAGGAGGGAATATGAAGAAGCATTTTAATATCCGGTTGAATCAAGAGGAATACCAAATTATTTGCCGCCTGGCGGATGATTTGTTCGAGGGTAATCTCAGCCAGGCGATTCGTTTTGTAATCCGGCAGTATGCACGGAGTAAACTGGGACGCGAGCAGAACGACCATCCAACCGAGTACGAGACTGAAATCGTACCTCAAGAATCCCTCGTTTAGCCAGCTTTCCCAGCTGGCGATGCACCCAGTTGTGGCTACGTCCCAGCGCCTCAGCGATCTCTCCCGTGCTGAGGCCTGCGCCATCAGGGGTGCATTGTTCCTCCAGAAGACGCAGTAACTCGTCCATTGTAAAATCAGGACTCTCCACTAGGCCACCTCCTGATATTCCTCGCGCCTGAATGGGGGATGAGGGAACAAAAATGGGCGTACCATCGGTACACCCTCTCCGATTTCGATTATCACCATCCCCAGATTGCGTAATACTGCACGATTGGGCGTCTTGCCACGCAGCACATATGACGTGGCCAGCTGCCATGCGGGTGTGGATATCTCCAGGCGCAACGGCAATCCGTTCGCACCCTCCAGGTAGTGCCAATGCGCCCGATGGCTGTGTGAGCGCACAATCACATCGGCATGCAGCCCTGCCATGTCACTGAATTGTCCTTCACGCTCCAGCGCTGTGGTGACATAACGTAGCATCACCGATTGGGCATGGGCGATGTCCAGCTTCACGCCTCGCACGTCCAACAGCAGCCAGTCCCAGCTGTGTCTTCCGTAGAGGTCGCAAATCGCTCCCAGCTCACGCCCGACCGTCTCGACGGCAATATCTTCCTCGTCGTGATAGCGTGTTCCTCGCAGCACATATGTTCTGCCGCGCAGGCGGCGCTGAAATGGCTCGGCAACCATCAGAAATGCCTCGGCCTGGCGGATAATCTCCGGTTCCAGGATAAACCTGCCGCTATCGCGCGGCTGTTTTCCGTCAATCAGATCACCGTTCCAGACGAGCATGTCCAGTGTGGGAATTTCACGTGCAATGCGCAGCCAGTTGTCCCAGAGATACTGCTGGCCGATATGGAGCGTGTATTTCCCGCCATATGACGGTTGGGCATCGGGATGCCATACCCCGAACATCGAACCGACGTGTATGTCGGCGATCACTCCAATGCGGAACGGGCGCATGGTCTCACATGATGGTTTGTATAATAATTGTTATACCAACCGTAATGTCTCTTAACGGCTCGCTTCTTCAATCTCATACAGGCGCGGTGTGACTTCCTGTATCAATTGTCGGTGCGCTTCTCGAATAAACTCGATCGTCTTCAGCGCCTCTTCGATTTTGCGCGTCGCTTCCTCCGACCACCAACGAGCAGCTGTAACCGTCTCAGCATTGATTGTTTTACCCAACTGCGGGATCGTCCCCCATAGGCGCAACCAGTGACGCACATAGGTAGATATGTAAACCTGCGCAGCATTGCTTTTTAGGTTCTGTGCTGCGGTGTTGCCACCATAATAAGCAGCCAATCCCCGCAACAGTTCACCGTTATTTGCCGCAATTGCACCTGCCAGGATGGATGTGCCGGTCTTGATGTTAGTGTCAGGGTCTAATAACTCCTGCTTTGTCGGTCGGTCGGCGAATTGGCTGCCCGCCTCCCTGGGCATGACCTGCATCAGTCCCACTGCTCCCACCGTACTGACGGCATTGGGATTACCAGCGCTCTCTATGGCGATAATTGTGCCGATAACCCGTGGGTCTATGTTGTATTGTTTGCCATATTTTTCGCACAGCTCACGCCAACGTGTAATTTCGACACTGCCCCAAATCTCCTGCGGCTGTGGCTGAGGAGTCGGCTGCGGCTGCGGTTGCGGTTGCGGCTGCACGGCAGGCCAGAGATGCGTGACCAACGGTACACCTGCAGGTTTATCCGGCTTCCAAGGCGGTTTGGCATATTTCGGTAGTGGCCACGGCTGTGGTGGATTATGCTGATACAGGCCATTTCGCACTTTATAGGCATGTTCCAGCCATAGGCTGGTGAATTCAACAGGTCGTGTACAATATGTCGCCCAGCGATTGTCCTCAAAATCGTAGGTGAATATCGTAGCACCGATGACGCGGCCGTCTGCCACCAGCTGTCCCTCATAGGCTACTAGCTGTGCGAAATAGGCTTGCGCTTTATCAGACCGCCCCATGCCCTGCCAGCCATAATAGTCGCCTCCAGGAACGACGTGGCTATCAATACCGCATTCGGTAATAATGATCGGCACATTCCATGGACAGGCACGGAAGCGACCGGCCCACCATCCCCAGTTTTCCTGCGGGCCGTTGACATACCAGTATTCATGTAGTCCCAGGAATCCTTTGTGCTTCCAGATCGCCTCGATCGCCTCCACGAACGGCTTCCAGATCGGCGGTGAATCGGGCGGCTCTTGTGGTTGCCCGTTCCCAGGCCATCCTACACCGAGGTTTAGTGCCACGACGCGGATTTGTGCCGCCGCTAGACGTTGTGCCAGGCGTGCATAATAGGCTGCGACCAGTTCGGGCGGCTCGTTGGCCCAGATCATTGGCTCATTGAGACCCTCAACAGCCAATTTATCATCCCATAAACTGTTCTTGCTCAGGATGCGCCACCACTCATCGGCATGGCGGTCGGCTATCTCAAGTGCATGCTGGCGGTCGCGCAGACCACGGCCACCCCATTTGAGATTCTCACTGATCTCGTAGTTGCGCAGCACGACGAGCAGCTGTGCTGCCTCCAATGCTACATCTGCACGTCTAGCCGTCTCACCAGAGAAGAATAGCTTGATGACCGGCGGGGCGAGTTCGCGAATGAATTTATCATCCTGCCCCCCAGCATGCATCGGCGCCCAGTGAGGGCATAACAGGGTATTTGTCACCATCTTCCCCCTCTCTCCTTAACGTCTGTGCGGTGTCCTCCTGCCACAGGCAGTGCAGACCCATTCATCCCCATTCCGTTTATGTAGAGTTGTCTTGCAACAGTTTTTACAATACCTGTGTTGTTCCGTCGGATGTCCGAAGTCCATTGGTCGTCTCCTTTACATCGGTAATAGGCTAAATCGTCTTTTCCAATGTGCCTGTCAGCAGCTGTTGCAATACCTGCGTTGTCTCACCGGGTGTCCGAAGCATGTCTATGACATTCCGGTGCATCGCGACCAGCGCCTTGACAATCGTCGCGCTGCCCTGGGTCTTTTGAATTTTCTGTCGTGCTTGCACCACCACCGCTTCGGGATGCTGTTGCTTGTAAGGTAACGCGCGGTTGGGGCCGAGGTAGTCGAAGAACGCAGTCAACGCACCCGGCCGCCAGCTGAGCATCTTGACCGGATGGGACGGACTACTGTTGGCAACCCAGATTCCAGGACGACGCATCATAGCATCTTCGCCAATGCCACCAGCGTTGTAATGATTTCACCATCGCCGGTTGCATTCAGAATAGCTGTTCTCGCTGCATCAAAGGGTGATGTTGTTTCACGCTGCGTCTTACCAGTTTGGCGTGCCATTTGGCCAACCAGAACTATATCTCCTGGTCGGAGCACACCACGTTGTGCCTCATTCTCCAAACGTGCTACCTCCCGCAACGCCCAGCGGCGAAACCCGCTCTGTTCCACAACCAGACCGTCATCAGTTTCAATCACTACCCCCTCGATTTTGTTCGCCACCGCCGCGTACAACATCTCAGCCGTGTCAGCTTCCACCCAGATGACTGTATCTCCAGAAACGATTGGTGTTCTCATCAATATCTCCTAATTGCCCAGGAAAATGAGGCCGAGTCCGATTGTGTATCCGCGTCGGTTCTTAATGTAGATGAGGCCGTCGCTGTGCGTGTGAACGTTGAGCTTGCCATCTATGCCGTCGTTCGAACCGTTGGTGAGAGCGCCTGTTCCTGTGACGGTATTGCTGGCGAGTACAAGTGCGTAGCAGTAGGGTGCTGAGTTGGCACGGTAGAGAATTAGTCCGCCGGTGATGCCCACGTCATTGCGGTTGTAGACCAGCATGACTCCCACGTCATTGGATGGGTTGAACGACAGCACAGTGTCGTCATTGAGGGAGAACATCCGCCCTTGTAGGGCGGCGTCGTTGGCGAGGATGATGTCGTCGGATGCGGTGATGGTGCTGGAGACGGTGAGCGTGCCGGTGACGTCTACACCATAATCTGCCTTGAGCCGACCGCTCGCATCACAATATACCGCCGCCGCTGGATTTCCATCGCTGGCGCTCAGCGCACTCGATAGATTGCGCCACACCGCCACACCAGCTGTGGCATCCACACACACGTACACCTGGCCGTTGGTGATGTCTATCCAGCGCGAACCAATCACGTAGCCCTTGGTGCTATCGTCATTGACTGTCGGCGCACCTGACCCGATGTTCTGCCAGTTGGACATTGACAGCACGTGCCGACTGAGCGTCCATGTCTCCGCCGGTTGCAATGTACCTGACCACAATACCCGCGTGTTGGCACCATTCACGTACCGTACCGTCAGCGTAACCGACGAAGCGTTGCGGTTGTAGATGATGATTTCTTTCACAATGCGCCGCACGCCAGATGATGGTGCAGCCACCAACGTGACCTCTGTCGTGCCGTTCAGTGCCCCGTCATTGGCCGCCTCGGTGAACGAATCAGACGTTGCGTCGGCATAGGTGGCTACAAAATCCGGGTTGGTCGTTGGTGACGCACTCAGTACCGCAGTGATTGATTTGCTGGTTGAGTCGAGCACTAGCATGAGAACCACCCTCGTTGCAGATGGATTAGGTGAACATGTGCTTCCGGCGGAAACACTGCCGGCTTGCCGACCACATCATCCCAATTGATTGTACCCGCTCCGCTACCAATCAATCGCCAGGTTTCCATTTCCTCATCCCACATTTTCCACAGAGGATTCGCCGGCGTTCCATCTACACCGATGTCAATCCACAGAAACCCGTCGTCGCCAGGCCCGACCGATGGCACAGTCGGTGACCGCAGACATACCGACCTGAAGCGACCCCATTGGTCGGTAATCAATGCCAGCACGCGGTTGCCAATCATTGCCCTACCACCGCCACCGTTGGTGTAATCGTGCCGGTGGTGACACTCACCTGCACAAGCACATCGGGATAGTACGGTGACGCCGCCGCAATGGTCACCACACCCGTCGCGCGCTGGGATGTGCCCACCGACCCGCTGGCTGTCAAGGTCTGGAACGTCACACCACGCCATTGACGGGTGATGGTGATGTTCGCCGTTGCACTCGCGCTGCCATTCCCCGTGTCGTAGAACAGGTAGACGTAATTCGCGCCGTTGACATTCAAACTGCGGTATTGCACCGTCTGCGTGACGGCTATATCACCACGCCATAGTAGCACCTCGCCCGGCCACACACTCTGCGCCGCTACCGGGGCCAACGCTCCAGCCACCAGCGTCAATCCGAGAACAATTGCCAGAATGATTTTCATCTCAGCCTCCTATCGGTGCAGATAGACATTGCAGGTCACGGTCGCCGTCCCACTACTGGCAACCACCTCAATCATGAAATATGGTGCGTTCACGTCCACTTCAACGGCATGGTTGCCGTCTGTCAGGGCAGATGCGACGCCTATCGTTGGCGCATAATCGTCACCTGTCTGGGTGAAGCGCGGCACGAGATTGACAGCCAGCGTCGCGCCGCTGGACAGTCCGGATACTGTGATGAACACGGTGCACTTGTTGAACCCGCGCGCGTCAATGGCTGCTGTGAGTGATCCGTTTGTACCACGTTTGGCCGGCGTCGTATCAACACTCAATCCGTTATGGCTCGTGTCAGTGCGCCAAACCGGCAGCACGCCCAGCGCAGCATATCTCTTGCTAGCAAACGTCTGGGCTGCGACCGCCCAAAGTAGCGCGAATTGTCCATCTGCTGGATCAACTAGGCCAAGAAATTTTTGCGATCCGGCATCAATTGGGAGAGTATCACTGATTGCCTGTGCCATAGGTCATACTCCACAGCATGGTAAGGTATTAGCTGCTGTCATTGTGCCAGTCATATCAGCAGCAGCGAACAGTGGCCGCGCGTCCTGAAAATCGGCCTTCTCATCTAGCGTCGTGTCGCCATATTGCAGCAGCACGAATGCCGACGGAATGCCCCCCTCCGGGATAGCAGGATAGGGTGGCATGCTGCCTCCCAGCGCGCCGGGCGCCACTTTGGCGGTGTTAGTCGCGGTATCCAGGTACACCAACACACGCCGCGATTTGCCAACTATCTGTGGCACGTGACTCGACAGGTCGAGACTGTCCGTGCCGAGGTAGTATTGCCGCGCGCCGCCAACATAGTAAACGAACGGTGCGACGCGTACTGTCAGTCCAGATGCCGGCTCACAGCGCAGAGGCACGAGCATGCGTAGATACACATCCACAGGGTCAGGTGCGTAATAGCCGTCGTAGCGGATGTGTGACCTGGCATGCTCTGGTAGAAATGGGTTGCCGTCATAACTGGCGTGCTGTGCCAGAATCTCCCAATCCACGTCCAGGATGCGTCGCCGGGACGGGTATTTCGGGTCTACCGCAATCAGCACTGGCAAACCGGCCCAGGCTGTCACGCTGCCGTTGAATACCTGAAATACGCCACCATGTTGCCCATATTCACGCGCCCAGACATAGCCAGGCCGGTCGCGCACCTGCACCGAGCCATCAACTTTGATCAGCTCGGCCTTGGTAATGTCGCGGTTGCTCTCCAGACCGGCTTCCCGTTGTTTGCGTGCCAGTACTGCGTCTCGAAGGATCATGCGATAAAGAGTAAACTCCTGATATCCCCGCCTGGCGGGTAGGATTGGTCAGCCCAAGTCTGGCCGCCATCCTCACTGCGGATGACGGTCGTGTCTGACGCCATTGCTAATGTGAGCGTATTTGGGATGATCGTCATGTTATCAGGCCGCACATTACCGGACAGAGGCACAGCCGGTTGCAACACAAACCCGCTGCCAGCATCCTTCCACAGTTTCGGCGTCCCGCCGGTATTCTCGACCGCCCACAGTATCCCGTCGTGGCCGACGATGAAGAATCCGACTGTGCTGGCATTGTCGAATTCGTTTGCGACCGGACTGAATGTCCCACCTCCATTCGTGCTCTTCAGCAGATGATAGCCGCCCGGGAGCCGACCATGCACGTAGACCACATTGGGATCAAATTCCTGAACGCGTGGGTAGGCGGCGTACGTGCCGGCAATTATCTCCGCGATGGTAGCCGTTCCAAGCGATGTTTCACTGATTAGGGATAGGTCGCTGGTCAATCGCTTCTGAATGGTGAGGTTGTTGTCGTCGTCACACATTGTCAGGTACAGGTATGCACCATTGGCGGTGTCGACGTCCATCCAGATGGGATAGGAGTCGCCATACGACCCGGCCGGTGCGACGAAATAGGTCTCATGGATGCGGATGAAGGCGATGCGCGCCCTGGTATGTCCCAGATACCCACGGATGTCCATCCCAATCCACTCGCTGATGTCATAACTGGAGAGGTGGGGAGTCGAGACATACCACGTATCCGGCTGGTTGGACTGACCATACCAGTCAACGCCGTAGGTGCGTCCATAAGGGTTGTTGTCCTCCCACATGCGCGGCTCCGACGCCCAATTGTTTGGGGATGCCCCATCGAGCATGTACCTGACCTGCACCTCGATGTACCCATTGACCCGTCTGAATGAGGCCCCGAAATGCGCGCGCCAACCGACGCCGCGGTTGCTGGCAAACGCCCTGGTGCGCCAGAAGGCGCCATAGGTGTCATCATTGCCGTCCACGATTCTGTCCAGGTCGGACCAGCCGTAATGGTCCTCCTCAGGACACGGGGGGTTCCAGTCCCACCAGGTGGCGGGGTAGTCCCAGTTCATGTCGCTGATGGAGGTTGCGTAGTAATACTGGCCGATTTTCTGGTAGGAAGCGCCGCCCAATGGCTGCCACATCCACTCCTCACCGTTCCCGGTGCACTTTAATATCCAGCCCCGCCAGTTACCGGCGCTATTTTGCCAGCGCACCAAGAAGTAGTGCTCCCCGCTGCGGAAGATGTTGTCCGCCCGCAGGAAAATCTCACACTTCTCCAACGTCGGCGCCGGGTCATCACCCCAGGCGTTGGTGGGGTCGGAGATGTTCGTCATCTCCACCCAGCTCCTGCCACAATCGGTTGAGCGGTAGATGTGGCCGGTCTCGACGCGCCACAATATGGCCCGTTCGATATCGGTGCTCCCCTGCACCGTCTTCCAATGCGGGTCATAGCCCCCCTGGAGGGCGGTGGAGGAGGCGCCATTGTTGCGCGTCTCCCAGCTGTTCTGGGCGGTGCGGTTGAGGCATCCCAGGTTGGCGTCGAAGGCGACGAGGTTGCCGCTGGGCAGCTCCCCCTCATTGGGCGGAAGGGGGGTCTGGGGGCGCTCCGCCGTGGCCCAGCGCGACATGGAAGCTTGCAATCCCAGGCGGTCCAGGGCGCGCACGGCGAACCAAGTCTTGCCAAAGGTGAAAGGGACGCGCTCTTCCGCCTTGTGCCCGGTGTAGACCACCACGGCATTTGTGCCGTTCTCATCATCGGCGCCGTAGAGGATATAGCCCGCGACGCGCGACTGGTAGGATGCGGGCAACCCCCACTCTACCATGTAGTCTGACGCGGTGGCATCCACGTCAATCCAGGGAGGTGGGAGGGGGAGGACGCTCTCGTCTTGCGAGGCGGATGCCTTCTCATAATCGGCGGGCGAGGAGAAGACCGCCAAAAGGCATGGGAAGCCCTGATGGAAGCCGATGACGCACGACTTCCCTGGCCGCAGGATGTCCCACGGGATGTTTGCTGGGACGCGCACGTTGTTGACAATGCGGTTGGAGCCCATGGTGCGCACGGTGACAAAGCCGCTGTGCACCGATGTGATGACAGCGTCGGTGGGCTGTTGCCAGCGCGGTGGGTTGATGCGCCTGAGGTGCTCCAGGGTTGTGATTCTAGACATTGCTCACCTTCCGCGTCCCCAACGTCTGGATGAAGCTGCTGTCGAAGCGCAGCGTGATGTCGTCCACGATGTAACTGCCGTTGATTCCCTGTGCCTGGTTCACAATGACCACCAAATCCTCCGGCTCCACCTGGAGGTTGGGAAAGCCCTCGAAATTACACTGCTCCGAAAGCTCCACCGAGTCGCGCACCAGCATGTAGGCCTCCTGATACATGGCCTGATGGGTCATCAAATCGGGCATGTACACCTCGCGGAACCAGCGCCCCAGAGGGAGGAGGGCGCGTGCCTTGTACACGGCGTACCCCTTGGCGCCGTTGACACGCGCCTCGGTAATCAGGCGGTCCTGGGTATAGCGCCCGATGCGGAACATCGTCTCGTCGTAGGTGGCGGCGAGCACGCGGGAGTTGAAGTAGCCCATGCGCAGCTTCCCATCCGCGTCCATAAAGCGGCGTATCCTGCGCTGGGCCAGGAAGTTGTTGAGGCATTCCAGGACCGATTGGTTGCTCTCCATCTGGGCCACCCATGGCACCTCGGAGAGCTCGGCGAGGTGCACGTCGTCGAAGTCCCCGTAGGCGCCCACCCGTCCGTTGACGCGGAAGCCCCAACGCGGGTCGTCGGTGGTTGGATAAATCCAGAAGCTGCCCAACAGCCACGAGCCCAGCCAGAGGGAGACCCAGTCGTTGTACAACGCCATGCGCATGGGGAGGGAGATGTCGTATGGGATGGTAATCGGCAGCGGCACCTGGTTCATGGTAATCAGGGCGCCGCCCTGGTTCCAGACCAGGCGCAGGTAGTTGTCCTCCACCCCGATGCGCCAATAGTGCGAGGTATCGCTGCTCCAGAAGACAAAGCCGCCGTAGGGCATCGTTGTGCTGAAGGTGAAGTTGGCGTCGAGCACCGGCTCGCGGTCGGTGATGTCCCTGTAGATGTAGACGTGTTTCCCGCCCGACTCGATGTAGGTGTCCTTCACCACCTCGGCGGGGAGGCGTTCCTCGGTGCGCACCTCAATCCCGGAGCGCCAGACGATGTGGCGTGCGATATCGTCCACCGTCTGGGTGACGTTGGTTGAGGCGACGCGCCCGTTCCAGAGGTAGACGCGGTTGGTGTAATCGGGGTTGTTGGCCCAATCGGCCCCCAGGAAGCCGCGCGCGTAGAACCCGAACTTGGCCGCTCCCAATGCCACGCAATCGGAGCGCTGGATGGCCAGCTTCCACTCCCCCTCGAATTTCTTGGTGGTGTTGTTCCAGAGGCGATAGTAGCAGCGGATGTCTGCCCCTTGGACCACCATGCGCATCATCAGGGGATATCCCAGGACGATAGCATCATCGTGGAAGGTGTTGAGCACATAACGGGTGACCTTGCCATCAGAGTGCTCGTAGAAGAGGTAGAGCACCAGGAGGTTCGAGCATCCCGTGGGTGGGAGCGTCACGGAGGGGATATTCCCGGTGACGCGGTCGGTGGCGTCGTCATATCCCTCCGGCCATGGCATGGACCGGTCGGTGTTCCACTCCGGGAGCATCCCCTCCCAGGCGAAGATGTAGCCATGGCGGTTGCCTTTTGCGCGCGCACAGACGCCCACCGCGGAATAGCCGCATGTGCCCCAGCCATGTTTGTCCATCACGCGGAATTTGTTGTTGGGGAAGCTGGGGTCAAAGCCCATCCGCCAGGCGTAGCCGTTGCGAATCTGGGTGTAAATCTTCCCCTCCTCGCCATCGGGGAAGCGGATATCCTGCGTCTTCATCCCGTTGAAGTCGTAGAAGTCGGTGCCCATGCGCACGGCCATCTCCACCTGGGCATCCATGCATTCCGGGAAGAGGAAGGTGGCCACCTGGTGCCAGAGGTGTTCGCGGATGTTGCCCGAATCCATCATGATGAAGTTGCGCGGGTTGAGCGCGGCGCTGTTGGCCCACGACGGCTCTTTGACAATCTGCCAATCGCCGCTGTCGATGACCCATTGGTCGGTGTCGTTGGGCGGGATGGCCACCAGGTCTTGCGGGAGGATGTCGGTGTAGATGCGCATCCTGGTGTCCTGCAGCGGCTTGGCGGGGAGGACAGTGACGCGTCCGTTGAAGGAGGGTTCCTCAGTGGAGTAATCGCACTCGATGGTGTCGACGTAACCACATCCCACCTGGGTGAGGTATTCCTCCCCATTGTAGAGGGCGCCCGCCTCGATGGTGACGAAGGCGTTCTGCTCCCAATCGTCGGACAGGGGGCCGAAGGTGGCCAGCTCTGCCACCATGTCGGGACCGCGTCCCGTCTGGGTGATGTTCCAACCAAGGGTGGAGCTGCTGATGTCCTGGCGGTAGTCCGAGATGCCCACGATGTGGGTGGCCGGGGCCTGGTAGACGTGTCCCCAGCCGACCATGTAGAGCACGTGGCCTGAAGTGGTGGGGACGAGCAAAATCGGACCGCAATCGTTCTCGGTCATGGTCTCGTCCCATCCCCCTGCGGCGATGGGGTGCGGTTCGGTCCAGTTCTTGCCATCCATGGAGCGGGAGTAGGCGATTTCGTACGTTCGTGGAGCCTCGCCGTCAGCGTCAACGGCCTGGGGGATTTCGCACGACTCCTCCAGATGGACCCAGCTCACGAAGAGCTGTCCGTTGACAAAGCTGGCGCGTCCTTGGGTGTAGAAGCAGCGCAAGTTGTCGTCCTTGAAGTTGTCGCCCTGGTAGACGATGCTCTGCAACCACCAGAAGTTGGAACGTGCGTGGAAGCAGAAGATGGCGTTCTGGCTGCCCGTGTCCGCCAGGTTGTTCATGCGATATCCCGTTGCCAGGACAAGGTAGTCGTAATCCGAGCTGATGGTCTCTCCAGCGAGGGCATCACGGCTTCCTGGATGGGGCACCACGGAG
>Ga0209162_1000509_pt1 | contig 42381 bp, 44 predicted proteins | sample YNPNPMetaG_FD_187121 | JGI IMG/M metagenome (GOLD analysis project Ga0209162, IMG submission 187121) | Anoxygenic and chlorotrophic microbial mat microbial communities from Yellowstone National Park, USA - YNP NP MetaG (SPAdes) (version 2) ...
CCCGCGCGAGTTTATGGCCCACCTCTGTCTCAAGGCCGGCCTCCCGCCCGATGCCTATCGCCGTGGGGGTCTGGAGGTGCTGACCTACCAGGTCGAAAAGTTCGAGGAGGAACCCTCATGATCCAGCGTGCCCGCTCTCTGCTGCTCTTGACCGTTTTGTTGCTTGCTGCCTGCCTCCCCACGCCGACGGCGCTTCCGCCGACTGTACCTCCGCCGACTGTCCCCTCTGGTCCGCTGTTTCAGGACGATTTCAGCGATCCGGCCAGCGGCTGGCTGACGGCAGACGATGAGGGAGGCAGCATCGCTTACCGCGATGGCGCTCTGCTCGTCCGCAACCAGGGATTGGGGACGGCGCTCTTTACCGATGCCGGCCTGACAGTGGACGACGCGGCCATCGAGGTCGATGTCGAGTGGGTCGATGGCACGCAGGACAATTGGATGGGCGTCTCGTGCCGCATGCAGGAGAACAACGACAACTATGCCTTCCTCATCAGCGCCGATGGTTTCTATCTGCTGGCGCGCTACAGCGCCGGGGTGGCGCAGCCATTGGACGGCCCCAACCCCGCTGCGGCCGTTCGCACCGGCGCGGCGGTCAACCACATGCGGGTCGAGTGTCGTGGCGATTTGCTGCGTCTGTGGGTCAATGGCGCGCTGCTCGCCGAGCAGCACGACGGGGCGCTCACGACGGGGCTGGTTGGCCTGCTGGTAGACTCGCTGGACGGCACGCCAACCGAAGTGCGCTTTGACAATTTCGTGGTCTCCCGTTAATCGCGTATCGCATATCGCTTATCGCCAATCACGCATCGACCAAGACGCGATAAGCGATAAGCGATACGCGATATGCGCCCAAACCTGCGGGAGGATAGGCACAGTCTATTGCTCAGGGAGCAGAATGGTTTTCTGCAGGGCGGTCTGCCTGGGAGGGGATCGCCTGTCCGTCAGCGGCAACCAGAAGCCGATGGTGCTGCCTGCGCCGGGCGCGCTTTCTACCCAGACCTGGCCGCCGTGAGCCTGCACCACATCGCGCACCAGCGCCAGGCCGATGCCCATCCCGCCAAAGTGACGGGTGGTCGAGCCATTGACCTGGTAAAAGCGCTCGAACAGGTGGGGCTGTTTTTCTGGCGCGATGCCGATGCCGTGGTCGCGGACGGCCAGGCAGACCCGGTTGCCCTCTGACCAGACAGAGACCTCAACGGGGCCTCCCTGCGGGCTGAACTTGACCGCGTTGTCCAGCAGGGCGCGGATGGCTCGCCCGATGTAATCGACATCCAGCTCCAGTTCTGGAATCTCGCCCTGTACGGTGAGGGAGAGAGGGCAACCACGGCTGCTGGCCCATTCGCGCAGGTTTTCCACCTGCTGGTGGATCACTTCGACCGGCTGCGCGAGCTGCCAGGCCAGGTTGCCCTCCTCGACGTGGGTCAGGACGGTGACCTGCTCCACCAGCCAGGTCAACTGGCGCACGCTGTGGCGCATCTCTTCGGCTGCTTTTTTCTGCTCTTCTGTCAGTGTGCCCAGCCCTTCTGACGCCAACAGGTCAGCATATCCCATCAGGATCGCCAGCGGCGTGCGCAGTTCGTGGGAAACGTTTTGGATGATCTCGGCCTTGAACTGGTCTGTTGCCGCCAGTTCGGCGTAGACGTGTTCCAGCTCCCTGAGCCGTCCTTCGGCCAGCCGCCGCTGCTTGCGCACGTTTTCGGCCAGCTCACCAACAGTCATTGCCACCAGATTGAGCAGCAGGATCAGCGCTACTTCGTGGGAAGTCTGGGCCAGCCCCTCCCTGATCACGGTCAGGCCAAGGAGAAGGCTCAGGCTCAGAGCGACAAGCCAGCTTTCCATCGCGCTCAACTGCAGCGCGGTCAGGACGACCGGCACGATGAAGAGATAGGCTGCGACCTGGACGCCGCCCAGGTATTCGATGCCGAGAAAGAGAGTCAGCAGGCCGATGCCTCCGCCGATCAGCAGCAGGTCGCGCCCGCGTATCTGCTCACGGCGCGGCAGCCAGTCTCGTTCCTGAAAGCGGTGGAAGACGTTGAGGCAGAGCGCTACGGCGATGATGCCGACTGTCGCCTCGGCGATGAGGCCGGTCCAAAAGTTCGGATCGCCCAGCGTGGTGGGGGGTAGCAGCCCCAGCAGGAGATAAACCAGGATGTTGAGGCCGTGGCCGATGAGGAGAGCTATTCCGGCGCTGACGCGGCTCTGGCGCCATGGCGTGCTGCCGGCCGCCGCTCCCATCACCGCGTGGGGAATGACCGCCGCGATCTCGTAAGGATCCGCTCCCCAGAGCGGGATTTTCAGCCCAAAGTTCAACAGCGTGCCCAGCGCGCCGGTCAGTGCGCCAGCGAGGGGGCCGCCGATGTGGCCGACCAGCACCGGCACAACCATGTTGAGGGCCAGGATGGCATGGGGCACCATGGGGTTGGGAATGAACTGCACGACCTGTCCCAGGGCAACATAGAGCGTGACGCCCACCGTAACCCATGTCCACGGCACTTGAATGTGTCGCGGCTTCTGTTGTTTGGCTTCTGTGCACATCTCAGACCTGGTAATCCTCCCGTACCGGGTGCCATGCGTCCAGTGCGACCGTGGGCTGATCCAGCGTGCGGGCGCCGTGACGTACGCCGGAGGGGATGCAGACGCCCTCGCCGGCGTTCAGTCGGCGCGTCTCGTCGCCCAGGGTGAACTCGAGCGCGCCCTGCACGACGTAGGTGATCTGCTCGTGCGGATGCTCATGGGCAGGGATGACCGTGTGCGGTTCGAAGGTGAAGAAGGTGAGCATGACCCGGTCGAGCCACACCGCCCGGCGCACCAGACCCGGCAACATCTCGACTGCCGGTAAGTCAGCAACGCGGAAATAGTCCATAGAGCCTCCTTGTAAAAAGGCCGGTTGGTTTTCCCTGTTTGTTGTGTTCCTCAGACGGTGGCCAGGATACCCATCACGGCCACCCACAGCAGAATCTGAATCACCGCTGCGCCGCTCCAGAGCAGGTAAGCCAGCAGGCGCTCGCGCCGGTAGAGCAATCCGCCCAGGATACCGTTGGCCAGCAGAACCAGCAGGCCGATGAGAGGCAGGAAAAAGATCTGGCCCTGCGGCGCCAGCACATCCGGCGCTCCCTTGGCGTCAAAGTGGAGCGGCAGCGAGCGCGGCAGGGCAGGGAAGCGGGCAGAGAGGAGGGCAAAGAGGGCCACCACCGCCGTCAGCGCCCCTGCCAGCAGCGCCAGTCCCAGGCGGTCGCGCCAGAAATCCCATTGCAGAAAAGCCGGGCCGCTGGAGGCGGCTTCAACCAATTGGGTCGGCCCCATCTCGATGCGGCTGCGCAGGGTCTGCAGAAACGCCTGCGGCTCCTCCGGCGAGATGCCGTAGGTCAGCCCCGGCGTGACGATGAAAATCTGCTGCCGTGGCGGCACGGTGGCGTAAAAGAGCGTCGGCCCCAGCCCTTCGATCTGACCGTAGCCCCGCCAGTGCCCAGGCCAGCGGACGCCGCGGAAGTGAATGTGTCCCTCTATCTCCTCGCCCAACAGGACGCGCTCGATCTGGGGGGTGGGGATGACCTGCTCGTTCGGCCCCCAGATGATGGTCAGGCTGTTGCGGTCGAGGATGTAGCCAGACTGCACCAGGCCGTTCAGCCAGTAGGTCAAGACGCCGACAAAGAGCAGGCTGCACAGGAAGAGGAACGCCGCGACAAAGGTCCAGATGTTCGGTGGGTGTGAGGCCGCCCAGGTGATGAGGCTTGCGTCCACCAGCAGCACGGCGACAAGGAGAGCCACGCCGACGCGCAACCCGTTCTGAGGATCAGTCAGCCATTTGGTCATCGTTGCCTCTGTGAGAGATTATATCCCGCTGCCCTGTCCTGTCAAACAGAGCCTCGGCGTAGGACAACTGCGAGCAGTTGTCCCACAAACTGCTTCGAATGCCCGCAGACAGCTACGTTTGACTTGTTTTTCTCTCCGTGGTATACTGCCATCCACAATCGAATACAGCTTCGGCACAGGTGTCCCAAGCCCGGAAGCGAGGGACCCAAGGGGGGAAGCCGGTCAGAGTCCGGCGCTGTCCCGCAACTGTAGCAACGGCCTGCCGTTGGAGCCAGGATACCCGCCTGTGCCGGCGCTCACAAGACCTTCGCGGAAAGGGGGTGGCGCATGAAGGGACTCTTGTTTCAAGCCCTTCCCCGCATCTTGACGTGAGGGAAGGGTTTTTTCGTGCCAAGACCAGCTTGTCCAATTCATTAACGGAGGTTGAGATGTTTCGTCGTTTTGTGAGAGGCATTCTGATCCTGGGCCTGCTTGTTGCCTTTGCGATGCCGGCCTGGGCTGACGATCCCGTAGAAAACGGGCTGACCTATCTGGCTACCCAACAGCAGGCCGATGGCGGCTTTACCAACGGCTTTAGCGAAGGCTCTGACCTGGGCACGACCTGCGACGTGATCCTGGCCATCGTCGCGGCAGGGCGCGATCCCCAGGCCTGGCGCTCCGCTGAGGGCCATTCGCCCCTCGATTACCTGCAGGCGCAGGTCACGGCTGGCGCGGCCAACACGCCTGGCCTGCAGGCCAAGGTCGCCCTGGCTCTGGCCGCGATGGGCATCGATCCGGCAGCCTGGGGAGCGCCCGATCCGCTGACCGCGCTCGAAGCGGCCTATGACCCTGCCAGCGGCAGCTTTGGCTCCACGCTCTTCGACCAGGCGCTGGCAATGCTGGCCCTTCACCACTACAGCCGCCCCATCCCTGAGCAGGCTGTCGCCTATCTGCTGGACAACCAGACCGAGGATGGCGCCTGGGCGCTCTTGGGCGGCACGGAAGCAGACACAGGCGACACCAACACCACTGCCCTGGTCATCCAGGCGCTGCTGGCAGCCGGCAACGACGAGGCGCTGGACGAGGCGCTGGCCTACCTGCAGCGGGTGCAGAACCAGGATGGCGGTTTCCCCTACCAGAACCCCTCCGACTATGGCACCGATACCGATGCCAACTCGACCGCTTATGTGCTCCAGGCGCTGACAGCGGCCGGCCAGTCGCTGGATGACTGGGCGCCGGCGGGCGTCGACCCGCGGAGCGCGCTCGAAGCGCTCTACGATCCCGCCAGCGGCGCCTTTTTCTGGCAGGCTGCCTACGCCACGCCCAATGTCCTGGCAACTGCCCAGGCGATCCCCGCTCTGGCCGGCTACACCTTCCTCAACCTGCCGCGCCTCCGTGCCGCTTCGAGCGCGCCGACGCCCGCGCCGCCCGTGCTACCGGCAACGGGCGGAGTGGCTCCCCTCTGGCCTGGGCTGGCCCTGCTCCTGGCAGCGGCGCTTGGCGTCGGGCTGGCCTTGCAGTTCCGGCGGCGTTGACCCATGCGGCCGAAGGCTCGCCAGGGCGCCCTGGCGCTGCTGATCGCCCTGCTGGTGACGGCCACGGTCACCGCTCAGCCGGCACCACCTCACCGCGCTGGCCTGGTGGTCGTTCACGGCGACGGGCAGGTGGTCAGCCGTTGCGTCGCCTTCGACGAGGAGGCGATCAGCGGCATCGACCTCCTGCGCCGCAGTGGCCTGGCGCTCGTTCTCGGCGCCTACGGCGGCCTGGGCTATGGCGTCTGCGCCATCGACGGCGAGGGCTGCGCCAGCGGGCAGGACTGTTTCTGCCAGTGCCGCAGCAGCCCCTGCACTTACTGGACCTACTCCCACCGCCGGCCCGACGGCTCCTGGGCCATCTCTGGCCTGGGGGCTGGCGCCTGGCTGCTGCACGACGGCGATGTCGATGGCTGGGTGTGGGGCGACGGCACCGTCGCCCCACCGTCCATCGACCTGGACGACATCTGCCCGCCGACGCCTCCCGCGCCGACCTCGACACCTGTACCGGCGCCGATCATGCCCCTGGCGCAGGCCACGCCCACACCCCTCCCTCCGCGCGCGTCTTTCCCTGCCACTTACCCCTTCTTTGCGTCGCTCGTCGCTTTCCTGCTTGGCGGACTGAGCTGGGCTGTCCTGCGGCGGAGGTAGCGTGCGGCGCGTCCTTTCTGCCCTCATCTATGCCCTCGGCGCTGCGGCGGGGCTGCTGGCTTTTGCCACTCCTTTCATCCCCGCCGTCCACGCCGCTGGCGCGTTGCAGGGCGAGCGCGCCGCGCTGGTCACCACGGCGCTGGTGGCGCTCGCCCTGCTCGCCTTGCTGGTCGACCTGCAGGGCCAGGCGCTCAACGCCAAAACCGTCGCCCTGCTGGGGACGCTGGTGGCGATTGCCAGCGTTCTGCGTTTCATCGATGTTGCCTTTCCGCTCCCCGGCGGTTTTTCGCCCGTCTTTGTGCCGATCATCCTGAGCGGCTATGTCTTTGGCGCGCGTTTTGGCTTCCTGATGGGCGCTTTGACGCTGCTTGCCTCCGCGCTTGTCACCGGCGGGGTGGGGCCATGGCTGCCCTACCAGATGTTCGCGGCAGGGTGGGTCGGGCTGACGGCAGCGTGGCTCGGCGGACGGCGTGCGTCGGCGGTCGCGTTGAGCCGGGGCGAGCTGGCGCTGCTGGTTGTTTTCAGCGCGGCATGGGGTTTTTTCTACGGCGCGATCATGAACCTCTACTTCTGGCCCTTCCTCGGCGGAGCGGCAGAGCTGAGCTGGCAGCCGGATCTGACGCCTGCCCAAATCCTGGCCCACTATGCGACGTTCTATGTCGTGACCTCGCTGGGCTGGGACGCGCTGCGGGCGCTGGGCAACGTGGTCCTGACCCTGCTGCTGGCGCCGGCGACGGTGCGCGTGCTGCGCCGCTTCCGCCGCCGCTTCGATTTCGAGGTCGTTCCCCATGCCTGACGCCCGTCTCTGGCTGCTGTGGGCGCTGACGGCGCTGCTGGCGGCGACGGCAGCGCGCAATCCGCTCTATCTCTTCCTTCTGCTGCTTGTCGTCCTCCTCGTCGGGGTGACGACTGCGCCGTCCGGCCGTCGACGCGCCGCCCTGCTGCCGCTGCGCTTTGCCGCTCTGGCCATTCCCTTTGCCGCTTTCTTCAATGGCCTGACCGGCCATCTGGGCGACACGGTGCTCCTCCGCCTGCCGGCCTGGCTGCCCCTGCTGGGCGGACCGGTGACGCTCGAATCGCTGGCCTATGGGGCGATCAACGGCCTGGCGCTGACGGCTATCCTGGGCGCCTTTACAGCGCTGAACCAGGCTGTCCCCGTGCGCGAGCTGGTGCGTCTGACGCCGCGCGCTTTTCACGAGGCCGGCGTGGTGCTGGCTGTCGCTCTGACGCTGGTGCCGCAGACGGCGCAGACCGTGGCCCGCATCCGCCAGGCGCAGGCCGTGCGCGGTCATCGCCTGCGCGGCCTGCGCGACTGGCTGCCGATCTACCTGCCGCTGCTGGTGAGCGGGCTGGAGCGGGCGCTGGCGCTCGCTGAGGCGATGGTCGCGCGGGGCTATGGGGCGGTCAGCGAGCGGGCGCAGCCGCTGCCCTTGCGCGCCGTGTTGGTCGTTGGACTGCTGGGGCTGTCGGGAGGCTGGCTGGGCTGGCTGCTTGCGCCAGCCTGGGCGGGGGTCGCTGGAGGGGTGATGGTCGGCGGGGGAGTGCTGCTCCTCGGCGCGGTGGCACTGGCCGGCCGTGCGGCCCGCTGCACTCGCTATCGCCCCCGCTGCTGGGGCATCCGCGAGACGCTGGCGGTGCTGGGATGTGGCCTGGCTCTGGCGGCGGCGCTGGCAGGCCAGCCGTCGCTGGTCTACTCGCCCTATCCCCGCCTGAGCTGGCCTCCTTTCGACCCGTGGGTTGGGCTGGGCCTGTTGGGCCTCCTGACGCCAGCGCTGGTCGGCGAGACCGGGAGCGAGAGGCGATGATCCGGCTGGAGCATCTGACGTTTACCTATGGGGGGGCATCCGCTCCGGCCTTGCAGGATGTGACGCTCGAAATCCCCGCCGGCGCTTTTGTCCTGCTTGCCGGCCCGTCCGGCGCCGGCAAATCGACCCTGTTGCGTTGTCTCAACGGGCTGGTGCCGCACTTTAGCGGCGGGACGCTGCGCGGGCGGATTGCCGTCTTTGGCCACGATCCGGTGGTCGAAGGGCCTTCGGCGCTCAGCCGCGTGGTTGGCTTTGTCTTTCAGAACCCCGAGGCCCAGTTCGTCCTCGACCGGGTGGAGGACGAGGTCGCTTTTGCGCTGGAGAACCTGGCCGTGCCGCCAGCCGAGATGCGCGCCCGCGTGACAGAGGCGCTCGATCTGGTCGGGCTGACCCCGCTGCGCGACCGTCTGCTGGAGACGCTTTCCGGCGGCGAGAAGCAGCGCGTCGCCATCGCGGCGGCGCTGGCGCTGCGCCCGCGCGTGCTGGTGCTGGACGAGCCGACCTCGCAGCTCGACCCCCAGTCGGCGGAGGAGGTGCTGGAGGCGCTGGTGCGGCTGAACCGCGAGCTGGGGCTGACGGTGGTGCTGGCCGAACATCGCCTGGAGCGGGTGCTGCCCTATGCGACGCAGATGATCTACCTGCCGGCGCTGGCTGCGCCTCTGCTGAGCGGTCCGCCGCGCCAGGTGCTGCAGCACGTCCCCGATGTGCCGCCTGTGGTGGCCCTGGGCCGGGCGTTGGGCTGGGACCCGCTGCCGTTGACGGTCGCTGAATCGCGTGTCGCGGATCGCTTATCGCTTATCGCTTATCGCTTATCGCCTGTTGCAGATCGCGCGTCGCTTATCGCCTGTCGCCGATCGCGCGTCGCGTATCGCGGATCGCGTATCGCTTATCGCTTATCGCGTATAGCCTGTTGCGGAGCGCGTGTCGCTTATCGCGCATCGCGTATCGCCTGTCGCGGATCGCGTGTCGCTTATCGCGTATTGCTTATCGCCTGTCGCCGATGGGAACGGCCAGATCGAAGGCGAGAGAGGGGACGCTGGGAGAGGCACTCCACACTGCGCAACAGACGCCAGGCGACACGCGACACGCGATACGCGATATGCGATATGCGATACGCGATACGCGATACGCGATATGCGATACGCGATACGCGATACGCGATAGGCGACCCGCGATTAACGATCCGTGGCCTGTGCTTCCGCTACGACCAGACTCCCGTGCTGCGCGACGTGAGCCTGGAGGTCGCAGCGGGGGAGCTGGTCGTCCTGATGGGCCGTAACGGGGCGGGCAAGACGACGCTGCTCGAGTGCATCGTCGGCCTGCTGCGTCCGCAGGCGGGGACGATCGCGCTGGATGGCGAGCCGCTCCTGGGGCGAGAGACGGCGGACATCTGCCGCCGCGTCGGTTACCTGCCGCAGCTCCCCGATGACCTGCTCTTTGCCGACACGGTGGCGGAGGAGCTGGCGGTCACGCTGCGCAACCACGGCCTGCTCGACCGCCCGCCGATTGCCCCGGACGAGCTGTTGGCCCGTCTGGGCCTGGCAGAACTGGCGTCTGCCTACCCGCGCGACCTGAGCGTGGGGCAGCGGCAGCGGGTGGCGCTGGGCGCGGTCACGGTCACCGCGCCGTCGCTGCTGCTGCTGGACGAGCCGACGCGGGGGATGGACTATGCGGCCAAAGCGGAGCTGCTGCGTCTGCTGCGCTCGTGGCAGGCGGAGGGGACGGGCGTGCTCCTGGTGACGCACGACGTCGAGCTGGCGGCGCAGGCTGCTGACCGGGTGGTGCTGCTCGAGGAGGGGCGCGTCTGCGCTGACGGCACACCAGTCCAGGTGCTGACCGCCTCGCCCGGCTTTGCGCCGCAGCTCAGCCAGCTATTCCCCGGCAGGGGATGGCTGAGCGTTGAGGATGTCCTGCGCGGTTGGAAGACGGCCTGTCGGTAAGAGCAACACCAGAAAGGGCCGCTGTCTGGCTGGGCCGGGGGTTCTTCCCGGCCCAGCCAGCGATAGAAGCCCCTTTACGGTGCGTAGCGGAAGGGATGGCGGGCGGCGACCTTTTCGTTGAACAGCTCGTCCAGCGTCGGCCGGCTCTCGATGGCCTTGCGGATGGCCTGGATGCCTGCCTTGTAGTTGTTGAAGACGATCCGTTTGGCGATCGACGCGGCCGGGTGGACAAAGACGTTGACGATCAGCGCCAGGTCATCCAGAATGGCCTCGGGCAAAAAGCCGCTGTCGATGTTGGCCTGAATGGCCAGGTTGATGCCCTCGGCGGCGTGCTCGTAGAGGAGGCGGCGCTGCCTGGCTGTGCGCACGGTCACCGTGGGCACCAGCAGGGTCAGCGGGCGCTGGCGGATGACCTGCAGCCCACGCGCTTCGCCCCAGCCGGCCAGCGAGCGCTCGATGGCGCGGCCCACCGGCCCGTCCTTGCGCCCCATCAGCAGGTCAATGTGGGCAAGCTCCTGGAACGGCGGCCCGGCAAAGCCCTCGCCGACGCGCAGCGTCCAGCCGCTGACCACGTCCGGCGTGTGCGGCGTCGCCGCGACAGCCGTCTGCACCTGTTGCGTGCCCAGGTCATAGGTCACGGTGCGGGCGGGAATCTTGCCCAGCGCCTCGAGCTGCATGCGCAGCTCCTCGTAATCCTCGCGCCGAAAGCCGCCGCCGGGCATGATCGGATGGCGCGAGTCGCTCATCGTCAGCCCCATCATGCGCAGCCCCTCTTTGACCGCCTGGGTCGAGCTGCACTGGACGACGATGCGCACCAGCTTTTGCACCTTCTGCTGCCATTCCTGCGCCGTGGCCAGGTCGCCGGCCAGCGTGGCCTGGTAGACCGCCTGCCAGATGTCGGGGATCAGGTTGGCCGAGGCCAGGATGGCCCCGTCGGCGCCGGCGGCCAGTGCCGCCTGCACCACCTCGTCGTGGCCGACAAAGATGCCGATGCGGCCTTTGACCTTTTCGAACAGCGCTTCCATAAACGGCAGGTCGCCCGACGAATCCTTGATGCCGACAACGTTCTCGAAATCGAGCGCCATGCCCTCAGCGGTCCACCAGCGAAAGTGCGTCCCGGCGCACTGGGGGATGTTGTAGAGGACGATGGGGAAGCCCAGCGCGTCGAGGGCGCGGTAGTGGTCATAGACCTCGTTGAAGGACGGCTTGAGAAAGTAGGGCGCGACGACCAGGGCACCGGTCGCGCCAGCGTCGCGGGCGTGCTGGGTCAGGGCGATGGTGTCTCGCGTGGATGGCGCGCCAGTGCCGGCAAGCACTGGCACGCGGCCGTTCACCTCGTCCAGGCAGATCTCGACCAGCCGCTTGCGCTCTTCCAGGGTCATGTACGAAAACTCGCCCGTGGTGCCGCAGGGGACGACGCCGTCCACGTGGGGCAGGACGTGGCGGATCAGCGCGCGGAAGGCGGCCTCGTCCAGCCGGTCGTCCCGTGTGAAAGGCGTCACCAGGGCGGGGAAAATGCCGCGAAACCACTCTGTTTTGTAGCCCATCTCGCTCCTCCTATGCGCCAAAGGCTTGGGCGATAGCGGCCCGCGCGGCCTGGTAGACGCTCTGGTAGAGCGCGTGCCGGTCGATCGCCTTGGGGTGGACCGTCGCCAGGACGATCAGCACTTCGTCGCTGGCGGCCTGGGCGGGGATCGTGCCCGCCTCCAGCGCGTCGACGATGGCCCGCCCCAGCGCGGACTGGGTAGGGCCGTAGATCATGTTGGCCTGGCGCAGGTTCTTCTGCGGCAGGGTCGGCAGGAGCAGGGTGGACGGCTGCACCGTCAGCCCTGGCTCCAGGATCGTCGTCAGCGCCTCGCGGCCGTGGAGGGGGTAGGTGAGCTGGAGGGCGTAGGCGTCGCCCAACGGCGAATCTTTGCGCCCGCCGATCAGGTCGAGCTGGACACGGTTCAGCCCCTCGCCGGCGCTGCCGCTGCCCAGGCGCAGGCCATGGGCGCGGATGTCGGCCTCGCTCAGCTCCAGATCGCCAAAGCGGCTGGCTAGCGGCCCGTCGGGATAGGCGAACGGCTCGTCCTCGGCGGCAATCTTGCCCAGCTTTTCCAGCTCCAACTGGATTTCAGCGCGGGTCTCGTGGATCAGCGCCCCGCCGACAGCCTTGAGCGGCGAGCGCGGCACGCCCACCTGGACGCCCATCATATTGAGCGCCGCCTTGACCGCGACGCCGCCGCCGTACTGGCAAAAGATGCGCGAGAGCTTTTGCACCTGCCGCTGCAACGCGCGCGCCTCGGCGATGCGCCCCTCGTCCATCAGCCGTAGCACCTGCTGCCAGATCTCGGGGTAGACCTGGGCGCTGGCCAGGATCATGCCCGTCACCCCGCCGGCCAGCGCCGGGACGACGACTTCGTCGTGGCCGATGAGCAGGTCGATGCGGTCGCCGGCGTATTCGAGCACTTCCATCGTGTAGGTCAGGTTGCCGGACGAGTCCTTCATGGCGACCACGTTGGGCAGGTCGGCCAGGTCCTGCACCACCGTGCGCGGCAGGTAGGCGTCGACCACCTGGGGGATGTTGTAGAGGATGAGGGGAATGTCGACGTGGGTGGTGATGTCAACATAGTGCTGGTAGATGCCCTTGTCGGACGGGTGGAGGAAGAAGGGGGTGACGACGAGGATGGCATCGGCGCCGGCCTCGGCGGCGTCGGCGGCCAGGGCGATGGCCTGGGCGGTGCCGGACGCGCCGCAGCCGGCGATGACCAGCCTGTCGCCAACCTCTTCCCGTGCGATCTCGACCATGCGGCGCTGCTCGGCGCGGCTGAGGTAGGGGAACTCGCCCGTTGTGCCGCTGGTGACAACGCCGTCGACGTAGGGCAAGACGTGGCGGATCAGCCGGCGCAGGGCATCTTCATCCAGCGCTTCCGTCTTGCGCTCGAAGGGCGTCACCAGGGCGGGAAAGACGCCGTGTAGAGAGAGTTCGGGTTTGCGCATAGTGACCTCCTTGGTTTGCTTATCGCTCATCGCTTATCGCCTATCGCGGCGAGGCGCTCTTTTTGGAGGACGATGACGTATTCGTGCTTGAACACGTAAAAGCCGCCGGCAAGGGCGCGGTAGCGCCAGAGGTTGTTGCTGCGGCCCTTGCCGATCTCGTTGCCGCTGATGTTCTTGACGACGATGGCTTTGGGACGAAAGCCGATCTCTTGCATGCGCTGCAGGCAATAAAAGCCGAGCGGAACCAGCTCACCCTGGGCGTACCTGTCGCCGATGACCAGCACGGCAAAGCGGTCAGGGGCCAGCAGGTCGAATCCGTGACGCGCTGCCGCCGCAAAAAGGTCCAGAAAATCCTCCAGCGTCGCCGCATTCGAGAGATCGGCAGCTTCCTGGGAGAAGCGGATGATGTCATGGTAGGGCGGATGGAGGACGAGCAGGTGCGCCTGTGGGCTGCCCATCTGCTCCAGCGCGGCGCGGACGCGGGCGGCGGTGTCGGGCTTTGTGCTGTCGCCTTGCAGGATGTAGATGCGGCGGTCGAGTAGCTCAGCGGGGAGCCTGGCGCGCACGCTTGCTACCAGTTCCTGCTGCAACTCGACGCCCACCAGCCGGCGTCCCAGCCGCGCGGCCTCGATGGCCGAGGTGCCCGAACCCAGGAACAGATCGAGCACAATCTCGTCCGCGCGCGTGTAGCGGAGAAAGGTCTGCGTGGCGATCTGGGGCACAAAGTTGCCGTGATAGTCGAGCTGATGTCCGCCGCTGCGGTCACGGGCCTCGATCAGCCAGAGCGAATCGGTCCAGATGTGCTCATATTCCCGCCAGCGGGCGGGGTCGAGGTCAGAATAAGGGAGGCGCCGGGAAGGAGTCACGCCTGCCGCACCAGCTCGTCGAAAATATCCGCCCCTGTGCGCCCGGTGCGCCCGCTGACTGCCAGGCGCAGGTTGCGGCGAAAGCCGGGGGTCAGGTCGTCGCCGGTGGCATAGAGGTTGAGGGCCATGGCGCGGATGGCGTTGCCGATGGCATAGCGCGGCTCGTGCCGCTCCAGGTCGTCGAAGAAAAAAGTGCAACTGGCGTACATCCGCTGGCGGTAGAACTGGGCCTCCAGCAGCCACTTGAGGCGCTGGGCCTGGTCGCGGCTGAGGTGGGCAAGGCCGTTGCTGCTCAAGAACTGATCGGCGGTGACCTGGCCCAGGATCACGGCGATATAGTCGTCGCGCAGCGGCCACGGCGCCAGGCCAAACGGCTCGGTGGCGCAGAGATAGGCCCGGTCGAGGTCGCAGGCCAGGTTGTCCAGCGCGCGCAACAGGGGGCCTTTCCAACGGCTGTCGCCCCCGGTGCAGGCGCAGCCAAATGACCAGCGGTTGAGGCCGTGGCTGCAGCTCCAGGCGGTGTTGGGGACGATCTCGACCTCGCTGCGCGGCGGCTGCTGGCGCAGGAAGCGGCCCAGCGTGGTGATCTGATAGTTGTGGCGGCGGCCGGCAGAAAGGATGGCCTTGAGCACTTCGACGCCCTGGCGGTGGTGGTGGCCGAACGTCTCGCCGTCGGTGGCGATGAGCAGCAGGCGGTTGTCGCGGCAGCGCCAGCCCAGTTGATCGTGCAACCAGGCATCAACCTGCGCCGGTTCGGGCATGGAGAAGGAGAGAGCGTTCGACAGGTGGCGGTCGCGGACAAAGATAGCGATCTCCCTGCCGCCAGAGAGGCGCACGCGATAGGGGCCGGCGCCGTCTGTCAGGTCGCCGCGCACCTGTTCATCGGAGAGGATGGTGTACGAGATGCCCTCTGCCGCCAGCACTTCCAGCGTTTCCATGTCGACGGCCATTTCCGGCAGCCACATTCCCTCCGGGCGATGGCCAAAGCGGTGGACAAAGCTGGCGATGCCCCAGCGCACCTGGCAGAACTTGTCACGGCGGCGGGCCAGGGGCAGGATGGTGTGGTGGACGGGCTGGGCCAGGCCATTGCCCACGCCATAGGCGGCGTAATGGGCCTGTTCGCTGGCGACGATGCGCTGGTAGGTGAGGGGGGCGTGCTCTTCCAGCCAGCGCGCCAGCGTGCCGCCCAGGTTGAAACTCAACTGTCCAAAGTGGTCCGCTTCAGCGTTGGGGGCGTAGCACTCGGCGGTGACGCGCTCGTTCCAGTTGAGGTAAGGCGCCGCGTCCGGCTCGCGGGGGATGCGGCCGGTGAACGGGTCAGCCCGTGGCGGCTGATAGAAATGGCCGTGGATGCAGAGATAGCAGGTATCCATGGCGAGGCCAATCAGCTTTGCTGGTGCAGCTCGATTGCCTTGCGATACAGATCGATGTATTTTCTGGCCGAGACCTTCCAGGAGAAATCGGCCTTCATCCCCCGCGCCTGGATTTCCGCCCAGCTCTTGCGGTCGCGGAACACCTGCAGGGCGCGTCCCAGCCCGTCCAGGCAGGCCTCGCGGGTGAAGGGAGCAAAGGCAAAGCCCGTCGCCCGGTCCGGGTGATCGTGATAGTCGATCACCGTGTCGGCCAGGCCGCCGGTGCGGTGGACGAAGGGCACGGCGCCGTAGCGCATGGCGATCATCTGGCCCAGGCCGCACGGCTCGAAGCGCGAGGGCATAAAAAAGATGTCGCAGCCAGCATAGATGCGGCGTGCCAGCGGGTCGTCGTACTTGAGCATCGCGCGCATCTTGCCCGGGAAGCGGTTTTGGAGATCTTCCAGGCTCTGGTGATATTCGGGCTGTCCAGTGCCCAGGATCACGACCTGGATGTCGCCCTGCAGGGCTTCTTCGAGCACAGGGGCGAGCAGGTCAGCGCCCTTGATGTAATCCAGCCGCGAGACGACGCCCAGCAGTGGCACATCGGCGCGGACCGGCAGGCGGGCCTCTTGCTGCAGAGCAGCCTTGTTGACCGCGCGCAGGTTGACCGTGGGCAGGTCGAAAGGCTGGGAGATATGAGGGTCGCTGTTGGGGTCCCACAGCGCATAGTCGATGCCGTTGAGGACGCCAAAGAGGCGGTCGCGGCGGCGTTGCAGCAGCGGCGAAAGCCCGGCCCCCGCCTCCGATTCCAGGATGTCCAGCGCATACTGCGGACTGACCGTGTTGATCAGGTCCGAATTGGCAATCCCCTGCGCCATCCAGTTGACATTGCCCGGCGGCTCTTCCGGCAGGTGCCTGACGTACTCCATGCGGGCAAAAGTCAGAATCAGCCGCCCGCAGATGCCCTGGTAAGCCATATTGTGGATGGTGAAAAGAGAGGCGATGTGCTGGAAATCGTGGATGTAGCGGCCCTCATAAGCCAGCCAGGTGGGGACGATGGCGGTGTGCCAGTCGTTGGCGTGGACAAGGTCGGGCATCCAGTCCAGCCGGGAGAGGGCGGCGATGGCGGCCCGTCCGAAGAAGGTAAAGCGCTGCGGGTCGTCGTCAAAGCCATAGATGCGCTCGCGGGGGGAAAAGAACTTTTCGTCCCAGATCAAATAGACCGGCAGGTCATCGAGGGTTGTGGTCACCAGATGGACGTTCTCCTCGTCGGGTCCGGTGGGCACGGGGAAATGCCTGCCCATCTTTTTGAACTCGAACTGGTCGGAGCGGATGGAGCCGTAGCGCGGGATCATCAGGCGGACGTCGTGGCCCAATGCGCGGATCGCTTTGGGCAGGGCGCCGACCACATCGGCCAGGCCGCCCACTTTGGCAAACGGCACCGCTTCGGCGGCGAGGAACAAAATCTTGAGCCCGGTCATTTTTCAGCCCCTTTCACTTTTCCCCTTTCACGGCGGCGGAGGAGTGCGGGTGGGGAAAGAGGTCCATGTGGGCACGGCTGTGTTGGTGACCACCCGGCGTGGCGCAAAAGAAACCGCCAGGCTGATGAGCATCGACAGGATGATGATCACGCTCAGCGCCCAGAAAATACGCTGCATCCTGGATTTTTTGCTGCTCATTTCCTTTCCTGTGACAAAAGGCCGGGCATGCCAGCCCGGCCTTTGCTTATGGCTCTGCAGGCACTTGGTCCTGCCAGTCTGGGCTGTACTCGACCAGAGCGCGCTGGGCTTCGAGCCACTCCTCGAACAGGCGGTTCTGCTCATAGGAGCGCATCACCTCCGACAGTTCGCTTTCGCTGTGGTCGAGCACATAGAACACGTAAAAGCGCTCGTTGTTGCCCGGCACAGGCCGGGTATAGGTGCCGACGGGCGCGGCAAAGATCGCCGCGCCGACTTCCAGGCCAATCTCGCGCTCGGCGTAGGACAACGGCCAGCGTATCGGCGTATTGACCACGGTTGCCGTTTCGCTGTTCTCCAGGTCGGCGACCACGTCTTCCCAGCTCTCCCCAGCGTCCAGCCGCTCTACCATCTGGTTGGCTTCTTCTTCGGTCTGGAAATAGACGTAGCGGACCTCTACCTGCTCCATCCGCTCAGGGACCTCTTCGGCGAACTGATCGTAGATTTGCTGACCAAGCAGGCTGGCCCTGATCATGGCGCGGAAGCCGTCGACGCCCAGCTTGCTCGGTTTGAGCATCGTATCGATCATGTTCTGATAGTTTTGTTCGAACTCTTCGCGCGTGGTGGGGGTCAAGGTCTGCGTCGCCGTCAGCTCCTCGGAGGGGGTGGGCACTGTTGTGGCAGCGTCGCGGTCATAGCCAAAGTACTGCAACTCAATCGCGCGGTCGATTTCCTCTTCCAAGACCGTGATGCCGCGCCGATCTGCTTCCTGGCGGAAGATCTCTTCGCTGACCATTTGCTCGAGCACGTCGTTGGCGATGACAAGGCCATAGTTGGCGAGCTGGTCACCAAGGCCATAGTTGATCAGCTCATAGCGGCGGAAGCGGACGCGGGCCTGAAAATCGGCGGTGCGGATTGGCACGCCGTTGACGATGGCGACTGGCTCACGGGCCTTGAGCACCACTTCTTTGAACAGGCCATAGGCCAGGAGGCCGATGACCAACACCCCCACGATGGCCGTGCCGATGATGAGCCAACGCGTGATTCGCTTCTCCCGCTCTGCGCGCGAGCGCTGCTTCCTGGTCATAGGGCGCTTGACGACCGCCCGCTTTTTCTTTCCCATATTTTACTCCCCAGAGAAGCTGTCTGTGGAACTACTCGCCGCGGATGTGTTCGGGAGTGAACGGCAGCAACGCGATCTGGCGCGCTCGCTTGATCGCCCTGGCCACCCGTCGCTGGTGGCGGGCGCAGGTGCCCGTCTGGCGGCGGGGCTTGATCTTGCCCCGGCTGCTCAAAAAGCGGCGCAGCCCATCGACCTTTTTATAGTCGATCACGTCGATGCCCTCGACGCAGAAAAAGCACTGATGGACGCGCGCCTTCCACTGCTGCTGTCGCTGCGCGCGCCCCTTGGCGCGGCCGTACCGCTCCTGATACTGCTCCTGCTCTCTCTCTTCTTCCATTTGACCTCCATCCGGCCCTCGTCGCTGCTAGAACAGCGAGTTGGCCGGCTCCTCGTCGAAAAGTTGCTCGCTGGCATGCCCCTCGTTGGGGCGTCCGCCCAGCAGGATCATCTCCTGGGCCACCAACTCGGTGCGGTAGTGGGGCTTGCCGTCCTCCCCCTCCCAGCAGCGCGTTTGCAGGCGCCCTTCCACATAGACCTGCTGGCCCTTGCTCAGATACTGCTTGCAGATCTCGGCCAGGTGCCCCCAGGCGACGACGTGGAACCACTCCGTCTCTTCACGGCGCTCGCCGTCCGCCTGGGTCCACTCGCGGCTGGTCGCCACGCTGAAGGACGTGACCGGCCGGCCGCTGGGGGTGTAGCGCATCTCTGGCGCGCGCCCCACGTGGCCGATGATCATGACCTTGTTCAGTCCCCTGCTCATCTTTCGCCGCTCTATGAAGATTCGACTTCGTCCATGCGCACGATCAGGTGGCGGATGATGGACTCGTTGAGCCGGAGGCTGCGCTCCAATGCCGACACGCGCTGAGGGTCGAGGGCGATATGCATCAAAACATACTGGCCTTCCCGATGGTTCTTGATGGGATAGGCCAGCCGCCGCAACCCCCATGGTTCGGCCTTGTGGACCTGGCCCTGGTTCGATTCGACGAGGGCTTTGACTCCCTCGATCACCTCGCCCAGGCGCTCCTGATCGGCCTGCGGGGGCACAATATACAACAGCTCATAATCGCGCATACGACGGTTCACCTCCTTCCTCGGGATTGCCCTCGGTCATAGCCGAGAGCGGAAAGCCCGTCTGGGCGCGCAGGCCGTATCATAACACAAACCAAAGTTTTGTGCAAGGCTGCATAGCGGGGCTGTTGCATCGTTGTCTGAAATCGTGTATCATTGATGATGGAGGAGAACGTGAACCCCAAAGTTCTGGTTGTCGAGGATGAGCTCACCCTGCGGGAGACGCTGGCGTACAACCTCAGCCGTCAGGGCTATGAGATCGCGACTGCTGCCGATGGCCCTGCGGCGCTCGAGGTCGCCCGCCGGGAACGGCCCGATTTGGTCATCCTCGACATTATGCTGCCTGGACTGGATGGGTTCGAGGTCTGCCGCATCCTCCGCCGCGAGACGAACGCGCCGATCATCATGCTCACCGCCCGCGATGAGGAGGTGGATAAGGTGGTCGGCCTGGAGGTCGGGGCGGATGACTATGTAACCAAGCCGTTCAGCATGCGCGAGCTGATGGCCCGCGTGCGGGCCATGCTGCGGCGGGCGCGCTACCAGGAGGTGGGCGCGGCAGCGCCGGATGAAATGGAAAGCCTGCGCTTTGGCGATCTGTTGATCCTGCCGGCCCGCCACGAGGTGCTGCGCAACGATCAACCGCTGTCATTGAAACCGAAAGAGTACGAGCTGCTGCTCTTCCTGGCCCGCAACCGGGGCGTTGTTCTCTCCCGTGACCTGATCCTGGAGCGGGTGTGGGGCTGGGACTATGGCGGCGGCAGCCGCACGGTGGACGTCCACGTGCGCTGGCTGCGCGAAAAGATCGAGCCAAACCCCGCCCAGCCGACGCGCATCGTCACTGTGCGGGGGGCGGGGTATCGGTTTGAGGGATAGATGCTCTATACTCTTCGCTGGCGTATCGCCATTCCCTACATTGCTCTGATCGTGCTGGCCATGCTCGGCCTGCTCCTCTACCTGACCGGCTTTGTCCGGCAGGCGCGCCTGGCCGACCTGCGGGCGCAACTGACTGACGACGCGCGCCTGGTCGGCGACGCGCTGACTTCTCAGCCTGGTTGGGTGGAACCGACAGCCACCTTCGACGACACGGCGCGCCACTATGCTGATCTCCTGGGCGCCCGCGTGACGATCATCGCTACCGACGGCACGGTGGTCGGCGAGTCGCACGAGGACCGTGCCCAGATGGACAACCACCTCTTCCGCCCCGAGGTGCAACAGGCGCTGGCGGAGGGGATGGGCAGCAGCGTTCGCTTCAGTGAGACGTTGGACCAGCAGATGATGTACGTGGCCGTCACGGCGACGGCAGGGGGCGCGACGCGTGTCGTGCGCGTGGCCCTGCCCGCGCAGCAGGTCGAAGCGAGCGTGGCCCACCTGCGCGGCGCGATTGTCCTGGCCGGGCTGCTGACCACCGTGGGCGCGGCGTTGCTGGCTGTCTTCCTGGCCTGGCGCGCTGTCCGCCCGGTGCGCCAACTGACCGAGGTCGTGCAGCGCATGGCCGGCGGCGACCTGGGCGCGCGCCTCCTGCCGACCACGCGGGACGAGGTCGGCGCGCTGGCCCGCTCCTTCAACCAGATGGCCGACCGGTTGCGGGGGACGATCACCACGCTCAGCGAGGAGCGCAGCCGCCTGGCCGCCGTGCTGGAGAATATGGCTGACGGTGTGCTGATCACCGACGAGGACGGGCGCGTCCGCCTGATCAACCCCTCTGCCGGCCGGCTGCTCGGCACGGACACGGAGGCGGCCCTGGGCCGCACGCTGGCCGAGGTCGCCCGCGACTATCGGATCATCTCCCTTTGGCAGCGCTGCCGCGAGCAGGGCACGGAGCAGGTCGAGCCGGTGGAGATGGGCCGCCAGGGGCCGTTCTTCCAGATCGTCGTCACGCCGCTGCAGGGCGGCCCCTCCTCCGCCTGCCTGGTCATCCTGCAGGACCTCACTCGCGTGCGGCGGTTGGAGACGGTGCGGCGCGATTTCATCAGCAACGTCTCCCACGAACTGCGCACGCCGCTGGCCTCGCTCAAGGCGCTGGTGGAGACGCTGCGCGGCGGGGCGCTGGAGGACGCGACGGCGGCGCCGCGCTTCCTCGACCGCATGGAGACCGAGGTGGACGCGATGACGCAGATCGTCCAGGAGCTGCTGGAGCTCTCGCGGATCGAGTCGGGCCGCGCGCCGCTGCAGATGGCCGCCGTGCCAGCGGAAGAGATCATCCTGCCCTCTGTCGAACGGCTGCGCCCCCAGGCCGAGCGGGCCGGGCTGCAACTCACCGTCGAACTCCCGCCGGACCTCCCGCCGGTTCTGGCCGACGCCGAACGGATCCGTCAGGCGATCACCAACGTCCTGCACAACGCGATCAAGTTCACACCGGCGGGCGGGCGGATCGCCGTGCGAGCATCGTTGGCGGAGGGGGATATGGGGACAAGGGGACAAGGGGACAGGGGGATAAGGAGACAAGGAGAAAAGGAGATAGCGACTCTCCCCTTGACTCCTTGTCTCCTTGTCTCCATCGAAGACACGGGCGTGGGCATCGCGGAGGATGACCTGCCGCGCATCTTTGAGCGCTTCTACAAGGCCGACCGGGCGCGCAGCGGCGGCGGGACGGGGCTGGGCCTTTCGATCGCCCGCCACATCGTCGAGGCCCACGGCGGGCGCATCTGGGCCGAGAGCGTGGAAGGGCGGGGCTCCACATTCTACCTGACCATCCCGATCCATACTCCCCATCCTCCCGCAGGTTAGAAAGCGGCCGGCAAGAGGGCGAGCAGCCCATTGCGGCGCACTTCAATGCTGACACACGAGAAGCCGCGCCCATTCACACGCCGTTAACAGAACCCTAACCCCCCCTTAACGCCCCCCGAAACTCCCCTTAAGGTTGCTGTGTTACCATCTGTCTCGTGGAAGAAAGGCAGATGGGTTTCTATCCTGCACAGATGCCGATGCGGATGGACGGCACAGTCAGACCGGGGTACTCTTCGTATGCGCAGTTGGTCGCGCTGGTCTCCCAGGGCTGGCGGATCGAACCGCCCGTCTATATGCGCCCGCAGTGGCGTTCCCGCTCCAGAGAGGAGAACACGTATCACTTCATCCTCTGGCGAGGCGACCGCTTCAACCTGGTCAGCGTACCCGATTCCCCAGAACTGCAGCAGTTCCTGGAACAGAATCGGTTGTCCGTTGATCGCCTGTGATTCACGACAGGCGAAATCTCAATTCTCTAGGAGGAGAAAGAAATGATTGGTAGTAAGAACAGATGGCTGGTGGGGCTGGTGGCCCTGATGCTGCTGGTCGCAGTCGCAGGCTGCCAGCCAGCCACGCCGACCCCGGCGGCCCCGACATCCCCGGCGACCACACGAGAGCCAGCAGGCCTCTCCGGCGAGCTCAGCCTGGCCGGCTCGACCTCGGTGCAGCCGCTGGCCGAGACGCTGGCCGAGGCGTTCATGGCCCAGAACCCCAACGTGACGATTGACGTCCAGGGCGGCGGTTCCAGCGTCGGCGTCACCTCCGCCGGGCAGGGCACGGTGGACATCGGCATGGCCTCCCGCGCGATCAAGGACTCGGAGATGCAGGAGTTCCCCAACCTGCAGGTCTTCCCCATCGCCTACGACGGCATCGCCATCGTCGTCCACCCGGACGTGCAACTGGAGAACCTGACCATCGAGCAGGTGCGCGGCATCTTCGGCGGCGAGATCACCAACTTCAGCCAGGTCGGTGGGCCAGACGCGCCGATCGTCGTCGTCTCCCGCGAGGAAGGTTCCGGCACCCGCGGCGCCTTCGAGGAGCTGGTGATGGAGAGCGGCGACACCGAGGTGCCGATCGCCGCCAACGCCATCCTGCAGCAGTCCAACGGCGCGGTGCGCACGACGGTCGCCGAGACGCCCAACTCCATCGGCTACCTCTCCTTCGGTTTCCTGGATGAGAGTGTGCGCGGCGTGCCGGTGGAGGGCGTCGAGCCGACGGTGGAGAACGTGCTGAACCGCAGCTACCCGATCTTCCGCCCCTTCAACCTGCTCACCAACGGCATGCCGGGCCCACTGGCCCAGGCGTTCATCGGCTTCGTTCTCAGCGCCGAGGGGCAGCAGATCGTCGCCGAGGACTATGTCCCGGTTGGTCAGTAGTGGTCTTTGACCCCAGAGGCACGGGGAACACAGAGCCAAAGCGCTCTGTGCTCTCCGTGTCTCCGTGGCTTTTCAGTCGTTCGGGAGGGTTTTGATGCAAATCAGGTTGATCACTGACCGGGCGGTCAGGTACCTTCTTCTGCTGAGCGCCTTGATCTCGATCCTGATCGTCTTCCTCATCGGCCTGTTCACCCTGCGGGAATCATGGCCGGCGCTGCGCGAGGTTGGCCTGGGGCGATTGCTGGGTGGCACGGTGTGGCGTCCCGGCAGTGAGCAGTTCGGTATCCTGGCCATGATCGCCGGTTCGGTGCTGGTCACCTGCGGGGCGATCGTGTTGGGCGTGCCGCTGGCGATGGGCAGCGCGGTCTTCCTGGCCGAGATCGCCCCGCCGGCCGTGCGCGGCGTCGTCCGCCCGGCGGTGGAACTGCTGGCCGGCATCCCCTCGGTGGTCTATGGGCTGTTCGGGCTGGTCGTGCTGGTGCCGCTGGTGCGGCAGGTCCCCGTGACAGGCAACATCGGCTTTAGCCTGCTCGCAGCGTCTATCGTCCTGGCGATCATGATCCTGCCGACGGTGACCAACATCGCCGAGGATGCCATCCGCGCCGTGCCGCGGGAGTACAAGGAGGGTTCGCTGGCCCTCGGCACGACCCACTGGCAGACCATCGTCGGGGTCACCCTGCCGGCGGCCCGTTCGGGCATCGTCGCCGCGATCATCCTGGGCATCGGGCGTGCGCTGGGAGAGACGATGGCCATGATCATGGTCATCGGCAACTCGGTCGCTTTCCCCGCCCCGCTGAACGACAACCCCCTGACCATCATCCTCAGCGCGGCGCGCACGCTGACCGGCAACATCGCCGTGGAGATCAACTATGCCACCGGCATCCATCGCAGCGCGATCTTTGCCACCGGCGTGGCCCTGTTCGTGATGGTCATGCTGGTCAACAGCCTGGCGCGCTGGATGCTGCGCAGGAGGGCGGCATGAACAGTATCCCTATCGCTCGAACAGCGATGCGGGCGCAGCCCCGCTCCAACCTGCGCAGCCGCCGGGTCGGCCAGGCGGTCGCTTTCGCCCTGCTCTGGCTGGCCGGGCTGTCGGCCGTCGTGGCCCTGCTGGCGGTCAGCGGCTACATTATCTCCCGTGGCCTGCCGCTGATTGACCGCGACTTCCTGCTGACCCGTCCGCGCGGCGGGTTGGGCGGCGAGGGGGGCATCTCCACCACCATCGTCACCACCCTCTACCTGGTGCTGCTGACCATCGGCGTCGCCACGCCGCTGGGGGTGGGGGCGGCGATCTACCTGGCAGAGTACGCCGGGGAGACAGAGAGCGGCTTCCTGTCCCGCCTGGTGGGCCTCGCCCGCCTCGGCGTGGAGACGCTGGCGGGGGTGCCCTCGATCATCTTTGGGCTGTTTGGCTTTGCCCTGTTCGTCTCCGCCCTGCACTTTGGTTTTTCGCTGCTGTCCGCTGGCCTGGCCGGCGCCTGCCTGATCCTGCCGGTGATCATCCGCGCCTCCGAGGAGGCGCTGCTGGCCGTGCCGCGCTCCTACCGCGAGGGCAGCCTGGCCCTGGGGGCGACCAAGTGGCAGACCACCTGGCAGGTCGTCCTGCCCGCCGCCGCGCCGGGGATCATCACCGGCATCGTCCTCAGCGTGGGGCGGGTGGTCAGCGAGACGGCGGTCTTTTACGTCACCCTCGGCGGCAGCCTGCGCGCCCCGTCGTCGCTGCTGTCGGGTGGGCGGACGATGGCCCTGCACGTCTACTACCTGGCCATGGAGACCCGCGCTTTCGACAAGGCCATGGCCACCGGCGCGGTGTTGATCGTGACGATGGTGCTGATCAACGCGGTGATCAACCTGCTCTCGCGCAGGTTGTCCGCTGGAATGAGAGGATAAAGATGATCCGCATCGAGACGATAGACTACAGCCTGTTCTACCGCGACTTTCGCGCGCTGCGCCAGGTGACGATCCAGATCCCGGCCAATCAGATCACCGCGATCATCGGCCCGTCGGGGTGCGGCAAGTCCACCTTTCTGCGCACCTTCAACCGCATGAACGACCTGATCCCTGGCGTGCGGACGGAGGGGAGGGTGTTGCTGGACGGACAGGACATTTTCCAGATGGACCCAGTAGAGCTGCGGCGGAAGGTGGGGATGGTCTTTCAGAAGCCAAACCCCTTCCCCAAGTCCATCTTTGACAACGTCGCCTACGGCCCACGGGCGCATGGGCTGCATGACCATGCTCGCCTGGCAGAGATCGTCGAGCGCAGCCTGCGCGACGCGGCGCTGTGGGACGAGGTCAAGGACGACCTGGGCAAGTCGGCGCTGGCGCTCTCCGGCGGGCAGCAGCAGCGGCTGTGCATCGCCCGCGCCCTGGCCGTCCAGCCGGAGGTGATCCTGATGGATGAGCCGGCGTCGGCGCTCGACCCCATCGCCACGCTGCGCATCGAGGAGCTGATTCAGGTGTTGAAAGAAAAGTACACCATCGTCATCGTCACCCACAACATGCAGCAGGCGGCGCGGGTATCGGACAGCACGGCGTTCTTCATGATGGACGAACAGCGGGCAGGTTATCTGGTCGAGTTCGGGCCGACGCGGCAGCTCTTCACCAACCCGCAGCACAAGCAGACGGAGGATTACATTACGGGGCGGTTTGGGTAGGGGAGGAGGTATCCCATTGAAAAAACGCGTACTTTTCCTCTGCACGGGCAACTCGGCGCGCAGCCAGATGGCCGAGGGGTTGGTCAATCACTTCCTTGGCGCGGAATGGAAAGCCTTTTCCGCTGGTACCGCGCCCACTGGCTATGTCCATCCTTTCGCCGTGTGGGCAATGGCCGAACTGGGGATCGACATCTCGGAGCAACAGTCCAAATCGGTGGACGTCCTCCGTGGCATGGATTTCGATGTCGTCATCACGGTCTGCGACCATGCGGCGCAGAACTGCCCGCTCTGGCTGGGGCGAGGGCAGGTCATCCACATGGGCTTTCCCGACCCCGCCGCCGTCGAAGGCAGCGAGGTCGAGCAGTTGGAAGCGTTCCGCCAGGTGCGGGACGGCCTGCGCCAGCGCGTCTTTGAGCTCCTGCAGTCGCTCGACGCAACACCAGAAAAAGGTAGATTCTATGCCACGGGAAACTTTTGACCGCGAACTGCAACGGCTGCAAGACGAGATGCTGAAGCTGGGCAGCATCGTCAGGCATGCCCTCTTGCAATCGGTCCAGGCGCTCAAACGGCGCGATTTTGCCGCCTCACAGCGCCTGATCGAAGAGGACAATGCGATCAACGACAAGCGCTTTGAGATCGAGCACGACGCGCTCGTCCTCATCGCCACCCAGCAGCCTATGGCTGGCGACCTGCGCATCCTTGCCGCTATCGTCGAGATCGTCGCCGAGCTGGAGCGCATTGGTGACTATGCCAAGGGCATTGCCACCATCAACCTGAATATCGGCGACCGGCCGCTGATCAAGCCGCTCGTCGATATTCCTCTCATGGCCGAAAAGGCTGCCTCGATGCTCTATCGCGCGCTCGACTCGTTCGTCCACCGCGATGTCGAGCTGGCTCGTGCCATTCCCGCCGAGGATGACGAGATCGATGCTCTCTACAACCAGGTCTATCGCGAACTGGTCACATACATCTTTGGCGATCCAGGCCACATCGAGCAGGCCAACCAGCTCTTGTGGGTCGCTCATAACCTGGAGCGCGCCGCCGATCGTACGATCAACATCTGCGAGCGGGTCGTCTTTACCGTAACCGGCCAGTTGGAAGAGTTGGACGGATCGGAAAACGTGCAGCCGTCTAAACAGTGAGGTATGGGAGGGTCGATGAAAAGGCCACGCGTCTTGTTTCTCTGTACCAGCAACTCGGCCCGCAGCCAGATGGCCGAGGCTTTCCTGAGAAAGTATGGCGGCGACCGTTTCGAGGCCCACAGCGCCGGCCTGGAACCCAAAGAAATCCATCCCTACACCTATCAGGTGATGGAAGAGATAGGCATCGACCTCAGCGGTCATCGCCCGAAGGGGCTGGATGAATATCTGATGAAAACGCACGTGGGCTATCTGATCACGGTCTGCCAGAACGCCGAGGAAAAGTGCCCGATCTACCCAGGCCCTGTCGTCAGGGAATACTGGGGATTCGAAGACCCGGCGGCATTCGAAGGCAGCGAAGAGGAAAAGCTGGCCAAATTTCGGCAGGTCCGCGATCAGATCGAGGCCCGTGTGATCGCCTGGCTGGCCGGGCATCAGTAGACAGCAAACTTTCCGCTTGACGTTCTCCCCAGGTCTGCTAAAATCAGCCTTTGGCTGCCTGTAGCGAGACTGGAATAAGAGAGCGTTATGCGGAGAGAGCGACCTGCCTGCTTCTGTCTCCTGTGCATCCTGTTGACGGGAGTGTGGGCACTTGTCGGCTGCCGGACCAACCCGACTGCCGCCGCAACGCCCACCACACCAACCCATGAGCCGGTCCAGACCATCGAGAACAAGGGCTCTGACACCATGGTCAATCTGGCCCTGGCCTGGGCCGAGGCCTACACGGCTGCCCACCCGGCCCTGCGCATCTCGGTGACCGGCGGCGGGTCGGGCACCGGCATCGCCGCCATGATCAACGGCACCGTCGACATTGCCAACGCCTCGCGGGCGATGAAGCCCGAAGAGATCGAAGCGGCCCAGGCCAACGGCATCACGCCGGTCGAATTCGTCGTCGCCCGCGATGCCATCGCCGTCGTTGTCCACCCTTCCAACCCGGTCGATCACCTCACCCTGCAGCAGATTTCGGACATCTATACCGGCAAGATCACCAACTGGAGCCAGGTCGGAGGGGAGGATCGGCTTATCGTGCTCCTCTCCCGCGAGTCGAACTCGGGCACCTATGTCTACTTCCTGGAACACGTCATCCGCCTGGGCGACCCGAACAGCGACCTGCTCTTTTCGCCCGACACGCTGTTGATGCCCTCGTCCGAGGGCATCAGCGCAGAGGTGCGCCAGAATCCCAACGCCATCGGTTACGACGGGCTGGGCTATGTGACGCCCGACCAGAAGGTGATCGCCGTAGGCGTCAGCAGCGAAGGCCCGTTCGTGCTGCCGTCCATCGATACGGTTAACGATGGCTCCTACCCTATCTCGCGCCCGCTCTATATGTACACCCCCGGCGAGCCAACAGGCGCCGTGCGTGACTACCTGGAGTGGATCCTGGGGGATGGGCAGGTGATTGTGGGCGAGCTGGGGTTTGTGCCGCTGCGGTGAGGGGGGTGTGGGGCGTGGGGCGTGTTGCGCGAGGAGGTAGCATGACGTTCGAGGAGTGGGTGGCTTCGGTGCCGGTGGAGTTGACTGGCGATCCGCTCTGGCGAATGGAGGTCTATCGCCCTGTTGCTCACCATCATACCCGCCGAACGCGGCTACAAACTGGCGGAGGAAGGGGAGTTCTACAGTCCAGACCTCGCTACCTTGTTGGATAACCCGCCAATCCCATGAGCACACAACACGGAACACGCACCACGCACCACGCACCACGCTGGTCCGAGTTCCTCATCGAGACCCTGGTGCGCGTGCTGGGCTTTTCCAGCATCGGCCTGGTGCTGCTGATCTTTCTCTTTCTGCTGCGCGAGGGTCTGCCCGTCTTTTACCAGGTCGAGCCGGCCAATCTCTTCAGCACCCGCTGGTATCCCACCTTTGGCCTCTTTGGCACCCTGCCGCTGATCCTCGGCTCGATCATCGTCACTGTCGTGGCCATCCTCATCGCTCTGCCGCTGGGGGTGATGACGGCGGTCTTTGTGCGCGAGGTGGCGCCCAATTGGGCGCGCGAGATTCTCAAACCGATGATCGAAGTGCTGGCCGGCATCCCCTCCGTCGTGCTGGGCTTTTTCGGCATGATCTTTCTCGCCCCGCTGGTCCGCCAGGCGCTCAACGTGCCCACCGGCCTGACCGCCTTTACCGGCGCGGTCCTGCTGGCCTATATGGCCCTCCCGACCATCATCAGCGTGGCCGAGGACGCGCTCGACGCAGTGCCCAGGAGCTACCGTGACGCCGGGCTGGCCATGGGTGCGACCAAATGGCAGACGATCTGGCGCGTCGTTGTGCCCGCCGCCCGTTCGGGCATCGTCACGGCGGTGATGTTGGGGATGGGCCGTGCCATCGGCGAGACGATGGCCGTGATGATGGTGACGGGCAACGCAGCGCGCATGCCGCTCACGCTCGACTCGCTCTTCCGCCCCGTCCGCACCATGACCGCCACCATCGCCGCCGAGATGGGCGAGGTCGCCCAGGGCAGCGTCCACTACCACGCCCTCTTTGGCATCGGCATCCTTCTCTTTGTGTTGACCTTTCTGATCAACCTGTTCGCCGCAGCGACGATCTTTAAGAAACGACGAAAGGGTGGGCTGCGCTGATGAACCGCTATCTGGTGCAAAAGCTCGGTTTTGCCCTGTTGACCGTCACGGCGCTGGTTGTTGTCCTGCCGATTCTCTTCCTCATCGGCGTCATCGTTGTCCGCGGCCTGGGCGCGATCTCGTGGGAGTTTCTCACCGCCATGCCGCGCAACGGCATGAAGGAGGGCGGCATCCTGCCGGCAATCGTCGGCACGGTGTTGCTCACCCTGGGCACGGCGCTGGCGGCGATCCCCGTTGGCGTCGGCGGGGCGATCTATCTCTCCGAGTACGCCCGCGACACGTGGCTCACCCGCGCCATCCGTCTGGCAATCATCAACCTGGCCGGCATCCCCTCGGTGGTCTATGGGCTGTTCGGCCTGGGGCTGTTTGTTCTCTTTCTGCACCTGGGCACCTCGATCGTGGCCGGCTCGCTGACACTGGCGATCATGACGCTGCCCACCATCATCAGCGCGGCGGAGGAGGCGCTGCGCGCCGTGCCCACCGAGTTCCGTACCGTCAGTGCCAGCCTGGGCGGCACCCGCTGGCAGGGCATCCGGCACATCGTCCTGCCCCAGGCGCTGCCGGGCATCATCACCGGCATCATCCTGGGGCTGCTGCGGGCGGCAGGGGAAACGGCGCCCATTCTCTTTACCGTCGCCGCCTTCTACCTGCCCCGCCTGCCCCGCTCGCCGCTGGACGAGACGATGGCGCTGCCCTATCACCTCTACGTCATCAGCACGCAGGTGCCTGGCATGCCGCTCGACGTCCAGTACGGCACGGCGCTGGTGCTGTTGGTGCTGGTGCTCTCGCTCAACGTGGTGGCGACGATGATCCGGGGGTATTTCCGTCGCAGGAGACAGTGGTGAAATATGGAATCCCCACCTGCTCCCAAGATTCGCTTCGAGCACGTCACCTACCGCTACGGCGACAAGGTGGCGCTGCGCGACGTCTCGCTCGCCATCCCGGCCCGCGCCATCACCGCCGTTTTTGGACCGGCTGGCGGCGGCAAATCGACCCTGCTGCGGCTGATCAACCGGCTGAATGACCTGATCGAGGGGGTCGAGATGTCCGGGCGCGTGCTCCTCGACGGGCAGGACATCTACGCCTCCGGCGTCGATGTCGCCGCCCTGCGCCGCCGCGTCGGCATGGTCTTTGCCCTGCCCCTTCCCTTGCCCGGCACCGTCCGCCAGAACGTCCTCTACGGCCCCAAACTGGCCGGCGTCCGCGACCCTGTTCGCCTGGACGAAATCCTGATCCGCAGTCTGACCCAGGCCGCGCTGTGGGAGGAGGTGAAGGACCGCCTGGATGACCCGGCGGTGGCTCTCTCCGGCGGGCAGCAGCAGCGGCTGTGCATCGCCCGCAGCCTGGCGCTGGAGCCGGAGGTGCTGCTGCTCGACGAGCCGACCTCGGGGCTGGATCCCATTTCGACGGGCAAGGTGGAGGCTTCGCTGCAGGAGCTGAAAAAGGACTATACCATCGTCATCGTGCCGCATTCGGTGCAGCAGGCGGCGCGGGTGGCCGACTATGCGGCTTTTTTCCTGATGGGCGAGCTGGTCGAGCATCGGACCGGCAACGAGATTTTCACCACGCCGCGCGATCAGCGCACCGAGGATTACGTCACCGGGCGTTTTGGATAGGGCGATGGACAAGATCCGCGTCGAACACCTGAACTTTTACTACGGCGATTTCTGTGCCCTTGCGGACGTCTCGATGAGCATCGGCGAGCGGCAGATCACGGCGCTGATTGGGCCATCTGGCTGCGGCAAATCGACGTTTCTGCGCTGTCTCAACCGCATGAACGACACCATCCCCGGCGCGCGCGCCGAGGGCCGTGTGCTGCTGGATGGGCAGGACATCTACGCCCCCAACACCGACGTCGTCGCCCTGCGCCGTCGCGTTGGCATGGTCTTTCAACGTCCCAACCCTTTCCCTCAATCCGTTTTCGACAATGTCGCCTTTGGTCCGCGCGTGTTGGGACTCCACCGACACGCAAACCTGCACGAGATCGTCGAGCAGAGCCTGCGCGGCGCTGTGCTGTGGGACGAGGTGAAGGACAACCTGCGCCAGGACGCGCTCAGTCTGTCGTTGGGTCAGCAGCAAAGGCTGTGCATCGCCCGCGCCATCGCTGTCCGGCCTGAGGTGATCCTGATGGACGAGCCGTGCTCGGCGCTCGATCCCATCGCCACGCTCGAGATCGAAGAGCTGATGCAGCAGCTCAAGGAGCACTATACCATCGTCATCGTCACCCACAACATGCAACAGGCCGCCCGCGTCTCTGACTATACCGGCTTTTTCTGGCTGGGCAAGCTGGTCGAGTTCAACGAAACCAACATCATTTTTACCCGTCCCGCCGAGCAGTTGACCGAGGACTATATCACCGGCCGGGCGGGGTAAGCAGCAAGGGAAAGGAGGAGTGTCATGACCCGTGAAACATTCGACCGCGAGTTGCAACGGCTGCAGGACGAGATGCTCGCCCTCGGCAGCATCGTCGAGGAAACTCTGGGCGAGTCCGTCAACACACTCAAGCGGCGCGACCTGGAAGCGTCGAGCCGCCTGATCGAGCGCGATCGCTACATCAACGAGCGCCGCTTTCAGATCGAGTCGGACGCGCTCATCCTGATCGCCACCCAGCAGCCGATGGCTGGCGACCTGCGCATCATCGCCGCCATTATCGAGATCGTCGCCGAGCTGGAGCGCATCGGCGATTACGCCAAAGGCATCGCCACGATCAACGTCCGCATCGGCCATCAGCCGCTGATCAAGCCGCTGATCGATATCCCCCTCATGGCTCAAAAGGCCTGCTCCATGCTCCACCGCGCGCTCGATTCGTTCGTCCGCCGCGATGTCGAACTGGCCCGCTCCATCCCCGCGGAGGATGATGAGGTTGACGCCCTCTACAATCAGGTCTACCGCGAGCTGATGACCTACATCATTGCCGACCCCCGTCACATCGAGCAGGCCAATCATCTGCTGTGGGTCGCCCACAACCTGGAACGGGCTGCCGACCGGACGATCAACATCTGCGAGCGCGTCGTCTTTACCGTCACCGGCCAACTGGCCGAGTTGAACAGGGGCGAAGAAGAGAAGGAAACCGGGATCGAATCGCTTCATTAGCCCAAGATCGCGTAACTGCTCAGGCAAAAAGGGTTTCACCACCAAGTCACCAAGGTGGTAGAAGACACAAATGCTTCCCCATACGGGTAAACCGTCTGTTTTCCTTCGTGTCTTTGTGACTTGGTAAAAATCCGTGTGCGCAGCCCGTGTTCGTCCGTGTCCCATTCCCTTGTCGGTTTGAGGCGAAGCTTCGCTGAGCAGCTACGAGTTTCGTTAAATCGCACCTCCGTTCGTGCCAATTCTTGGCAAATATGGTATACTGAAAGCGGTTAACAACTTGCAGGAGGTGCGCTATGAACTCCGGATCTGAGCGCATCAGGCTTCTGGCAGATCTGCTCACCATAAGCAGGGTGCTGCTGGCCTTCCTGCTGGCGGTTATCGGTTGGGCGCGGGGCGCTGAGGGCCTGCCCCTGGCCGTCGCTGTCCTCCTGATCTCCTGGTTCACTGACCTGATCGACGGTCCCCTGGCCCGCTGCGTGCCCGCTACCCCGCCGAGCTGGATCGGCCGCCACGATGCCGAGGCTGATTTGGCCACCTCGCTGGGGGTCGCTGCTTATCTTTCCTTCAGCGGCTACCTGCCGTCCTGGCTGGCCGTGGCCCTGGTCGTCCTCATCCTGGGGGTCTGGTTTCTGCACTCGCATCAACTGGCCTGGCCCCTCTACGCTGTCCCCTATGCCATCCTGGCGGTGGTGGCCTTTGGCGCGGCCCCCGTCTGGGGGCGGATCATGGTGGGCTATCTGTTCGGCACGCTGGTGCTGCGCTACCGGCGGCTGGCGACCGAGTTTCTGCCCGAGTTCTTCCACGCTGTTGCCACGCTGCGGGGCAAAAGACCGCCGAGGTCTTGACCCCGGCGGTCGCTTATGCCAGGCGCTCGAACGGCAGAGGCGTGGTCAGGAGGCGCTGTCGGAAGCGCTCCTGAGCAGCGAGAAACGCCTGCGCCTGCGGGGAGAGCGCGGGAATGTCCCGCCGCCGCTGCGCCCACACCTGACGCGCCTCCGCCAGCAGCGCCGTCTCATCCACTCCCACCAGGCGACCCTCCTCCACCACCACCCGTCCATCCACCAGCACCGTCCGTACCGACGAACCGGTCTCGGCATAGACCAGATGCTGCGCGGGGTCGTTGAGCGGCGTAAAGGCCGGCGTGGTCATGTCCAACAGCACCAGGTCGGCCAGCGCGCCGGGGCGAATGGTCCCCAGACTCCCGGCCAACCCCAACACCCGCGCCCCCTCCTCCGTCGCCATGCGCAGCACCTGTCGCGCCTTCAGCCAGCGCTGATGGCGAGGGTCGCGCACGGTGTGCATCAACCCGGCCACCTTCAGCACGTCGAACATCACCTGGTTATCGTTGCTGGCTGCCCCGTCGCAGGCCAGCGCTACATGCACGCCCCGTTCCCTCATCTCGATCACCGGCGCAAAGCCGCTGCCCAGCTTCAGGTTGCAGACCGGGTTATGGCATACCGTGGTGCCGGAGGCCGCCAGCAGGTCCATGTCGTGGTCGTCCACCCAGACGCAGTGAGCCAGCGAAGTGCGCTCGCCCAACAGTCCCAGCGCGTTCAGGTGAGCCAGCGCCGAATGGCCAAAGAGCTGCCGACAACTGACCGCCTGGAAGCGGGTTTCCTCGGCGTGCATGTGATAGCCGCCGTCGTACCGTCGGGCGATCTCCATCGCCCCGGTCATCAGCCGGTCGGAACACCACTGCGCCCCTGACGGACCGGCCATGCACAACAGGCGTCCGCCCTCGGCGCGATGCCAGTGCTGGAAAAAGCCCTCCAACACCCGCAGGTACTCTTCAGCCTGGGTCGGCGACGCCGCGCTGATGGCGACCTTGCCCTCCAGTTCGGGGTTCTGCTCCAGGATCAGCCGAACGACCCGGTGGTCATCCTCCACCAGCGGCGCGACGGCGGCGCGGATGCCTGCGTCGCGGTAGGCGCTCATCACCGCATCCAGCGCCGGCTCGCTCATCGCCCCATTGACCCAGAAATGGTCCACCACCGCTGTCGTGCCGGTCTTGAGCATCTCGATGCTGCCGACCATAGCCGCCAGGTAGATCTCCCGTTCGCTAAAGGCGAAGGACGACCCGAACAGGTCCGCCAGCCACAGTTCCAGCGGCATCGCTTCGACCCGCCCCTTGAGGAAATTCTCCGGCGAGTGGGTGTGGGCATTGATCAGGCCGGGGATGAGCAGGCGATCGCGGCCGTTGATCCGCTTCGTGGCCGGGCCGGGCGTCACCGGCGCAGCGGTGACGCGGGCGATCCGCTGGCCCTCGACCACCACATTCTGCCCCTCCAGCACCTCCTCCTGATCGGGGCTCAGCAGAGTGACGTTCTCGATCAGCACATCCATTGCTCTACCTCTCGTAACGTAACCACCCTCCCGCAGGTTTGGGCGCACTAACCTGCGGGAGGGTAGTCAGGTCGTAACCCAAAAGGCCTCCGCGCCATCAGCGGCGCGGAGGCCCGATCATCTGCGGAGATCGTCACGAAATCACGCCGTGCGTCGCCAGGCCGTACCGCTCGATCACCGGCGTCAACACGCGCAGGAGGATGGGGGCAATGACGACGGTGACGATCATGTTGCCGACCCACCAGGCCAGCACCCCCGGCCAGAACGCCTCGGGCGGCACCAGATTGCCCAGGTAGAGGATTGTGATCCCGTACAAGGCCCCACATCCATTGGCCAGAATGACGGCAAAGACCAGGAAGAACAGAAAGCCCTTGAGCGTGTAGACATCGCGGCCCAGCGGGTGGAGGCCAAGGCGAGGGGCCAGCAGGCGGTAGGCCAGCAGCGGGATGCCGAACTGGATCCAGTCCACGAAACCGAAGGGGATCGCCAGCAACACCGGCGTGCCAGAGAGGATGCCTGCGCCGACGAACGTGCCGATGAAGCCGATCAACAATCCCCAGCCGCCGAACCAGATGGCGAAGGGAATGCCGAAGCCAATCGCCACGAACAGCGATGAGACGCCGACGATGCCCACCGGCAGGGCGATCACGCCCAACCAGGAGAGGATCGTGTACACGCTGGCAGCGACGGCGTAGGTCACCAGGCTGACCACGGTGACCGGCGGGTTCGGATTCCAGCGCAGTCCGTATGGTACCTGTTCAGGCATGGGTGTACCTCCTCACAGAGCTATGTCAACCAACCGTAGTTGGTCAGCCCGAATCGCTCGACGACCGGGCCCAGCACGCGCAGCAGGATCGGCGCGATCACGGTGACGACGATCACATTGCCCAACCAGAAACCGGAAAATGTGAGCGGGATCGCCTCGGGCGGAACAAAGCCGAGGGTGTACAACAGCCAGGTGCCGTAGATACCGCCGAGGATGTGCGGCAGATTGGCCGCGACGATGAAGAAGAAAATGAACCCCTTGGGCGTAAACACGTCCCTGCCGATGGGGTCCACGCCAAAACGGGGGGCCAGCCCGCGGTACATCAGCAGCAGGCTGCCATACAGGATCACGTCCCCCACGCCGAACGCCAGGGCGACCGGGATCGGCAGGCCGGTCAGGATCCCCGCGCCGACGGCGGTGCCGATGAAGCCCATCACCAGCCCCCATCCCCCGAACCACATAGCGAAGGGGACGCCGAAGCCGACGGCGATGAAGAGGGCCGAGACGCCGGCCACCCCTACCGGCAGGCCAATGACCCCGACCCAGGCCAGGATCGTGTAGATGCCGGTGGCCAGCGCATAGGCCACCAGTTGCGGAACCGTCAGCGGCGGGTTGGGGTTCCACTTGAGTCCATACTGCATTTGTGCTTTAGAGTGCATATTTTCCTCCTTTCAGGGCGTGGAGCCATTCTGCTTTGTTTAACAACAGAGGGAAAGTTTCGTTGCGCTCGCGCATCGCCAGACTCAACGAGATGGCCTGTGGCGCACACAGGCGCGTCGTGCGGACCAGCTCCGGCTGGCTGAACAGTTCGCGTGGGCTGCCGGAGAACACGTCCCGCCCGTCCAGCAGCACCACCACCCGCTGACAGTAGTTTGCCACCAGGGTCATGTCGTGGGTGATGATCAGCACCGTGTTCCCCTGAGCGTGCAGCTCTTCTAACAGCTCCATGATCCCGCTGACCATCTGGTAGTCCTGTCCGGTGGTCGGCTCATCCACGATGATGATCTCCGGGCGCATCGCCAGGATCGAGGCCACCGCCAGGCGCTGTCGCTGCCCCTTGCCCAGGAACAGCGGGTCTTCATCGGCCTTGTCGCTCAGGCCGACCGCCTGGAGGGCCTGTTGGACTCGTTCCGCCAGTTCATCCGCCGGCACCTGCAGGTTCTTCAGGCCGTAGGCTACCTCATCCCACACCCGACGGGTAAAGATCTGATGGTCGGGGTTCTGGAAGACATATCCCACGTGGCGCGGCAACTGGCTGCGCACCGAACGACGCGAGATGTCCTGCCCCAGCACGCGCACGGTCCCGCCCGTGGGCCTGTAGATGCCGTTGAGGATCTTGGCCACGGTGGTCTTGCCGCTCCCGTTGGCGCCCAACAACGCCAACACCTCGCCCCGGTACAGGTCAAAGTTGACACCGTGCAGGGCCTGCGTGCCGTCCTCGTAGACATAGCGCAGGTCGCGCACCTCCAGCAGCACCTCCCCCGCTGGCGCGACATCTTGTGGCTGCCACGAGGCATCCAGATTGAGCGGGAAACAGGCCAGCGCTTCCTCGATACGGGTCGGCAAATCATCGCCCAGGCGGATGCCCGCCCCGGCGGCGATCTCGGAGATTTCGAACCTGTAGATGCCACAGTCGCTCAGCAGGTTCGCCCGCCGGTAGAAATCGTCGGCCCGCTCGACCATGCGCACCCGGCCCTCGTCGATCAGGGCGATCCGATCGCAGAAACGGCGCAGGATCTCTGGGTCCTGCTCGACCAATACGACGGTCATGTTGTGCCGTTCGTGGAGCATGCGCACCGTCTCGATCACCTCGCTCTTCCCCTGCGGGTCCAGATCGCTGGTCGGCTCATCGAGCACCAGCAACTCGGGGCGCATCGCCAGGAAGGCCGCGATCGCCACGCGCTGCTTCTGTCCGCCCGACAGGTCATTGGGATGGATGTACGCCGCCTCGTCCGCCAGGTCGCCCAATCCGACCATTGCCAGCGCCTGGCGCACGCGCTCCTCGATCTCCTGCGCCGGCAGTCCCAATAGCTGCAGGCCGAAAGCGATCTCGTGCAACAGGCTCATCCGGAGGAACTGCGTTTCCGGGTCCTGGAGCACCATCCCTCCCTTGGGCGCGACGATCCCCTTGCCCAGCAACGCGCCCAGCGGGCGACCGTCCACGACCTGGCCATCGGCATCCAGGCCGGTAACCAGCTCGCCGTCTACCCAAACGCTGCCCTTGAGGTGATGGTTGTAGGCCCGATACGGGATCTTCAAGCCGTGGGGGATGATGCCCATGATCGCCTTGCAGGTGGTCGTCTTGCCGGCGCCGCTGGGACCGGTGATGCCGAAGAACTCGCCCCTTTCGATCTCCAGGTCAATCCCCTGCAAAGTCCAGGGGTTCTCGGCCAGGTCGCCGAAGCTGGGATAGCGCCAGTGAAACCCCTCCACCCGCACCATGGCGCTCACAGCAGCACCCCCGCCCATTGGGTAAAGTTGAGTCGGAAGACGAGGACCAGGATCACGAACAGCGCACAGACACCCAGCACCACGCCGTCCACCCAGCCGAAGGGGTGAACCTCGTGAAACTCGGTGGGGTTGCGCGTCTGCATCGAGAAGCCACGGAGCAGCACGGCGTCGCCGACCTCGTTGGAGCGGCGGAGCATCGTGGCCGTGAGCGGGACGGCGATGTAGGCCAGGTCCGCGATGAGCTGGAGGGAGTTCTTCTTGCGCAGCGAGACGCCACGGGCGATTTGCGCCTGGCGAATGGTCGTGTAGTCGGTAAGGGCCATGCTCAGGCTGCGCAGCATCGTGGAGAGGAAAAAGATCGCCACATACGGGATACGCAACTGCCGCATCGCCCCGGTCATCTCGATGTCGCGGCTGGTCATCACCAGCAGCAAGGAGACAAAGATCATCGCCCCGTAGCCGATCGCCTTGGTCACGGCGACCACCAGGTTGCGTTGCGAGACGATGATGGCCAGGGGGTGGAAGAAATCGAAACGGGCCAGCGTGATCGAGGGATTCCCCACCAGGCGCGTGACGATAGCTGCCAGGGCCAGCCCGCCAACGAGCCCCCAGAACACCTCTTTCCGCACCACGTACCACACGATCGCAAAGACCAGGAAGATGCCCAATCTCAACGAGAACCCCAGGGCAATGCGCCCGTCATAGACCGGGATGCGCCAGAGCACTCCGCTGCCGGGGTCAGGGTTGAAGATGACCCAGGTCAGGGCCATGCCGAGAAGGGCGGGGAAGAGGACGAGCAGGTAGGAGCGAAAGACCCAGCGCATCGCCCCGCTCAGGGCTAACAGCAGGACGGCCAGGGCCAGCAACATGGTGGCTCCCAGCGGGTCAGGGTTGTCTGTGCGGATGAAGCGCACGATGACGACGGAGAGGAGCAGGACCAGCAGCAGTTTGGTCAGGACATGCAGGTGGGCCAGCGGGGAATCGCGGCGGACAGAGAACAAAAAGCTGCGCACATATCTTCCGTGCGATGGTCTTGACGCAGCAGGAACAGAAGACATCGTACAGACCCTGGGCAAATCCGGACTGGCTGAAGTATAGCGTCTGCGTTCAATTCTGTCAAGTGCAACAGCCTGCGGGTGTCCGTAGAAAAAGGGTAGAGCGCCCCGCCCGCCCTGCTCCCGCTGGCTCTGTGAGCCGGCGGCCCCCCACGGGCGGGGGTCACAGACCCCCGCCGGGCAAGGGGAAAATAATCCGTCTCCTGCCGTCGTTGGGGATCGTGTTCCTCTTGCGCCAGCTCGCGCGCCTTTTCGGCGTGCCGCCGGGCAAAGCGGATCAGCGCGTCGGCGCAGATCGCCATGGCCTTGAGTTGCTCCTGCCGGGCGTAGGCCGTCGGGTCGTTCAAATCGTCCAGCTCCGCCAGCGCGCGCTCGATGTCGGCCTTGAAATCGAGCATGCCCTTGCGGTAGATCTTGTCGTCCAGCACCGTGTGGCCCGGCGAACGCTGCTCCATGAACTCGGTAAAGATGCCCGCTTCGTAGGCCGCTTTCCACTCGTCGGTCATCTCGGCAAAGATGAGCTCGCGCATCGTCCGCCCGCGCCAGCAGGGGATGATCTCCTGCTCATAGAGCTGGCGCGTTTCCGGCGAGACGGCAAAGGCGATCTTTTCCCGCGAGTTCAGGATGTCCAGGTCCTCCAGCGTGTGGCAGCAGAGTTCGGGGTAGGTCGGCGCGGCTTTGGGCGCTGGCCCCTTCTCGCCGACGATCAGCTCGCCGTCGCCGATGTAGATGGTCTTGTGCTCCATCAGGTGCTGGAAAGCCAGCGCGCGGCACATGGGGGCGGATGTCAGCCCCCGTTCCTGGCGGTAGAACGCGGTCATCAGCATAGCCCGCTCGGCCGAGAGCGTGGGCGTCGCGGCCAGACTCTCCGCCCGCAGGCGCGCCACTCGTTCTGTCATTGCCATAGGAACCTCCTCACGGGGCGAAGCTGGCTACCATTAGAGCACACTTTGTCCTGGTGCTGGTCAGCCAGTGATCAGGACAACTGCGAGCAGTTGTCCTACAAAATGGTAAAATGGGCAGCATGGTAACTGTCCACCCTCCTGCGTGTAGGGAGAGTGGCTGTGGCGAGACTTGCTGTGGAGGAAAGATGAAAAAACTCGATTGGCGCAAATGGGCCAGTGTGGCCCGCGATTATCTGTTGATCACCGTCGGCGCGCTGGTCATTGCCGCCGGCACCGACATGTTCCTGGTGCCCAACCGCGTCGTCTCCACTGGCGTCACCGGCCTGGGCATGCTGGCCCACTACCTCTTCCACACCCCTGTGGGGCTGGTCACCCTGCTGTTGAATGTGCCTCTGTTCATCGCTGGACTGCGCTGGGCAGGCGGCTGGTCGTTCGGCCTGCGCACCGTCTACGCTGTGGCGGTTATGGCCGCAGGCATCGACCTGCTGGCGGGGATCCTGCCGCAGGTTACAGAGGACGCGCTGATCTATACGCTCTTTGGTGGGCTGCTGGATGGAGTGGGCATCGGCCTGGTGCTGGGCGGCCGTGGTACCACGGGCGGCAGCGACATCATCGCCCGCCTGCTTCACCGCTGGCGGGGCGTTGCCTACGGACAGGCGCTTCTGGTCATCAACGGGCTGATCCTGCTGGCATCGCTGCCCGTTGTGGGCCTGACGCCTGTGCTCTATGCGCTGGTGGTCAACTTTGTCTCCAGCCGTGTGGTCGATGTGGTATTGGAGGGGCCTTCCTACGCGCGGGCAGTGACCATTGTCTCGGCGCGCCCCGATGTCATTCGCTCGGCCCTGCTGGCCCAACTTGACCGGGGAGTGACCGTGCTGGAGGGGAAAGGCGGCTACACCGGCGCGCCTTACGAGGTGCTGCTCTGCGTGGTGGCGCGCTCGGAGCTGAACCAGCTCAAGCAAATCATCGCTGCGGCAGACCCGCAGGCGTTCGTGATCGTGACTGAGGCGCAAGAGGTGCTGGGGCAGGGTTTTCGGCCGGTCAAGACGGCAGAAAGCTGAGCGGGCGGGTTCAGCCGATCTCGATCCGCCGTGCGCTCTCCAAAGCCTCTGCCACCAGGCGGTCGATCTCAAGGGTCGATTCGGCGGCCCGCACGTCGGCCAGGCGGGGGCGGGTGGTGACCTTGCGCGGCAGCAGGAACTGGCAACAGTCGTCCCCTTTCATCATCGCCAGGTCGAGCGTGCCGATCCGCTCAGCCAGAGCGATGATCTCCTGTTTGTCCATGCCGATCAGCGGGCGCAGGATGGGGAGCCGCGTCACCTCCTCCACTGCCACCAGGCTCTCCAGCGTCTGCGAGGCTACCTGCCCCAGCGACTCGCCGGTGACCAGCGCCTTGCCGCCCCGCCGTTGGGTGAGCACCCTGGCGATGCGTACCATCAGCCGGCGGTAGAGGATCACGCGCAGGGCGGCCGGCGCGCGAACGGTGATCTCGCGCTGCTGGCGACCGATGGCAACGGCGTAGAGATACGGCTCGATCTGGTAACGCTGCATCGCGCGGACGATCTCGCGCGCCCGCGCCTCCGAGCCCATCCAATCGCCAAAGGGGCGGCTGTGAAAGTGAATGGGGATGACGCGACAGCCCCGCTTGAGGGCCAGGTAGCCGGCGACGGGCGAGTCGATGCCGCCGGAGAGGAGCAGGCCGACGCGGCCGCTTGTCCCTACCGGCAGGCCGCCCATCCCGGCCAGGTGGCCAAACGTGACCAGTGCCCGCTTGTGCAGCACTTCCACGCCGATCACCAGTTCCGCTCCCCTCAGGCGGACGGGCCAGCCAGTGTGTTCCTGCACCGCTGCGCCCAGTTCTCGCTGGATGTCCAGCGACGTGTGGGGGAAGGATTTGTCGGCGCGGCTGGCGCGGATGCGAAAAGAGGTCACCGGCCCGGCAGGCAGATTGGCCAGCACCGCCTCGCGCAGGGCGTCCAGGTCGGCTTCGACCACCCAGGCGGGGGCAAAGTGAGCGATGCCCGCTACCGTGCCCAGGGTTGTTGCCCACTCGTCCGCTGTCAGCGGCGCCTGGGCGTGGACCAGGAGGCGTCCCGGCAGCCGTTCAACCTCCTCGAGGCCGGTTGCCTCCATGCGCCGGGCGATGTTGCGCGCCAGAACGCGTTCGAAAAAGAGGCGGTTCTTGCCTTTCAGGCCGATCTCGGCATAGTGCACTACAGCGTGACAGCTATCCATTCCCTCGTTACCAGGATTTCTCTCCAAAGGGTCCTCGCGCCGGCAGTTGCGCAAGACCTTTAGGGTCTCTGGCTGAGCAGTTACGACACGGAAGAGGATTATACCGTAAAAGGCGCAAAAAGAGTACGGGCTATTTGTGATTTTCATCAATACGGATACCCTGGCGGGCAACTGTCGTCGAGGATGCAGGGGTCGCGCAGGACGCTCTGGACCTCGATTACCGGCAGGGGAACTGCTCCGCCGCACGTTCCGTACTCGAAGGCGCACCAGGGTCCCGCGC
>Ga0209162_1000510_pt1 | contig 42337 bp, 31 predicted proteins | sample YNPNPMetaG_FD_187121 | JGI IMG/M metagenome (GOLD analysis project Ga0209162, IMG submission 187121) | Anoxygenic and chlorotrophic microbial mat microbial communities from Yellowstone National Park, USA - YNP NP MetaG (SPAdes) (version 2) ...
GTTAGTGTAGCGAGTTTTTACTTGCTGCACACTAGCGGCGCGTTAGAAGATTGTTGGAATCGCGCCGCCGGCGAGGATCTCGGCCGCCGCGCGATAGCCGCTCTCAATGGCGCCATGGACGGTGGCGAGATGGCCGTTGGTGACGGTGGCTTCGCCGGCGAAGTAGAGCGTTTCGGCGAGCGGGGCGGCCAGGATGGCCCGGGCGTTGCCCATGCCCACCGGGCTGTAGGTGTAGGCCCCGAGGCTCCAGGGATCGCGCGACCAGTCGGCGAGGCGGCCCCCCAGGCAGGCGGCGCGCATATCGGCGCCGAAGAGGGCGGTCAATTCGGCCAGGCCCGTGGCGATGGCGCCGGCTTCGCCGCGGGCGGCCAGCCTGAGGGCCGCCGGGCCGCCGACGTAGCCCATCAGCGTGGGCGTGGCGGCCCCGGGCACGGGCCACCAGGTAGCCACCTGCCCATCGGTGCTGAGCACGGTGAACTCGGGCCAGCATTGGCGATCGAACCAGAGGATGAGTTTGGTCACGTGCCCGACGCCGATACGCTCGAGCGCCGCCAGGCGTTCGGCGGGCAACGGCGGGTCGAAGGCCGGGCGTCCGGCGCGGAGCACGCCGGCGGGCACGGTGAGCAGCGCGCGCCTGGCCCGCAGCGCCTCCCCGCGGGCCAGGCGCGCGACCACGGCGCCGGGCCGCCACACCAGGCGCGCCACGGGCATCCCGAGACGAATGGGCAGGCCGGCGGCCAGGTAGGTAGTGAGGCGATCGTAGCCATCGAGCAGGTGAAAGTTGCCGGACCCATTGTGGCTATCGGCGCGCTCGCGCGCCAGCGCCGCGGCGCTCAGGTGGGCCGGGTCGGCGGCTTCGAGGTTGGCAAGCCAGCGCAGGGCAAACGCAAGGGCGGGATCGCCGGACGCGGCGTGGCGGGCCAGCAGTTCGGCCACGCTGATCTCGGGGCCGACGTAGGTGGTGGCAAGTTCATAGAGCGCGTAGGTGCGCCCGATGGCCGGATCGTCGGGTAGCAGCAGGCGCCCGCCGCGGGCAAAGCGGCGGTTGGTGCCCCAGGGCCGGGTGCGCAGCCCGGCGGACGAAATCTCCTGCCAGGTGCAGGCGCGATCGCCATGGACGAACTCGGCCCCCAGTTCAACGGGGCCGTAGGTCCGGTCGGTAGCAATGCGCCCGCCAACGCGCTCGCGGGCCTCCAGCACGCAGATGCGTTGACCGGCGGCCTGCAGTTGGCGGGCGGCGGCCAGGCCGGCAGCCCCCGCGCCGATGATAAGGGTATCGTAGCTCATGACCGTCAGGGATATACGCTTCGACTAACGTGACCATGGGGGAACCAGGTTCCCCCATCCCCCCGCCCGCGGGAGGGCCTGGCTCTCACGCAGGGGGAGGGGGAAACCGGGTTTCCCCCTCCCCCCACCCGGTGGGAGGGTTTGGGAGAGGGCGGTTCGGCACGAGCCTGTGCCAGCCAGCACAGCCCTTCTGAAACCAGATCTTAGCGCTCCGCCGGTAGTGGCTGGTGCCCGGACTCCTCAGCGGGCAGTTGCAGGCCGGCGCGGGCGATAATCGCCCGACCCGGCGGCCCGGTGATAAAGTCGAACAACGACTGGGTAGGGCCGGGGCCGCTGCGTTCACGCACGCGAACCAGAAACCAGTTCACTTCGAGGGGCCCGCCGGCGAGATCGACGTGGCCCACGCCCTCGCCACGGGCCGGCGCGCAGCTTCGGGGCAGAAAGGCCAGCCCCAGGCCGGCGCGCACGGCCTGCAACTGGGCAGTGGCGCTATCGGTCTCCAGAGACGGGCGCAACTCGGCCAGGGCCGCGCCGCGGCGCCGAAGCAAATCCTCGATCGCCCGGCGCAGGGCCGTGCCGCTGCGCGGCAGGATCAGCGGATACTCACGCAACGCGGCGGGGGGGAGTTGCTCCTGCTTAAGCGCGGGATGGCCCGCCGGGGCGGCAAGGATCAGCGGCTCGGCGGCAAGCAGGGTGGACTCGAGACCGCGGCGGCGCTGCGGCTCCTGGAGGAGCGCCAGGTTCAGGCTGCGGTCGGCGAGGCCGTCGAGCAAGGCGTCGGGAGAGGCGATCTCCAGTTCCAGGCCGACGCCGGGAAACTGCTCGTGAAACCCGGCCAGCAGGCGCGGGAGCAGCCGCTCGCCGCCTCCTGACGTACAGCCGAGCACCACGCGCCCGGACACCTGCCCCTTGAGCGCCATCAACGTCTCTTCGGCCCGTTCGGCGAGGCGCACCAGTTCGCGGGCGCTGACCAGCAACTCCTCGCCGGCATGGGTAAGCACCATGCGCTGGCCCACGCGCCGAAAGAGGCGGATATCGCCCAGTTGCTCCTCCAGGGCGCGGATCTGCTGGCTCACCGCCGGCTGGGACATGTGCAGGGCCGCGGCGGCGGCGGAGTAGTTGCCCGTATCAACCACCGCCAGGAAGGTGCGGAGATGGAAGGTGTTGAGCATAGCAACCCGCGTGGCTCACCGGCTAACGTGAACAGAGGCTCTCGAAGAGGGGGGTGGGGAAACCGGGTTTCCCCACGCCCCCGCCCCGCAGGGATATGGGGAAACCCGGTTTCCCCATATCCCCCACCCGGTGGAAGGGTTTGGGAGGGCTGCGCCCTGCCGAACCCTCCTGCGGGCAAGCTGCCCGCGCTCCCAGGGGGGACCTATGAACACGCGCCCGGCTTCAACCGCGCCATCACAACCCGGCGCGTCGCAGACGGGCCACCAGTTCGCTCAGCAGCAGCGCCGTGGCGCCCCAGACCTTGTAGCCTTCGAGGGCGAAGAAGGGCACGCGCATGCGCAAGCCGCGCCGTTCCCAGACCTCCTCCCGGACGGTGGCCGGGTCCAGTAGGATGCGCAACGGGACGCTGAAGGCCGCCTCGACCTCATCGGGGTCAGGGCGCAGGTCGAGTTCGCCGCTGCTCAGACCGACCACCGGGGTGAGCCGGTTGTTGCTGGGTGGAATGTAGAAGGCACTGAGCGTGCCGAGCACCTCGACATTGGCCGGCCGGATGCCCAGTTCCTCCCAGGCCTCGCGCAGCGCCGTGCCAATCGGACCGCCATCCTCGGGGTCGGTTCCGCCCCCTGGCAGCGAGACCTCGCCGCGGTGGGTGGTCAGGCGAGCGGAGCGCACCGTCAGCGGCAGCCACAGTTCGCCCTCACTGGGGTAGAGCAGCACCAGCACCGCCGCCTCGCGGGGCGTTACGCCGGGCGGCGGGAGCATGGGTCGGATGGAAGCGCCGCCGAGGTCGCGCAGCACAAGCAGTTCTTCGATCGCGACCGGCGCCGGATCGGCCATCGCGCGTCGCAGTGCGGCTATCTGGTGCTCTAGATGGGCCATGGCTCAGGTGGGGGCCTGGGTGCGCGGGCCTCCGGCCCGCATTCGCAGGGGATGGGGAAACCTGGTTTCCCCATCCCCCTGCTCCAAGAGACTATGTTCATGGTATACCCCATGCGGCTCCGCCGTACACCTACAAGGTGAAAAAAGGGTTTTTCTTGGGAGGGCTACGCCCTCCCAAACCCTCCCGCGTAGTCTTCATCAGCCGCGTGGGGCCTGACGCGCGTGCGCCTCGTCCACAGGGTGCCGGAGCGCCCAGGGATCGCCGTTGCGACGGCGGGGAAAGCGATAGGTGGCCATGGGCACAAAGGCATCGGCGCCGGCCTGGTACAACAGTTGGGTGATCTGGACGCTCTCTGGATCGATGTCAATCACATTGCAGGAGTTCTTGCCGCGCTCGCGTCCCTTGCCGCGATGCGACGTCGTGGTGCCGCTCTGGCAAATGATCGTCCCCTGGCGCAGGTCGGGAATGATGTCGCGGGTATGGCCGACGTAGGCGACGTGCGCGTGGCCGCACAGCAGCAACTCCGCCCCCAGTTCGTCGAGCAGACGCGCCGCGGGGCGGGGCCTGTGCATCACCCGATTACGGCGCAGGCCGGGGGGGTTGACAACAGGGTGGTGCCAGACCACAACTTTGCACACCTCGGGCGGATAGCCGCCGAGGCGCTGGCGCAGGGCCTCAACCTGGCCGCGGCTCAGGCGCCCGCCATCGGATGTCAGGCCGTAGGCGGTGCAGGCGCCGACGACGACGAGGCCAGGGCGCTCAAAGACCGGGTTGAGGTCGCGGCTGATATGGTGGCGGTAGCGCCCGAGGGGATCGAACAGCCGCAGGTGCAGGTTATAGAGCGGCACATCGTGATTGCCCGCCACGACGAGTTGCGGGCCGGGCAAGGCCGCCCGCAAGGCATTGGCGACGCGCCAATGCGTGGCGATGTCGGCACGCTGCACGAAGTCGCCCGAGATAACCACCAGGTCCGGCTTGAGAGTTGGCGCCTGACGGACCAGACACTCGGCGATCGCGTGGCGAAATGGCGGGCCGGCGTGGATGTCCGAGATGTGCAGGATCCGATGGCGCACGAACTACTCCTCGGCGGGCGGCGTCACCGCGGTCCTGGCCTTCTCACGCATAAGGCCCAGGAAGGCTCGCGCAATCAGGATGGCCTCGACGGCCAGGGCGACGAGGAAGCCATAGCGAACGATCAGCGCGACGGTGTCCATACGGGCTCCGAACCAGGCGCCTGACAGGCGCATACGCGGGCCATGCGAGCATTGCGATGCGTCCTATTGTAGCACGGCCCCGCGGCGGGCGCTAGAGCCACGGGTTCGCTCTCGGGGCTACGTTGCGGGGGTGTGGGGAAACCGGGTTTCCCCGCATCCCTCCACCGCGTACATGCTGTGAACTCACCGCTGTTCCCAGTAGTTGTAGCGCGGTCCGAAGATCCAGACCTGGTCGGTTTCCAGCAGATGAACCACCAGCCCTCCGCCGCCAAAGAATTGCACGTTGGCGCGTTCGGCGCGTTCGGGGGCGGTGCCGTAGCCGATCCACTGGCCCTGGCCGCGGCTGCCGTACCAGATTTTGTAGAAGCCCCGCACGGGCACGTACAGGCCGGGAGGAGGATCGGCGGCGGGAGGCAACGGTTCACCCTCCCGATACCTGTCCTCAGTGATCATATACGACGGTTCAGGCGCGGGGCGCCCGGCGTCTTTCACCACAATGATCGAGCGGCCCGCCTCGCCCAGATCGAGCCAGATCATCGCGCCGTGCTGGAAGGGTTGAAAGGCTGCCGGGGCGCTGGCATAGGCCCGATCGGGGCAAAACAGCGAGTTACGGAAGCGACTCTCGCCGATGCGCGTCTCCAGGCCGAAGGCCACCGGGCGAATGGGATCCTCGCAGGAGGGCATACCGCGTGTATTGAGGACATCGCGCCCGAGCAACCCCAGCAGCACTTCATAGGGCGTGCCGGCCAGTTCGGTATGGTGCTCCATGCGCCGGCGCTCAAAGTACTGCACCGTGCCCGTCCAGTCCTCCAGCGTTTCGATACGCGGCTCGCTGATGGGGTACCCGAAGCGCATCAGGCCGCCGTTACGCTCCCAGTAGCGCAGAAAGATGCCGCAGAGCGTGTGGCCGGTCTCGGGAAAGAAGCGGCACCCCTCAGGGCGGCTGGCAGGTTCAGGCAGGCTCTGCCAGGGGCGGCCCTGCAACTCTACCACGCGGGCGCCCAGACGCCCGGCCAGGACGCCCAGCCCCTCGTTGCTGTGGTCCTCCAGACGGTCGCGTTCGAACCACTGGACCGGGCCGGTCCAGATGCCTTCGACGGTTTCGGTGCGTTGCTCGGTGATCGGATACCCGAACACGGCCAGGCCGCCGTTGCGTTCCCAGTAGTCGAGGATGCGTCCGGAGACGCAGTAGCCGGTTTCGGGGAAGCAGCGGGTGCGCGCCTGGACCCGGGCGGGCGCGGCGGCGGTAAGGGTCGCCAGCAGCGCCAGGGCCAGCACCATGATGACAGAGGTGCGCAGGGTGCGGCGGTACATACGGGCCTCCTTCGGTCACACCCCCTGGGCGCGCCGGGAGTTCCGGACGAACGCCGGGGGCACCTTGATGGTACCACCGGATCAGGCCTGAAGCGATGGCGCCTTCCTGACATTCATCTCAGCCGTCTATGCGGCTCCGCCGCACACCGACGGGATGAAAACAGGTTATTCTTGGGAGGGCTGCGCCCTCCCAAACCCTCCCGCGGGTGGGGGGATGGGGAAACCAGGTTTCCCCGGACCCTGCTTGCGAGCGGCGCACGCCTCCCCGCGCCCCTCCACCGCGTAAGTCCTGTGAGTAAGAGGAGGGGAAACCCGGGTTCCTCCTTCCCCTGCGCGCGAGCGGCGTCCGCCTCCCCGCGCCCCTGCCGTATCAACGGATCTCCCAGCGTGAACCGAGCGGGGTCTTCGTCACCTCGATATGGGCCGGAAAGCGGTCCTTCAGTTCATCGATATGGGTGATCACGATGATGCGTTTGAAATCCTCCTGGACGCTGGTGATCGCCTCGACCATGCGCTCGCGACCGGGGGCGTCGAGGACGCCGAAGCCCTCGTCAATCACCAGGGTTTCGAGGCGGGCGCCGGCGCGGCGAGCGAGGAGCCGCGAGAGGGCGATGCGGATAGCGAAGTTGGCGCGCATGGCTTCGCCGCCGCTGAAGGCGTCGTAGACCCGCGTCCCCAGGGCGTCGGCGATGCGGATCTCCAGAGTTTCGACCGTGTCACCCTTTTTGGTGTCGCGCTGCATGTCGAAGCTGACGTGCATCTGGTTGTCGGTCATGCGACCGAGGAGGCGGTTGGCTTCATCTTCGATCTGGGGGATGGCGGTTTCGATGAGCATGGCCTGCACGCCTTTTTTGCCAAAGGCTTCGGCCAGTTCGGCGAAGAGGCCGTAACGTTCCTGCAGGGCGCGTTCCTGGGAGCGGGCCTGCTCCAGTTCGGCTGCCGCGTCGCGGGCCTGGCGCAGATAGGAGCTTTTCTCGGCGTGATCGCGCCGGGCGGCCTGCAACTCGCGGTCGGTGGCGCTCAGGGTCCGCTGGAGTTCGGCCAGGCGAGCCTGGGCGCGCGGCAGTTCACGCAGTTCCTGTTCCAGCAGGGCGTCCTCGCGGGTGAGACGCTCGACCTCGGCGCTGTCGCGAGCGCGCAGTTCTTCGTTCTGGATCAAGATGGTGCGGTCACGGTTGAGGCCCTCCTGCGCCACGGCCAGGGCGCGTTCCTCTTCCTCCCAGTGGCGCAGGGCGCGGGTCTGCTCGCGGGCGGCGGCATGGGCCTCAGCGTCGTAGCCCAGGGCCTCGATGGCCGCGCGGACGGCCAGCCCCTCGTCGCGCAGGGCGTGGGCAAAGTCGTTGGTGTCAATCACGCGCTGCAATTCGGCGACCTCGGCCGTCAGGGCCGGCAGGTCGCCCAGGTCGGCCTCGATGCGCCGCAGTTCCTCGCGATAGGCCTCCTGGCGACCTTCGAGTTGCCCGCGGGTGTGGAGTTGACGGTCCAGTTCCGCCAGGCGTTCGTCGAGCATCCGGCGGCTCTGAGCCAGTTCCTGCGGATCGCCCAGCAGGTCGAGGTCGGCGGCGATGGCCGCCAGTTCGGCCTGGATGGGCGGGTCAACCGCGTCGGCGTCGAGCCGCGCGCGCAACTCGTCGAGATCGGCGCGGCGCGCATCGGCTTCGGCGCGCCAGGCGGGAACGGCTTCGAGTTGCCGCTCCAGGCTTTCGACGCGCGCCGCCGAGCCGCGCAGGCCGATCATGATCGTCTCGAGCTCGGCGATGGCGCTGCGCGTGGCCTCAAGCTCCGTCTCCGCCCGGCGGGCATCGTGGCGCGCCACGGCCTCGGCCTCCCGCAGGCGGTCCAGCTCGGCGTCGTAGTGACGGCGCGCCTCGGCGATGCCTTCGGCGCCGAGGGGCGAGCCACAGACCAGGCAAACGCCGGCGCCTTCGTCGAGGAGGGCCCGGTTGCGTTTGAGCTTCTTGCTCTCGTTCTGGGCGGTCTGGGCGTCGGCGCGCAGGGCGCTGAGCCGTTCGAGGACGGTCTGCTCGGCGGCCCGCAACGTGACGAGACGTTCCTCCGCGTCAACCAGGGCCGTCTGGTCGGCGCGGGCCGCCGCCAGGTCGGCCCGCCAGCGTTCCGCCTGCTCGAGCTGGGCCTCGAGGCGTTCCAACTCGGCGCGGCGGGCGTCGCGGGCGGTTTGGAGGGCCTCGCGGCGAGCCTGGAGGGTCGCGGCGAGGCTCGCGCGCCGGCGCAGCAGATCATCAATGCGGGCGACCTGCCGGGCGAGGCTCTCGGCCTCGGCGGCGCGGCGGGCGCGTTCGGCGACCAGCGGCGCGAGGGCGCCGAGGGTCGCGGCCAGGGTTCCGAGTTCGGCAAGGAGCGTTTCGCGGCGCGCCGCCCGACGGGCGAGATCCTCCTGCCGGGCCTGGGCGGCGCGCAAGCGTTCGCGCAGCCTGGCCTTTTCCTCGGCGAACTGCTGGCGCAGATCGGCCTGGCGCCGCGACAACTCCTCGTAGCGGTCGCGCAGGGCATCCAGGCGCTCGACCTCGGCGCGGACAGCGGCCAGCGCCTGCATACCGGCGTGGATCGCCTCGCGCCGGGCGAGCAGCGCCTCGGCGCCGGCGATGCGGGCGCGCAGCCCGGCCAGATCCTGCTCGCGCCGCGCCAGGTCGGCGCGGCGTTCGGCCAGCAGGCGCTGCACGTCCTTGCGCCGTTCGGCGCGAGCCTCCAGGAGGCGCAGGCGTTCCGCGGCGGCGCTCTGCTCATCGCGCGTCCGGGCATAGCGCGCCTCGACCTGCGCGGCATGGCCCTCGGCAGCCCGGACCTGCTCCTCCCAGAAGGGGACCTGCTCCGCCTGCTGGCTCAGGTGGCCGATACGCCCCTGGAGTCCCTTGAGTTGATCGTCAAGGGCCCTGGCGCGCTCCCTGGCGCGCGCCTCCAGCGTGGCGTACTCGCCCAGATCGAGGATATCGGCCAGCACCTGCTTGCGCTCGGCGGGGGTGCGGGCGGTAAACTCATCGGCGCGGCCCTGGAGCAAGAACGAGGCGTTGATGAAGGTCTGGTACGACATATGCAGCAGAGCGTTGATCTGCTGCTGCGTTTCACGCACGCCGTTCTCGCCGATGGGGCGCCAGCGTTCGCCATCGTGCCCGAAGAGATCGAGCTGGCTCTTGCCGGGGGTCTGGCCGCCGCGCTTGCCGACCCCGCCACGCTGGCGGGCCCGGCGCACGCGGTAGCGTTGCGGCCCCAGGCAAAACTCCAGATCCACGAACATCTCGCTGGCGCCCTGGGAGATCAGATCATCGTCGGCCACGCGAGCCTCGCCCCACAGCGCCCAGGTGATCGCATCGAGCAGGGCCGATTTGCCGGCGCCGTTCTCGCCGCACAGGCAGACCACGTGGAGACCCTCGAAACACAGCGTCGGCGCCTCCGTATCACTCGCGGCGCGATAGCACATGAAGTTGGCGAGGGTGAGCCGGATAGGGATCATACAGGCGCTCCCGGCGGACAGGCAGATTGGGGAAACCTGCTGTCCCCAACTGCAGCGATCCAGGGCCGAAGCTGTGGCGCAGCCAGCGCTTGCCGACGCGGGCCGCGCCGGCCTCCGCGATGGGTTCGAGGTAGCGCAGTTGCTCCTCGGGCGGGACAACACCGCGCCGGCGTTCACCCGGCAGGTCGCCGGTGGCGCTCAGGCGGCGTTGTTGCTGCCATTGGGCGTATCGAGGGGCAGTGTGTTCGGAGTGCCGAAGCGCACCTCCAGCACACCATTGCGAAAGACGGCGCGGGTGGCGGGGCGCTCGGCCAGGGTCAGCGGGAGGATCATATCGCGACGGAAGTTGCCGATCTCGATGAACAACTCATCGCCGCGCTTGGTCATCGAGACCTTACCGATCTCCACGTGGGGCAGAGGCAGGCGCATCACATACTCGTCGCCATCGCGCACGATCTCCTGGGTCTTGCCGCGGAACTGCACCTGCACCGGGTCAGTCTCCCCGAAGATATCATGGCCCACGCGGGCAAGATCCTCCAGGCCGGCGAGATCGCGGGCGTAGTAGGGGCACTCCCAGATCGGCAGCGGCTGGAAGAGATCATAAACCATCTGGCGATAGCGCTGCTGGATGCGGGCCAGTTCCTGCATAAACGAGCCTTCCGCAGCATCCGCCGGCAACACCCGGTTCAGCACCACACCGTCAATGGGGTAGCCAAAGAGCGAGAGGTAGGTAGCCGCCCGCTGGGCCTCCTTGATCACCATCCGTTCCGGGTTGACCACCAGGCGATACGAACTCACCTCCGGGTCGGTCAGCGTCTCGCGCAGGGCCTCGACGCCCTTGGTGAGGCGTTCGAGGGTCGCGAACATATCCGCGGCGGGTATGAGTTGTTTGACCAGCGGGCGGGCGGCCTTGAGCGTCGTGGGTTCCCAGTCCATGACCCGGGCGGCATACCACTGGAAGGTCTCGGGCATGGTCAGGAGGCGCACCGTCTCCCCGGTGGGCGCCGCGTCCACGACGACGACATCGAAATCGCCCGTCCTGGCCTGGCGGCGGATGTGCAACAGGCTCACGACCTCTTCCATGCCGGGAATGATCGCCAGTTCCTCGGCGGCGACATCGTCCACACCACGGCGGCGGAGCAGGTTGGACAGGTAGCCCCGCAACTCGCCCCAATGCTCGCGCACCTCGTCGAGCACGTTGATCTCCTGGCCCCACAGCCGGTCGGTGAGAGGTGTAGGGAACGATCCCAGGGGTGCGTCGAGAGCATCGGCGAGACTATGGGCCACATCGGTGCTGACCACCAGCGTCCGATAGCCCAGTTCCGCCGCGCGCACTGCCGTTGCCGCCGAAGTCGTGGTCTTGCCGACGCCGCCTTTGCCGAGGTAGAGGATCAGCCGCATCGTCCGAGTTCCTTTGCTAAGTCGCACCGCCGGTCGCGCCGGCCTGAGAGGAGCGTATCTGGCGCGTGGCCTTGCCGCGCCGGCGCCCGCAACAAGCCGGGCAAGGCGCCGCAAGTACGACGCACTAGCATTGTAATTGTTGCGCTACGGCGCGTCAAACCGTTGACAGAGCGGCGGGCCGTGTGGTACCCTGCCGGCGCGGTTAGCCTTGCGTGAGGAGCATTGCGTGCTCAGCGATCTGTTTTTGATCCGCCACGGTCAGCCGGTTCACGATCCCAGCATCCCCTACCATACCCATCCCGGCCCGGCGCTTTCGGAGCATGGGCGCGGCGAGGCCGCGCAGGCGGCGGAGTTTCTGGCCGGCAGGGAGGTCGAGCATCTCTTCGTCTCGCCGTTTGCCCGCACCAGCCAGACGGCCGAGGTGCTGGCGGAGCGTCTAGGTCTGCCGGTGACATTCACGGCGCTGGCGCAGGAGCATGCGTTGGGGGAACCCTTCGAGCAGGTGCGCCGGCGCGTCCGCGAGTTGCTCGGCGCCGCCGAGGACTCGCCCTACATGCGCATCGCCATCGTCAGCCACGGCTCACCGATCCGCGCCGCGCTGCTGGAACTGAGCAACGAGAAGATCGATCTCAGCCGGCACGTGTACAGTGGCGGCAACCCGGCCCCCACCTGCGGCATCTGGCACGTGCAGTTCCTCGATGCCTACACCCGCCGGTTTGAACTGGTGTTTAAACCGTCTTAGGTATGGTTTATGGTCTTTGAACAATTACTCCGCTATAGCCCGCGCAGGCGGGCTTTGCCTCGCATAGCCGAGGGCTTCAGCCCCACGGCCAGCCCGGCATACCGGATTCATTTCTCAAAGACCATCAACCGTGCATGCAGCTCCGCCACACACCGACAGGATGAACATACGATTGTTCCTGGGAGGGCTTCGCCCTCCCAGACCCTCCCGCGGGCAGGGGGATGGGGAAACCCGGTTTCCCCATCCCCCTGCGTGAGAGCCAGGCCCCCCCGCGGGCGGGGGACTGGGGTAGGTGTGGGCGTCCTGATCGGCCGTCCACAACAGGCCCCCCGCGGGCGGGGGTATGGGGGAACCTGGTTCCCCCATGGTCACGTGAGACGGTCATGCGCATGGCGCACACCGTCCGCTGCACACGGCCCGGGAGCGCCGGCGGGACGCCCGCGCCACGGCTCCGCGGGCACGATGACGGCCCCCTCCCTGACCCTCCCCCGCCGGGGGAGGGAACCCGGCTCCTCCCCCCAACGGGGGGAGGCTGGGAGAGGGACAGCACGCTGCGAACGATGGTCACCTCAGAGGCATACCATGACAATCGCCGATGCTCTTCCCCCAGAACTAGTTGCGGCCCTGCGCCGGGCGCGCTCCATCGTGGCGCTCACCGGGGCAGGAGTGAGCGCCGAGAGCGGCATCCCGACCTTCCGCGACGCGCAGACCGGCCTCTGGGCGCGCTACAATCCCGAGGATCTGGCGACGCCCGAGGCCTTTCGCCGCAACCCGCGTCTGGTCTGGGAGTGGTACGCCTGGCGGCGGCAACTGGTCAGCGTGGCGGCGCCCAACCCCGGGCACCTCGCCCTGGCGCGTCTGGAGCGTCTGGCCCCACGCTTCACCCTGATCACCCAGAACGTTGACGGCCTGCACCAGCGGGCGGGGAGCACGTCGGTCATCGAACTGCACGGCAACCTGCTACGGGTGCGTTGCTCGGCGGAGGGAACCGTCTATACCACCTGGCCCGACGTAGCCGATCCGCCGCCGCCCTGCCCGGCCTGCGGCGCGCCGCTCCGCCCCGATGTGGTCTGGTTCGGGGAAATGTTGCCGCCCGAGGCCCTGGAGCGGGCCTGGCGCGCCGCCACCACCTGCGACCTGTTTCTCTCGATCGGCACCTCGGGGCTGGTCGAGCCGGCCGCCTCGCTGCCGCGCGTCGCCTACGCCAGCGGCGCCACGGTCGCGGTGATCAACCTCGATGTGACCAATGCCGTCGAGGAGCGCTGCTTCTACCTCCATGCCCGTTCCGGCGAGCTGCTGCCCGTCCTGGTCAGCGCCGCCTTCCCCGATGCGGCCACTTGACCGCGCCCGCGCGTCAGGTGGGTGGAGGTACGGTGAAGCGACGGTCAGGCCCGGCGGTCTTGAACCATGCCCTGCGACCCTACCGCTTGCGAAACACAAACACATACTCGTGACGAAAGACGTAGAAGCCGCCGACGAGGGCGCGGTAGCGCCACAGTTCCTGCTGCGCCCGCTTGCCCGCGGTGCCGTGAATATCCTTGACGACAATGCTCTTGAGGGCAAAGCCGCGCTCCTGCACCGCCTGCATGGCCAGGAAGCCGAGGGGCACCCATTCGCCGCGGGCGTACTTATCGCCGATCACCAGCGCCAGGTACCGCCCCCGATCGAGCGCAGCGGCGACCCTCTCCACCACCCGCCCCAACAGGCCCAGGAAGATGTCCAGCGAGGGAGCGTTGGAGAGATCGCGGGGATCGTCGCTGAAGCGGATAATGTCGTGGTACGGCGGATGCAGAATGGCAAGCTGCGCCGAGGTCGCCCCGTGCTCGGCCAGCAGGGCGCGAAAATCCAGCGTGGCGCTATCGCCTGGAACGACGGATAGCTCTACCGCGAAGGGGTTGGGCTCGGCAGCCACCAGACCACGCGCGCGTTCGACCAGGGCGGGCTGCAACTCGACCCCCAGCACGTGCCGCCCCAGGCGCTGCCCCTCGATCAGGGTGGTGCCGGCGCCGGCGAAGGGGTCAAGCACCCACTCGCCACGGCGGGTGTAGCGGCGCATCAACTGGTTAGGGATCTGGGGCACAAAGTTGCCCCAGTAATCCGCACGATGCACGCCACTGCCGTCGCGGCGCTCAATGAGCCAGAGACTGTCGGTGACAATATCTCCGTAAGCCTTCCAGCGGTTCAGATCAATTTCGTTGATCGCCGCCGTGCGCGCGCCGCGGGCCGCCTTGCGCAGGCGCTCGGCGTAGTACCGGGCGCGTTCCAGGGTCAGGGCGGCGCCGATCTGCGCCAGCTCGGCGTGCAGCAAGCCTTCAGGGAAGACCACCGCCTCGTCGTCGTCAGCGGCCTGTAGAGGCCCCCCCGGCGCCACTCCCGCGTACACGGCGCCCAGGGCCGCGCGCAAAGCGGGCAGGTCGGGGCTGGCCCGCAGTCCGTCAAGCGCCTCCAGCAACGCCTCACGTCGCAACCGCACCGAAGGCTCGGCCCCGGCATTCCCGCCGTCGGGGGCGGCAGGTGCGGGCGGCTCCACGCTAGCCATGGCGGTTCCTCATGTGGTGGTCAGAACGCTGACGGTATTGTAACACATGTTTTAGTTTCATGTCTCTTTGATGGCATGAAATGCCAGGAGTTGTAAATGCATGTGTTAGATATAGTTCTGCCGCGCAAGCGTTCCTGATCACTAACGTGAACATAGGCTGCTGGAACAGGGGTGTGGGGAAACCCGGTTTCCCCACACCCCCGCCCGCGGGAGGGTTGGGGCGGGCGCCGCCCTCCCAGGAACAACCGTATGTTCATTGCGGCGTTGTGTGGCACAGCCGCATGGACGGCTAACGTGAACATAGGCTGCTTGAGCAGGGGTGTGGGGAAACCCGGTTTCCCCATACCCCCCCACCCGGTGGAAGGGTTTGGGAGGGCGCAGCCCTCCCAGAAATTATTTTCATCCGGTCGGTGTGCGGCGCAGCCGCATGGACGGCTGTTGGGAGGAGGTGCGGCGGGCCCTGAGCTGCCGCGATTACGCTGGTCCGCCCGCGGTGCGGGCGCATCCTGGCGCAGCCAGCAGGAGTCTGCTGCCGCGGGCGGAACGCCAACGGGAACGGAGGGGCGCGCATGCGAACACGGGGAACCCTCGGTTCCCCGTGCTGCTCCCATGCGAAGGTCTGGGAGGGCTGCGTCCTCCCAGGACATCCTCTGTTCCATCAAGGGGCCTGACGGGTCGCGGTCATCGCGCTCTCGGCCGCGGCGCGGAACGCCGCCGTGGCGGCATTGATCACCGCCGCCGGATCGCCGCCAGCCGAGCGCACGATCTGCTCCAGGCTCTCGCCATTCCGCAGGCGTGTGACGATGTCGTTCGCGCTCAGCCCGGTCGCGTCACTGGCTGCCTGCACCAGGGCTGCCATAACCGCCCGCTCCTGCCGGTTCCCGATACGGGTATCGATCTTCTGGCCAAGGGTCGTGTCGTTCACCATCTCGGTCGCCTGGGTAGTCACGGTGGCCAGACGCTGGTCAGCCTGGGCCTGGGTCAGCCGTCCGGCGGCCACCAGGCGGTCCAGACGCTCTTTGACCTTCGCCACGACCGCCTGCACCACGGCGTCACCGCTACTGCCATTGGCAGCGGCGATCTGGGCCAGGCTCTTGCCGGCGCGCAGTTCATTGAGCACTTGCTCGCCGGTCAGACCGGTCAGATCGCTGGTGGAGCGGATCAGCGCCGCGGCTAGCCCACCGCCGCGGCGGAAGGACTCCTGCTGCGCCGCAACCGGAGAACTGGCTGGCGCAGGGGCAGCCTGCGCGACGAAGGGAATGGCTACGAGGATGGTCAGGGCCAGAGCCGCGGTGAGACCGAGGCGCGTGAGCGCCGGGCGTAGGATACCGAACATAGACATGAACCTCCTGGGCGTGTTCTCCTGGCGCGCGCGCGAAGCCTTCGCGCGCGGGTCGTCCGTTCCGGCGGACCGACGGCCTCAGTCTAGCCAGGGCCTGTGAAGCAGGTGTGAAGACTGCGTGGGTGTCTTGTGAATGACAGGACGTACGCGGTGGAGGTATGCGGAGAGGCGATGCCTCCCCGCATCCTCCCCTTTCCCGCCCGCGGCGGGAGCGCCGTGGGCGCTTCGCCAGACCGCCTGGCCGCCGCGGGCGGGCAACAATCGGCTGGTGGAGGGCCTACGGCCCTCCACCCCTCGCCGCCGGAAGGCGACTGCGTAACTCCTGTGAATGATGTTGCGCGCGCCGCGCAACAATCCCGCGCGCGCAGCGTCGTATGGGCAGGCACGATTGCCAGTGTGTTGGTGTTCCATCCCACAACAATCGCGCGCAGCGTCGTACGGGCAGGAATATGACCCGGGCCGCCAGACACGGCCCGTAGACAGGAAGGAGAACCCTATGGAGACTCGACTGGCACGGAGCAGGACCGATCGGATCATTGGCGGCGTATGTGGCGGCCTGGCCCGCTACTTCGGCATTGACGCCACCATCGTCCGGCTGGTGTTTGTGCTGGCGGTGCTGAGCGGCCTCAGCCCGTTCATCTATGTCATTCTCTGGATCATCATGCCCCTTGAAAGCGCCCCGACCCCCCAGCCCGGCGCCAGCCTGCCCGCCCTCCAGCAGACCAGTAGCGACCCGACCGGTGAGTGGCAGTTCGACCCCTACACCGGCCAGCCGCTCAAGAAGTGATGGCAAACCCGGTGGGAGGGGATGGGGAAACCCGGTTTTCCCATGCCCTGCTCGAGGGCGAAGCCCTTCCAGCCCCCCTGCGGGCAGGGTTTAAGGGCGGACAGAACATCTGGGCTAACGCGGCTTCTGCCGCATCGGGACGCCCCGGCGCAGACCTCTGGTCACCCCTCTCCCGCGCGCGGGAGAGGGGACGGGGGTGAGGGCCAACCAGCGCATCCCAACGCCATAACGCCCGTCTGCGCCCATACGTTCTGTCTGCCCCTAAAGCGGGCAGGGGGATGGGGAAACCCGGTTTCTCCCATCCCCCTGCTTGAGGGCTGCGCCCTCCCGGACCCTCCCGTGGGCCAGGGCCCGGGGGCGCGGGCCTCCGGCCCGCGCCCGCAAAGCGTGGCCCGATCTTTCCCCCGGGTGAAGTCTTCTTCGCGCACAACCGTGGCCCGCCGGCGTATACTCACACTACGCGGGCCGCGGCGCTGCTTCCCGTGATGTTGGTGTCCCCTCCATGCCCGCCCCGCGTTGCGCCGTGTGCTGGTTGTGCTCCGGCCCAGGACCGGTGGTGATAGCTCGGTACCCGCGCCTGTAGCACATGGAGGTGGCGCCATGGCATGCCTCGACACACTTACCGCATATTTACGCGACCAGCAGGTTGATTTTGTCCTCCAGCAGCATCCGCAGGCCTTCACGGCCCGGGAGGTGGCCGCCAGCGAGCATCTTCCCCCGTTCATGATGGCCAAGGTGGTTATTGTGATGGCCAACGAGATGCCGATCATGCTGGTATTGCCCGCAACCCATCAGGTTGACATGGAGTTGCTCAGCGCGGCGCTGGGGATCTACGATCTGCGTCTGGCCGAGGAGCCGGAACTTGCCCGGCTCTTCCCCGACTGCCAGGTTGGCGCGATGCCGCCCTTCGGGAACCTCTATGGCGTTCCGGTCTATGTCGCTCCGGAGTTGACCGCCCAGGAGCGTATCGTCTTCCAGGCCGGCACCCATACCGAGACGATCGGGATGGCCTACGCCGACTTCGCGCGCCTGGCACAGCCGAAGGTGGCGGATTTCGCGCGCCAGTTGCGCGAGCTGGCCGCGCCCGAGTGGTGAGATGGCAACGCAGGAAGGGTAAGTGTTCACATGTCTCCCGGGAGCGCGGGCAGCTTGCCCGCGGAGACGCGACGAGGGCGGGACGCCCTCGCTCCCAGGCGCGTGTGTGTCTATGCGGCTCGCGCCGCACACCGACGGGATGAACATACTTCCTGGGAGGGCTGCGCCCTCCCAAACCCTCCCACCGGGTGGGGGGGATGGGGAAACCGGGTTTCCCCATCCCCCTGCTTGAGGGCCAGGCCCTCCCCAGAAGAACCTTCTCCACCCCTCCAACATCGCCACCCCTCCACCTACCGCTCCCCCGCTTCAGCCGGCACCGCCTCGCGGCTTTCCAGGAAGAAGACCCCCTCGGTGTCGTCGTAGGCGAACAGTTCGGCGTAGCGCCCCCACTCGCTGGCGATGTCCAGTTGCCGTTCGGCCTCTTCGGGCGGGAAATCACGCTCCAGGGCGGTAAGCAGCACCTCCCAGCGCAGCGCCTGGTCGCCCGCAGCCTGGAGCATGCGCAGCATCCAGCGGAAGAAGGGCAGGCGCCGCAGGCGGGTGGCAAAGATCTCTTTGCGCGCCAGGATGCTGGCCTCGGCGAAGGCCTCGCCCAGCGGCGTGAGGATCAGCGCCCCGCTCTCGACCCGCGCGAAGCCCAGCAGTTCGGCTGCTTCCACCAGCGGGAGCAGGTGGTCAAGATCGAGGCCCAGATCCTCCCGCAACTGGGCGATTTCGTCGCGCTCGTAGGGGGTGGCGTTGGTATGCTCGAGCAAGCCGGCCAGGGCGGTCACCGGGGCCATGGGCAGCGCGCGGGTCTTGCCGGCCTGTCCTGGTTCGGTGCCGAATTCGACTTCCTCCGGCTGGGTCTGACCCATCAGCAGGGCGTAGACGCGGTTGACCAGGGCGGCGAAGGCGTCGGATTTGCGATCGCGGGGATGGGGCATGTTCACGGCCACCTCGGCCACGATGCGGCCCGGCCCCTTGTCCATCACCACGATGCGGTCGGCCATAAAGACCGCCTCTTCGATGTTGTGGCTGACCATCAGCACCGCGCGGATCTGCAACTGGCCGCCGGTCCACAGTTCCAGCACCTCGCCGCGCAGGGTCTCGGCGCTCAACACATCGAGGGCGCTGAAGGGCTCATCCAGACAGAGCAGTTCCGGGTCCACCGCCAGAGCGCGGGCGATACCGACCTTCTGGCGCATGCCGCCCGACAGTTCGCGGGGATAGGCCTGCTCGAAGCCGTCGAGGCCGACCAGGTCGATCAATTCGACGGCGCGGGCGCGGGCCGGTTCGGGGGCCACGCCGCGCGCCTGCAGGGCCACAGCCACGTTTTCCTCGACCGTCAGCCAGGGGAAGAGGGCGAAGGTCTGGAAGACGATGGTGGCTTTGGGGTTGACGCCGCGGAGCGGTTCGCCCCGGTAGAGCACCGCGCCCTCGCTCGGCTCGTTCAGGCCGGTGATGATCCGCAGCAGGGTGCTCTTGCCGCAGCCGGAGGGGCCGAGGAGGGCGACGAACTCGCCTTCGCGGATGCTCAGGTTGATGTTTTCCACGGCGGTGAAGCGTTTTTCGCCGCGCCCATAGCGCTGGGCCACGCCGCGCACTTCCACCAGCGCCGGAGGTCGAGAGGCGCCCATTGCTCGCTCCTTGTGGATCAATCCATCCGATAGGTCGTCTCGGCTAACCGGTAGAGCCGTCGCCAGACCAGGCGGTTGATGGTCACCACCGTCAAAACCATGGTCAGCGTGGCCGCCAGCAGGCCCGGGTAGTCGCCGGCGGCAGTGGCGGAGGTGATCTGCGCGCCCACCCCCAGGGTCGTGTAGGTCTCGCCGCCGAACACAACGTACTCGGCGACGATGCTGGCGTTCCAGGCGCCCCCGCTGGCGGTGATCATGCCGGTGATCAGATACGGAAAGAGCGCGGGCAGGATCAGCACGCGCCAGCGCATCCAGCCCGAGAGTTGCAGCAGGTCGCTGGTGTAGCGCAGATCCTGGGGCAGGGCGGCGGCGCCGGCGATGACGTTGAAGAGCAGGTACCACTGCGTGCCGAGGAGCATCAGCAGCACCGCGGCCAGGTTCAGCCCGCCGGGAGCGGCGAGCAGTCCCAGCACCAGCACCGGGAAGAGGGCCGTGGCGGGGATCGACGCGACGATCTGCACCAGTGGCTGCAGTACCGCCGCCGCCCGCGGATGGGTGCCGATGTACACGCCGACCGGCACCGTCCAGAGGAGCGCGATGACGAGGGCCGCCGACACGCGCAGCATGGTTGCGCCGACCCCGAGCGCGATGCTGAGCCACTGGGCGGGCGGCACCTGGAGCAGCAGCCGCCCGCCCATGAGCGCGCCGCCCAGCGCCAGGGCCACGATGACCACGATGAGCAGCCAGGTGAGCGGCGAGCGCCTGGGGGCGACGGGGTTGGCGGTGCTGATGGGCGCGGGGGCGCGGATCAGCATCCGGTCGAGGGCGCTGTTGACCGGCGCCCACAGGCGCCCGATCAGATGCGGGAAAGCTGCCCGTTGCAGCAGTTCGTAGAACCATGAAACGGTGGGCGCGTCGCTCTCCACCTGCTCGATCTTGAAGCGATCGGCCCAGGCCAGCAAGGGCCGCCAGATCAACTGGTCGAGCGCAACGATGACCAGCACCAGGGTCAGCAGGCCCCAGCCAACGGCGGGAACGTCGCCGGCATCGGCGGCGGTTTGCAAATACGCTCCCAGGCCGGCCAGGCGAAAGTCCCGGTCGCCCAGGGTAAAGATCTCGGCGGCCATCAGGAAGAACCAGCCGCCGGCCCAGCTCATCATGCTGTTCCAGATCAGGCTCAGGGCGCCGAAGGGCAGTTCGGTGGTGGTGAAGCGGCGCCAGGGGGAAAAGCGAAAAATCGCGCTGGCCTCGCGGAGTTCCCTGGGCACGGTGCTGACTGACTGGTACCAGGCAAAGGTCATGTTCCAGACCTGGCTGGTGAAGATCAGCACAATCGCGGCAAGCTCCACGGCGATCCGTTCGGGCAGCACGGCGCTCAGGCTGAGCAGCACGACCGGCAGGAAGGAGAGGATCGGCACGCTCTGCAGCACGTCGAGCAGCGGCAACATCCAGCGTTCGGCCCGGGGATTGTACGCGGCGATGTAGCCATAGGACAGGGTAAAGAGCAGTGAGAGGGTATAGGCCGCGGCCATGCGCCCCACCGAGAGCATGGCGTAGTAGGGCAGCGCGGTAGGCTCCAGGCTGATCTCCGGGCCACGGATGGCGGTGGGAGCGGTCTGCGCCAGCCACACTGCCAGGGCGAGCAACCCGGCGACAATCAGCAGGATCGTCAGGTCGGCGCCGGTGATCCGCGGCCTGGTGGACGGGGTGGGGGTGAAGACCCTGCGAGTTGCGGCCATGCGCGTCTCCGAGGATGTTATGCTTGAGATGGCGTGTGGGGAAGCGTGTTTCCCCATATCCTATCTGCCGGACAAAGGATGTCACGGGGCTGCGAACAAGCATCCTTTCAGCCATGCATGCGGCTGCGCCGCGCACCAGGGGGAATGCAAGCGGTGGCGAGAGCATCACTACCCGGCCCGGATGGGCAACAAAAAAACCCGGTGGGCGCGGCCCCACCGGGAACAGCAACCACGTAACGCTCACACATGAGGGCCGGCGCACGTGAGGCCGGTGAAGCTGGCAGTCATTGTGGGCGCTCCGCTACGCCGCCGGCTTGTATGACTGCTGTCCATCCTCGATCCTAAGGCATGTTTCAAACGCACGTGACAGTTTGCCTCGACACGGGACCACGGGGGAGGTTGTGGAGGTGCCTGGCCCCTCCACACCTCCCCGCCAGACTGTCAAGCGCAAACCGCAGGTTTTGAACCATGCCTAACGTGAACATAGGCTGCGGGAGCAAGGGTGTGGGGAAACCAGATTTCCCCACGCCCCCGCCCGCGGAAGGGCCTGGCCCTCACGCAGGGGTATGGGGAAAGCGGGTTTCCCATATCCCCGCCCGCGGGAGGGTTTGGGAGGGCATAGCCCTCCCAGGACAACCTGTATTCATTGCATCGCTGTGCGCGCCGCGAAGGGAGCCTCACGCTCGATGCCGAATCGCGGGGCGATGGACCCCCACCAGGAGTGCATAGGTTCAGCGTGGAGCCGAAGGGTTGAACGCTTGCATGAACGCGAGGAAGTATACCCGTAGAAACGGGGAGTGTCAACAGGCGCCTGCCGGGCTGCCGGGTAACTGTAACTGTTGACACCTGGGGTAACCCACGCGCCTGGGAGCGCGGGCATCCTGTCCTCGTCGCCCCTACGCGGGCAAGATGCCCGCGCTCCCAGGACAAATGTGAACACTTGCGCAATCTAAAATCCAAAATCTACAATCAAAAATGGTATTACGCAGTACTATGCCCGCACGCGCCGGAGCACATCGGTCGCTCGGGCCCAGAACCCCGGGTAGACGTGGCGTTCGCGTCGGCGTAGCGCGCGTATCAGACGGGCCATCACCGCCTCGGGGTCACCGACAACGACACCGGGCAGCCGGCGGGGCCGGCCGCCGAAATGAGGACTGTCGAGGATCGCCGTGCGGGTAAAGAACGGGTAGATCCCGGTCACGTCAATGCCCAGCGGGGCCAGATCGCCGGCAAGGGCCTCGGTGAAGCCCCGCAGGCCGAACTTGCTGGCATTGTAGACGCTCATCCCCGGCACCCCGACCAGCCCCGCCGCCGAGCTGATGTTGACGATGTGCCCGCTGCGCCGGGCGATCATCTGCGGCAGGAAAAGGTAGGTCAGGCGCATCGGCGCCAGCAGGTTGATCTCCATCAGCGGTTCCCACCGTTCGCGAGGGATCTGGTCGAAGCGACCATAGACGGCGATGCCGGCATTGTTCACCAGGATATCGACCCGCGGGCTGATACGTGTCGCCTCGGCGTAGAGCCGTGTCGCCCCTATCGCCTGGCTCAGATCGGCCTCGATGAAGCCCAGGACGCGCCCTGGCACCTCTCCCGCCGCCTGTGCCGCGGCCGTGGCGCTCTCCAGCAGCGCCTCGCGCCGCAGGTCGCTCAGGATCAGCAGGCAGCCCTCGCGCAAGAGCAGGCGCGTCAATACCTGCCCGAAGCCTCCCCCTGCCCCGGTGAGCAGGACAATCTGCCCCTTAAGTGGTTTCATGCCCGTTCCTTCTAACATGGTCTTTGAATACATAATCCGGTATAGGCCGCGCAGGCGGCCTTCGCATTCCGTAGCCGAGGGCTTCAGCCCCACGGCCAGCCCGGCATAGCGGATTAATTTTTCAAAGACCATACATGAACATACGCCCTCGGCGAGGGGCGTGGGGAAACCGGGTTTCCCCACGCCCCCGCGGACGCCGGAGGCCCGCGCACCCAGGCCCCGGCCCCTGGGAGGGTTTGGGAGGGCTACGCCCTCCCAGGAAGAACCTTTTTTCATCCCGTCGGTGTGCGGCGGAGCCGCATGGACGGCTGCGGTGACCATCGTGCGCCGGGTTCAGCCCCCCTCCCAGCCTCCCCCCGCAGGGGGGAGGCGCCGGGTTCCCGCCCCCAGCGGGGGAGGGTCCGGGAGGGGGCCGGCGCCGTGCCCACGGCGCCGTGGCGCGGGCGTCCCGCCCGCGCTCCCAGGCCATGGTCATCGCGGCGTGGTGCGCCATGCGCATGACCGTCTCACGTGAACATAGGCCCTCGGCGAGGGGGATGGGGCAACCGGGTTTCCCCACGGCCCCGCCCCGCAGGAGGATGGGGAAACCGGGTTTCCCCATCCCCCCACCCGGTGGGAAGGTTTGGGAGGGTGTAGCCCTCCCAAGAATTATGTTCATCCCGTCGGTGTGCGCCTTGCACTCTTGTCATCCACGCGCAAGGCGCTATTTAGGCAGCCTTGAGGCGCGCGATGGTATAATTGCCCGTAGGGATCGCTTTGCCCGGAAGGTGCCGGCATGTCACAACCGAAGCGTCTGGCGCTGATTGATGGTCACGCTCTTGCCTTTCGCGCCTTTCACGCGCTGAAGGACGCCGATCTGCGCTCGTCGCGCGGCGAACCGACGTATGCGGTATTCGGGTTCGCCCAGATGCTCCTGACCATGCTGCAGGAACAGCAACCGGAGTACCTGGCCGTGGCCTTCGACGTGGGCCGCACCTTCCGTGATGATCTCTATGCTGAGTATAAGGCCGGTCGCGCCGAAACGCCCGAGGAATTCGAGCCGCAACTGGAACGCATCAAGCAGTTCGTCCAGGCGCTCAACATTCCGATCTATACCGCCGAGGGCTACGAGGCCGACGATGTGATCGGCACCCTGGCCCGGCAAGCCACGGCCCGGGGCCTTGAGACGCTCATCCTCACCGGAGATACCGATACGCTGCAACTGGTGGACGAGCATGTGCGCGTGATTCTGGCCAATCCCTACGGCGCCCGCACCACCACCACGCTCTACGATCTGGCAAAGGTGCGCGAGCGCTACGATGGCCTGGTTCCGGCGCAACTGGCCGATCTGCGCGGCCTGAAGGGCGATGCGAGCGACAATATCCCCGGCGTCAGGGGCATTGGCGAGAAGGGCGCCATCGCGCTGCTCAAACAGTTTGGCTCGCTTGAGAACCTCTTCGACCATCTGGACGAAGCGCCGAACCGCTACAAGAAGGTGCTGGAGGGCCAGCGCGAGGTGGCGGAGTTCAGCAAGCGCCTGGCGACGATTGTCCGTGACGCGCCGGTGACCCTCGACCTTGAGGCGGCGACAGTGCATGAGTATGACCGCGCGGCGGTCATTCGCCTGTTTCAGGAGTTGGAGATTGGCGCCAGTTCCGGCCTGATCAAGAAGTTGCCGCCGTCCTCGGGGGTCGCCGCCGCGCCCGCCACGCCCGTTGCCAACGGCGCCGCCGGGCCGGCGGTCGTCCAGCAAGATATGTTCTCCGAGACGCTGCCGGCCACGCTGCCGCCCGCGCCGCTGGAGGGCGGCGGCGCGGAGCAACTGGCGCTTTTCGAGTTGGAGTCGCCCGTTGTCGCGTCCGCGCCGGCCCCGGCCAGCTTCGGGGAATACCGGCTGATCGCCACCGAGGCCGATCTCGCCGATCTGGTGGCGCGTCTCGCCGCCGCGCCGGCGTTCGCCTTCGACACCGAGGCCACCGGCCTGCGGCCCTTCGGCAGCGACCTGGTGGGCATTTCGCTCGCCATCGCGCCCGGCGCGGCGGTGTACGTTCCTATCGGCCACCACAGCGGCCCGCAGTTGCCCCGGGCCCAGGCGCTCGCCGCGCTGCGCCCGTTCTTCGAAGACCCCGCCAGGGCCAAGTACGCCCACAACGCCAAGTTCGACCTCGAGATGCTGATGACCGAAGGCATCAGGGTGCGCGGGCTGGCCTTCGACACCATGATCGCGGCGGCGCTGCTCGGCAAGCAACGCGTCGGGTTGAAGGAACTGGCCTTCTTCGAGTTGCGTCTCCCCGAACCGCCCACTTCGATCGAGGAGTTGATCGGCCGGGGGCGCAATCAGCGCAGCTTCGCCGAGGTGCCGGTGGAACGCGCCGCCCCCTACGCTGCCGCCGATGCCGATCTCACCCTGCGGCTCAAGGCGGTGCTGGAGGCGGAACTTGCGCAGTATGACCGCCTCGGTGAACTCTTTACCCGCCTCGAGTTGCCCCTGATCCCCGTGCTCGCCGATATGGAGCAGGCAGGGATTTTGCTCGACACGGCCTACATGCGCCAGTTGGCCGCCAGCCTGGAAGCGCGCATCGCCGCCCTGGAAGCGGAGATCTATGCCCAGGCCGGCGAGCCCTTCAACATCAACTCGGGGCAGCAGCTCAACCAGGTGCTCTTCGAGAGCGGCAAGTTCGGGCTTGACCCGAAGGCCCTCGGCCTGAGCCGCCTGAAGAACGGCAGCTACTCGATCACTGCCGAGGTGCTGGAGCAACTCGCGCCCCTGGCGCCCATCGCCGCGAGCATTCTGCGCTACCGCCAGCTCACGAAGCTGAAGAGCACCTACGTTGACGCCCTGCCGGCCCTGGTCAACCCGCGCACCGGGCGCATTCATACCTCGTACAACCAGATCGGCGCGGCCACCGGGCGCCTCTCCTCCGACTCGCCGAACCTGCAGAACATCCCCGTGCGCACCGAGGAGGGCCGTGAAATCCGCCGCGGCTTCGTGGCCGCGCCCGGCCACCGGTTCATCGCCGCCGACTATTCGCAGATCGAACTGCGCGTGCTGGCCCATATTACCCGCGATCCGGCCCTGCTCGAAACCTTCCGCGCCGGCCGCGACATTCACGCCGCCACCGCCGCGCGGCTCTTCGGCGTCCCGCAGGACCAGGTAGATAAGAACCAGCGCCGCATCGCCAAGACGGTGGTCTTTGGCATTATCTACGGGATCAGCGCCTTCGGCCTGGCCCAGCGTCTGGGGCTCGAACGCGCCGAGGCCCAGGCGCTGATTGACGGCGTGTTCGCCACGTTTCCCGGCATCCGCGCCTACATTGATACGACCCTGGAGCACGCCCGCCAGACGGGCTATGTGAGCACCCTGTTCGGCCGCCGGCGTCAGTTCCCCGAATTGCTGCGCGAGGCGAAGGGTCCCCGCGCCCAGGCGGCGATGCGCGAGGCGATCAACGCTCCCATTCAGGGCACCGCCGCCGACCTGATGAAGATCGCCATGATCCATGTTCATCGGCAACTCCAGGAGCGCGGGTTGGCGACCCGCCTGTTGCTTCAGGTGCATGACGAGTTGATCCTCGAAGCGCCCGAAGCCGAAGTAGAGACTGCCGCGCGCCTGGTTGCCGAGGTCATGGAACACGTGTATGAGCTTGAAGTGCCCCTGGCGGTTGATGTCGAAAGCGGTCCTAACTGGGACGAACTGCGGCCGCTCGCCATAGCCCGCGGCTGATAGGTTCTTCGTGGGAGGGCCGCGCCCTCCCAGACCCTCCCGCGGGCGGGGGATGCGGAAACCCGGTTTCCCCATCCCCCTGCGCAAGGGCTTATGTTCACCTCAGCCGCCCATGCGGCTCCGCCGCACACCGCCGCAATGAACATACGGTTGTTCCTGGGAGGGCTGCGCCCTCCCAAACCCTCCCGCGGGTGGGAGAATGGGGAAACCGGGTTTCCCCATTCCGCTGCGGGGCGGGGGCGTGGGGAAACCCGGTTTCCCCATTCCCCTCTTCGAGAGCCTATGTTCACATCAGGTTGGAGGAAAGGCTGCCATGGCATTGGTCACCGAAGTAGCCCCCGAACCACAGCTTGTGACGGAGCCTGGCCCACCGACCTTCTCGGTGGTGGCGCCGGTGTTTAACGAAGAGGCGCTGATTGAGGAGTTTTGCCAGCGCGCCATCGCCGCCCTGGAACCTCTGGGCGAGCCGTTTGAACTGGTGCTGGTCAACGATGGTAGCCGTGACCGCTCGGGCATGATCCTGCGGACGATCCACGAGCGTGACCCGCGCGTCCGGGTGATCAATTTCTCACGTAACTTCGGCCATCAACTGGCGATCACCGCCGGTACGGATTACGCCCAGGGCCGCGCCGTGATCGTGATCGACTCCGACCTGCAGGACCCGCCGGAGGTCATCCCCGAGTTGATCGCCCGCTGGCGCGAGGGCTATGACGTGGTCTACGCCGTGCGCGAGGAACGCGAGGGTGAGACCTGGTTCAAACGCACGACCGCCTCGGCCTTCTACCGCCTGATCGCCAGAATCACCAACGTCGAACTGCCGGTTGATGCGGGCGACTTCCGCCTGATGGACCGGAAGGTGGTGGATGCGCTGAACCGCATCCGTGAGCATCATCGCTTTATGCGCGGGCTGTCGGTGTGGGTCGGCTTCCGCAGCACGGGGGTCAGGTACACCCGCCACGCCCGCAAGGCCGGCAACACCAAATACCCGTTCCGCAAGATGCTCAAGTTTGCCCTCGATGGCATTACCAGCTTTTCCTACCTGCCGCTGCAGTTGGCCACCTACCTGGGCTTTATCGTGGCCGCCCTGAGCCTGATCTTCATCCTGGTGGTGTTTATCATGCGTCTTGGCAGCGCCACGCCCCAGGACGCGGCCTTCTACGGTCAGGCCTCGACGCTGGCCAGTGTGCTGTTCATCGGGGCCGTGCAGCTTATCTCGCTGGGCATCATCGGCGAGTATGTGGGACGGATCTACGACGAAGTGAAAGGGCGCCCGCTGTACATTGTCGCCGAGGCCCTCGGCTTTTCCGAAGCCGAGCGCGCCCGCGCCGAGCGTCTGCTGCAGCGTTGAACCGGAACCGTTCCTTGTTCGCCACGATCAGGAGTCTGCATCAGGCGTCCATGCGGCTCGCGCCGCACACCGACAGGAATGAAAACACTTCCTGGGAGGGCCAGACCCTCCCAAACCCTCCCACGGGGTGGGGGTCTGGGGAAACCGGGTTTCCCCAGACCCCTGCCCACGGGCTGCGCCCTCCCAGACCCTCCCGCGGGCGGGGGTATGGGGCAACCTGGCCCCCCCATGGTCACGTTAGGCGCGACGTCGCGCGACCGGGCGATATGGGAGGGTTTGGGCGGGCAACACCCTCTCAAGCGCTCCGTCCTATCGCGGCGCCTGTCAAGCACAGGACTGACGCGGTGGAGGGGTGCGGGGAGGCGTTGCCTCCCCGCAAACCCCTCTTTCTCGCCCGCGGCGGCCAGGCGGCCTGGAGAAACACCCATAGCACTCCCGCCGCGGGCGGGCAACAACCGGTTGGTGGAGGGCCGCAGGACCTCCACCCCGCCGGAAGGCGACTGCGTAACTCCTGTCAACCAGCATTCGATAGAACGTGACGAAGGAGCCAGAGCATGACCGCACAGCAGGGTGGGGCGCGGGGTTCGCGCGCCTGGACGGGTCTGATCGCCATGGTGGTGCTGATCCTGGTGGTGGTGGGCCTCGGTCTCTCCACCATGAAGTTTGCCCAGGTCAACGAAGGCGAGCGGGGCATTATTGTGACCCAGGGTCGTGTTGAGGGTATCCAGGAGCCGGGGATCTTTTTCCGGCCCTTCGCTCCCTTTACGACCATCGAGGTCGTGAATGTCCGTCGCCAGACCCGCACCATCTCCCAGAACGTCGCCAGTAGCGATAAGCAACTCTACGATATTGATATCCAGGTGGACTACAGCCGGCTCACCAGTCCTGATGCGTTGCGGGCCAGTTACGGGGAGATCGGCGTGCGCGACGAGCAGTTGATCGAGCCGCTCGATGGCTACATCAACGATGCGCTCAAGAGCGCCAGCACGCAGTTCACCCTCGACCAGGCCCTCTCCGACCGGGGCGGCTTTGCCGCGCGCATCCGTCAGTTTTTGACGACCAGTGAAGCCGGCCGGCGCAGCCCCAGCGAGCAACTCTACGTTCAGATTTACGATGTGAAAGTGCTCGACATCAAGGTTGGCGAGGAGTACGCGCGCCTGCTGGCCGAGAAGGCCAATCTGGAGGTGCAGATCGAAACCGAACAGAAGCGTCGGGAGCAGATCGAGGCCCAGCAGGCCAACAATCTGTTCCAGGCCGAGCAAGAGGCTCAGGTGGCCCTCACACGCGAGCGCGGTATGACGGCGGCAGCCCTGGAGGCGGCCAATCGCGAGGCCCAGGTGCGGGCCATCGAGGGACGCTATTGGCGCGAGAATCCTGAACTGTTCGAGTTGCGGAAACGCGAGTTGATGGTCCAGATGCTGGATAACGGCAATATCTGGTTTATCGATCCAAATACCGATCTGACGTTACTGCTCAATCGGATGGGTGAAACCTCGGCCGTGGTCACGCCACCCGCGCGGCCCGAAGCCCAGCCGTCTCCTCCGACGCCCTAACGTGAAAATAGGCTGCTGGAGCAGGTGTGGGGAAACCGGGTTTCCCCATACCTCAGCGGACGCGGGCCGGAGGCCCGCGCACCCAGGCCCCGCCCCCTGGGAGGGTTTGGGAGGGCGTAGCCCTCCCAAGAAGAACCTATGTTCATCCTGTCGTTGTGCGGCACAGCCGCATGGAGGGCTGAGGTGAGCATGGGGGGATCAGGTTCCCCCAGACCCCCGTTTGCATCGGCGCAGCCCGCGCGCAGGGGAATGAAGAAACCCGGTTTCCCCATATCCTCATCCGGTGGGCGGGCGCGGCCTGCCCGCAGGGGGATGGGGAACCGGGTTTCCCCAGATTCTCATTCAGTGAGAGGGTTTGGGAGGGCGTAGCCCTCCCAGGAAAACAACCTGGGGTTTGGGGCCAGCCCCAAAGACGTTGCAATCGCCCTGTATGGACCAGCCAGGGCTACGTCACCGTTGTCCGCCCGGCGACTGAAGCTGCGAGCTAGCCTCTGCGAAGCCCGCCTGCGCGGGCTCGACAGGCCACGCAGGTGGCCTTCGCACTAGGAGCCGAGGCGTTTACGCCCACGGCGCGGACGATCAACCGGACGTTGACGTAGCCCTGTATGGACCAGCAATGAGCCTTGACGCTACCCTGCAACCGCGTATAATGAACGATGGCACGCGGGGAGATGACGGAGTGGTTGAACGTGCTCGTCTCGAAAACGAGTAGGGTGTAAAAAGCCCTCGCGAGTTCGAATCTCGCTCTCCCCGCCACGCAAGACGCGCCCTTCCTGTGTCACAGGGGGGCGTTTTTGCTTCACGCTGGTCTGGTTAACTCGCATAGGAGCGTCACGCGCATGTCTCCCGAGGAACGCATCACCGAATTGGAACGCTTGAATGCCTGGTTGCAGGAGCAACTGGAGCGCCAGCGGCAGATGAACAGCGAGTTGCGACGGGCAGTGGCCGACCTGGCCCGCACCTTTCAGGAGTCGCTGGCGGCGGCCTATGAGGCCGGCGAGAGCGGCGATATCGAGGCCGTGCGTCGGATCACCCGCGCCAATCAGGCCAACTGGCAGCAGTATCTGCAACGCATCGTGGCTGCCGCCAGCAAGCCGGGGCCAGGGACCACCAATACATCCGAGTAAGCTTCAGCCGTCCATGCGGCTCCGCCGCACCACGCCGCAATGCACATACGGTTGTTCCTGGGAGGGCTGCGCCCTCCCAAACCCTCCCGCGGGTGGGGGCATGGGGAAACCCGGTTTCCCCATGCCCCTGCGGGGCGGGGGCGTGGGGAAACCCGGTTTCCCCACACCCCTCTTCGTTAGCCTCACCGGGCCATCAGCACCTCGCGCAGGGCGGTCCGCGCGGCCTCGGCGGCGGGGGTGCCATCGGTGTAGATCGCCCCGGCCCGGGCCGCGGTTCTGTTCTCCTGGAAGCGGGCGAATGCCGGCGTCTGGGCCAGGGTCGGCCCCATCCCCCCGTCGGCCATGGCAAGGCGTTCGATTGCCTCCGGGCGGTTGGCAAAGACCACGTAGTGGTGGACCAGGGCGAACGCCGCGATCGGGCCGGGTTCGCCGCCCTCGGCGTAGGAGATCGTCGCGCCGTTGCGCTCAACGCTGGCGATGGTTTCGCCGCGGGCCTCGCGAGCGGCGCGGTGCTGGTCGAGGAAGGCCAGGGCCTGGGGGTCGTTCCTGGAAGCGAAGAGGAACAGCACCTCGGCGTGTTCCAGCAGGGCCGCGCCGGGTTCGGCGCTCTGGAGCCGCGCCGGATCGGCGCCGCGCACCGCCACGGCGATTTCGCTGCCCAGCCAGGGCGCGACGCGCTCGCGGAGGTTGACGCCGAGCAGGGTTTCGATGGGCGCAACCAGGGTGTCGGGTTCGGCCACGCCAAGCCCGTCGCGGAGCATGCGGCGGAGCTGGTCAACCTCGACCACGCCGCCGATGTTCGGGGTGGTGGCGGCGTAGAGTTGCACGTCAGCGGGGAGCAGGTCCGGGGCGCCTGGGCCGCGGGTGGCCAGCAACAGCCCGGCGAAGAGCAGCCCGCCAATCACTATGGCGATGGCGGTGATGACCAGGCCGCCGGCCAGGGCGTAACCCGGGCCCCGCTCGCGCGGGGCAGGCGGGGTGAGAGGAGATGCGGCAGACATAGGGGGCTCCGACGAAGGACAGGGCTTGTGCAACCAGGACGTTGACGTAGCCCTGGATGAAGGGTGCCGTATGTGTTTCGGGTGCATGGTACCATAGGTCGCGCCGCGCCGGTGGTTGCGGCGATCATTGGGTCCAGGACGTGCGCGGTGGAGGGGTGCGGGGAGGCGCAGCCTCCCCGCATGCCCCCTTCCCCGCCCGTGACGGCCAGGCGGCCGGACGAACCGCCGGTCGCGCCCCGCCGCGAGCGGGGAACGAGCGGTTCGTGGAGGGCTTGCGGCCCCCCTCCTCGCCGGGAAGCGACCGCGTGACGCCTGCGGGTCATCCAACGCTCCAGAGGGTCAAAAGACACCACTATGTCCACACGCGCGCTGCCGGTACGCTATGAGTACCACGTGGCGGTCATTCACCCCCGCGAGGATCGCGTGCTCCTCCTGCCGGGCGTGGAAGGCTGGCGCCTGCCGCACTTCGCCCAGGGTGAGCGCCATGTCTGGCAGGACGTGGCCCATGTCAACCAGGGGCTGCGCGAGGTGCTGGGGGTCTCCGCGACCACGCTGCGCTGCCTGGCCATTGATTATCGGCGCGAGGCGGAGGTGGTCTCGAAACTCTACGCGGCGGTGCCGCGCGACCCCTCCTGGCGCCCCCCGCCAGGAGGGCGCTGGGTCGCCCGCGAGGAGGTCGGCGTCCTGCCGCTGGAGGTGGAGGGCCATCGTCGCCCCCTGTCCGAGTGGTTCGCCTGGTACGCCGGCGCGCCCCGGCAACGCGCGCCCTGGTACCTGCCGGGCTGGCACGAGGCCGCAACCCGCTGGGCCGCCGAGCAGTTGACCGGCGCCGGGATGCCGCCGACGGGACCGGCGGAGCAGTTGCGCTCGTGGCAGCGCTCGGCGATCCTGCGTCTGCCGACGACGGAAGGGGCAGTCTACCTCAAGGCCGTGCCGCCGATCTTCGCCTACGAGCCGGCGCTGACGGCTGTCCTGGCCGCCGCCGATCCCGCCCGCTTTCCCCGGCCGGTGGCGGTGGACCCTGGGCGGGGGTGGCTGCTCATGCGCGAACTGCGGGGGCCAACCCTCGATACGCGTTGCGATGATGTGGAACTGTGGGAACGGGCGCTGGCGACCTTCGCCGAGGTGCAGATCGCCAGCTCCGCGCATCTGCCGGCCCTGCGCGCCGCCGGGGCCCCCGAACGCCCCCTGGCGACCCTCGCCGCGCGCCTGGCGCCGTTGCTGGCCGATCCCGACGCCGGGATGCCCGCCAGTCCCGCCGGTCTCTCGGCGGATGAGCGGCGCCGCCTGCACGCCCTGGCCGCGCGCCTGGAAGCCCTGACCAGACGCCTCGCCGCCTATGATCTGCCCGCGACCATCGAGCACGGCGACTTCTGGGCCGGCCAGGTGGTGGTCACCGGCGCGGGCTTCGCCTTCCTCGACTGGTCCGACAGCTCGATCAGCCACCCCTTCTTCAGCCCGCTGCTCTTCCTGGTAGAGATCGAAGACTTCTTCCCCCGGTTGCCCGGCGTGCGCGAGCGGCTGCGCGACGCCTACCTGCGCCCCTGGGCCGAGTTGCTGCCCGGGCGCGACCTGGTGGCGGCCTTCGAACTGGCCCAGCCCCTGGCCGCCCTGCATCACGCCAGCACGTACCACGGCGTGGTGCTGCCCAATATCGAACTCAAGTGGGAGATGGAACTGATGCTGCCCTTCTACCTCAAAATGGCCCTGCGCCTGGCCGAGCCGCTGCTGGGGGAAGGGTAAGTTCACTCCTGCCCGTAAGCGTTCACATTTCTCCCGGGAGCGCGGGCATCATGGTCTTTGAATACATAATCCGCTCTAGCCCGCGCAGGCGGGCTTCGCATTCCGTAGCCGAGGGCTTATGGTCTTTGAATACATAATCCGCTCTAGCCCGCGCAGGCGGGCTTCGCATTCCGTAGCCGAGGGCTTTAGCCCCACGGCCAGCCCGGCATAGCGGATGAATTTCTCAAAGACCATCTTGCCCGCAGAGACGCGACGAGGGCGGGACGCCCTCGCTCCCAGACGTGTGGGTTCCCCCAGGTGCAAACAGTTACTCCTGCCCGAGGGTGTCGCGGGCGTCGGGAAAGGTGCTGCTGCGCCGCGGGCGCTGGACGGTGGCGCGATAGAGGGCCATCTCGGCCTGGAGCCGGGCGAGGCGCTCGAACTCCTCGGGGTCCTCGAGCGCGTGTTCACGCTCCTTGATCTGGTTGATGCGCGCCTCGATCTGGGCCTGGCGCAGCTTGCGGGCACATGCCTCGGCCTCGTGGCGGTAGCGCGGCGTCTGGGGGCGCCGCTCGGCCACGGCGATCAGGCGCAGGGCCGTTTCTCGGAAGGGTTCGTCCTGCCTCTCGGCCCACGCCCGCACATCCTCCGGGGTGGCCGGCCGCCACGCCGGTGGTAGCGTCGCGAAGCGGCGCCAGAGTTCCCGATGTAACGGCTCTTCCAACAGATCTTCCAGCCCGCCTCCAAAGCGATCGCGCAGCGAGGGATGGCGCGCCAGACCGGCTTCGAGGTAGGCCTCGACCGCGGCGTCCACACTGGGATGGTAGAGGGCCAGGGCCAGCAGGTAGGCTTCGGTGGCCCGCCGGGCATTGAGCGCGGGGTGCGCGGGAGCGGCGGGCGCACCGCCGGCCTCGGCGGGATGGGGGGCCTCGGCCAGGGGCAGCGTGGCGCCGGCGGGGCGACCATCGCCGCGCCGGGGCCGGCCCTGGCCGTCGCGGGAAGAGGGCCGGCGCGCGGTCGGGTCGCCGCGCAGCAGGTCAAGGATCAGTTCGGCGCGGACGCCGATGACCTGTTCCAGGCGCGAGAGGTAGACCCGCTGCTGGGTGGCGTCCAGTTCGGCCACCAGCGGCAACAACCGGTCGAGGGCCAGCCGCTGCTCCTCAGGGCGGGTCAGGTCGAGCCCGGCGGTGTAGGCGCTCAGATAGAACTCCATCACCGGCACGGCCCCGGCCACCAGGCGCCGCCAGAGGTCCGGGTCGGCGCGGATCACCTCGTCGGGGTCGCGGCCCTCGGGCATGCGGATGATGCGCAGGGCCACGTCGCTCTCCAGGCGCACGATGCCCTGGGCCGTGGCGACCATGCGCCCGCCGGCTTCGGCGCTCGCGCGCAGCGCATCCAGCCCCTTGAGGGTGGCGCGCTGGCCCGCGGCATCGGCGTCGAGGGCCAGGGCGACGTTGTGCGAGAGGCGCTTGAGCAGCGCGACATGGCTGCGGGTCAGGGCGGTGCCCAGCGGCGCGACCACGTTGCGAAAGCCATGCTGGTGGGCGCTGATCACGTCGAAGTAGCCCTCGACGACAATCGTGCGGTCCTCGGTGCGGATGGCCTCACGGGCCAGGTCGAGGCCGTAGAGCACCTCACCCTTCTTGTAGACCAGGGTTTCGGGGGAGTTGAGGTATTTGGGCTGCCCATCGCCGATGATCCGCCCGCCAAAGCCCACGGTCTCCCCCTTCGGGTTGCGGATGGGGAAGATCAGCCGGCCCCGGAAGCGGTCGTAGAGCCGCCCGCTCTCGTGACGCGCCGCCAGGCCGGCGGCTTCGACCTCTTCGGGGGCGTAGCCCTTCTTCTCGGTGAGGTACTCGAGCAGGAACTGCCACTCATCGGGCGCGTAGCCCAGTTGGAAAGCTTCGACCATCTCCGGGGCGATCTGGCGCCGCTCGAGGTAGGCGCGGCCCGGTTCGCCGCGCCGCGTGGTCAGCAGCACGTGGTTGAAGACCCGCGCCGCCAGGGCGTTGAGTTCGAGCAGCCGGGCGCGGCGCGCATCCTCCTGGCGCTCGCTGTCGCTCCGCGGAGCCAGGGTGACCCCCGCGCGGGCGGCCAGGAACTCCAGCGCCCCGCGGAAGTCCAGGCCCTGCTGGCGCATCACGAAGTCGAAGGCGGTGCCCGAGGCGTGGCAGCCAAAACAGTAGAAACTCTGGGTGTCGGGATAGACGGTGAAGGCCGGGGTGCGGGTGTTGGGGTGGAAGGGGCAGAAGCCCACGTAGCTGCGACCCGTGCGACGCAGCCCGACGCCCAGGGAGGCGATCAGTTCCACGATGTCGGTGCGGTTGCGAACGTCGTCAATCTGGTTCATACCGCTCCCAGGGGGTAGCAAAACCCGCGTTCCCCGAACGTGTTCACATGGCTCCCGGGAGCGCGGGCAGCTTGCCCGCAGAGACGCGACGAGGGCGGAACGCCTTCGCTCCCAGGCCTGGGGGTTTCCCCAGGTGTGAACAGGCACCTTTCCCCGCCCCCCGGCCTGATGGCTGGTTGCTCACCGCTCTCCGCTCCAGGTCCGGGGGATAAACACCCGCTTGAAGGTCTCAATCGCGTACCGGTCGGTCATGCTGGCGATGTGGTCAACGACCATGCGTTCGACGGGTTCACCGCGCTGCTGGTTGATGCGCCGCAATTCGTCGGGGATCTCGTCGGGATGTTTGAGGTAATGAGCGTACAGCGTCTCGACAATGAAGCGCGCCTTGTCGCTCTCGGCCCGGGCGCGCCGGTCCTGGTAAACGGCGCGGAACATAAAGTCGCGCAACTGGTTGGTAGCGGCGAGCACGTGCGGGCTCATGCCGATGAGCGGCGGGGCGGGTGGGGGCGTCTCGCCGGTGGCCCACCAGTTGAAGTGGATCAGGTCGTTGACCATGGTATTGATGCGCTCGCGATGGCTGCGACCCAGCACCGCGACGGCCTCGGCGGGCAGATCCTCTTCGCGCAGCACCCCGGCGCGAATGGCGTCGTCAATATCATGGTTGATATAGGCCACGCTGTCGCAGATCTTGATCAACTGGCCCTCGAGCGTGCTGGCGGTGCCCCAGGCGGTGGTCATAATATCGCGGCGGGCCTTGGAGTGCAGGTAGATGCCCTCGCGGACGGCATAGGTCAGGTTGAGACCCTGGCCGCCGCGTTCGAGCACCTCGACGATCCGCCGCGACTGCTCGTTGTGGCGGAAGTGGTCGGGGTAGATGCGCGTCAGGGCGGTTTCGCCGGCATGTCCGAAGGGCGCGTGCCCCAGGTCGTGCCCCAGACCGATGGCCTCGGTCAGATCCTCGTTGAGGCGCAGGGCGCGCGCGACCGTGCGGGCGATCTGCGTCACCTCCAGGGTGTGGGTCAGGCGGGTGCGGTAGTGATCGCCGGTGGGGGCGATGAAGACCTGCGTCTTGTGTTTGAGGCGCCGGAAGGCTTTGGAGTGGAGGATGCGGTCGCGGTCGCGCTGATAGGCCGGACGCACCGCGCAGGGCGGCTCGGGGCGGTCGCGCACGGCGGCGCTGCTGCGGGCCGCGAAGGCGGAGAGCACCCGGGCTTCGAGGTCTTCCTGGTACTCGCGGGGTGTGCGCATAAGGTATTGCTCCTAGATCTGCGCCTCCCCGGCCTCCGCGGGCGCCGGCACCGGGGCGAGGGCGCGCCAGAGGCTCAACCCGGCGCCTGCCAGGGCATGGATCACCAGTACCGTGTTGAAGTAGAAGGTGTGCCCATTGGCCCGCGCCTCTTCAAGGGTGAAGAAGAGTGTCTCGACGCGCTGGGCGACGAAGAAGGTAAAGAAGTAGAGGCAGAAGCAGCAGAAGGCTGCCAGGCCCAGTTCCTGGCGGCGGGCAATGATCCAGCCGATGAACAGGGCCGCGGGAGTGGCAAACACCGTCCAGACTAGAGGGCGCACGGTGGCATCGTTGCGCGCGCCCCCCGTCGAAGCGAGGTTGAACGCGGCCCAGCTCACGCCAATGGCGAGAGCCGCGAGCATCATCAGCAGGGTGCGGAGATCAAGACGGGTTCTCATCGCGTCATGTCACAGGATGTATACGGTGGAGGAATATGGGGAAACCAGGTGTCCCCACCCCCCTTCGCCGAGGGCGTATGTTCACGGTAGCCGTCCATGCGGCCCCGCCGCACCACGCCGCAATGAACATACGGTTGTTCCTGGGAGGGCGCAGCCCTCCCACACCCTCCCGCGGGTGGGGGCATGGGGAAACCGGGTTTCCCCACCCCCCTCGCCGAGGACCTCTGTTCACGGTAGGCAACCAGGTGATACACCAACGCCCAATCCAAAATCAAAAATCAAAAATCAAAAATCCAAAATGGTATCACCTCCGCAGGCGCCGGGCGGCCTGGTCCTCCAGGTGGGCGATCTCTGCCCGGAGGCGCGCCTCATCGCCGGCGAGCGCGGTCAGGCGGTCCTCGAGTTCATTGAGCGTGGCGACGTAGCGCTGGCGCAGCGCGCCTTCGTCGCCCTCGCGGCCCAGCGGCTCCAGGTTGCGGCGGATCTGTTGCTGGCGTTTGTAGATCTCCTCGCGCTGCAGGTCGAGCTGGTGGAGCTGGTCCTGAGCGGCGTTGATCTGGTGGTAGAGCCTGAGCACTTCGCCGAGGGTCCTGACGGTGGCAACATCGAGGAGGCGGTTGACAAGGAACTCGCGCAACTGATCGCCGGTCAGGCCGCGAACGGACTCGAAGCGGCTCACCAGGCGCCGCTCGGTAACGGTGAAACGGGTGCGCGCGTGGGGCGCGCAGGGCACGCGCCAGCGGGCGAAATCGGCGCGCTCCTCCTCTGGCGGGCGCGGCCCGACCAGATCGAAGGCCGGGTTGCGGTGGTGCTCCAGGGTCACGACCACGGCGCGGTCAAGGGCGCTCACCAGTTCAAACTCGATGATCCCCAGTTCGTGCTCCTCGATGCGCACGTATTCGCCTTCGAGGGTGACGCCGGTCACTCGACGCTCACCCCGCCGCGCTTCGGTGACCTGGACCCCCAGTTCCACCGCGTAAGGCAGGATGAGTTCATCCCCGGCGCGGGTAAAGGGCAGCACCGCCTCGCCGGCATAGTCACCGTTGTCCAGCACCGTCACCGGACCACGTTCGAGGGTCAGGCCGGTGGCATTGTTGAAGCGCAAGGCGGCAACCGGATGGCGGGGGTGCTTCGCGCCGCTGTAGAGCAGTTCACGCCGGGCGGGCAGGCGGCGGCTGACAATCGGAACCATCGCCGACTGGCCACGGGCGACGCTCACCGGATGGGTGATGTGATAGGCGAAGAGCGCGCCGCGCTCGTCGCCGCTGGCGCGTTCGGTAACGCTCTCCTCCAGGCGGCGGGTCACGAGGTGCGCCGCAGGGGCGGGCATGGCCGCCCCGGGTTCGCCGAAGCGCATGGTGGTATCCGCAGCGAGCGCCTCGGGCGCGGCTGGCGGCGCGCTGTCGAAGAACAGCGGCCCGGCCAGCGCGCGGTCTTCGTCTTCGACCAGCGGACGCTGCGGCGTGTGGGGCATCGCCAGCCGGTAACGAAAGGAGATCGGCATCCCCGCCATGAGCGTCAATTCGACCCGGCACAGATCCTCGTCGAGTTGATTATCGAACAGACCCCAGCCCTGGAGCAACACTTCCGCTGGTGGCGTGTCGGGGGCGGGCTGGTCCAACCGTTCTTCCTCATAGAGCAGGCGATAACTCACCCGCCAGGCGGGCGCGGGCGCGACATAAGCCAGGAGCAGGTCGTGCTCGCCTGGTGAAAGGCGTAGGGTGGCGGCCTGGCGCTGTTCTTCGCCGCGCGCGACGCGCAGGGCGTAGAGCAGATCGCTATCCGCCTGATCATCGAGGAGATCCAGATGCGCCAGGTGGGCCACCGGCACAAGGCGCACCTGGCGCGTCTCGGGTTGGTAGATGGCCAGCATCGCGCGGCGCGGCGACAGCTCCGGTTCGTGGTCCACCCCCAGGAGCAGACCCTCAACGATGCTCTCAGGTTTCCTGGTGCTGCCATTGATCGCCAGCCGTACCGCGCGGCCGCGCAGGTCGTGCAGCAGATCCAGCAGGCGGCGCTCCTCCCCAAGGCGCATGCCGGCGCGGCCCAGACGCGCTGCGCGATCCTCCGGCGTCTCGAAGTCCACGCCGAGCACATAGCCACTGTTGTCGAGCACGATCAGGCTCTTGAGCACATCGTCGATCGCCTCCCGCGGGAAGCTCAACTCCAGGCGTTCGCCCTGGTAGGACCCACGGCGCTCGATGTAGGCAACCCCGTGTTTGAACAGCACCAGGCGTGTAATCGGCAAACCGGCCATCGGTTGCTCCTGCCTGCTGGCAAGCGACGCTTGCGTTGCTTCTCGTCCGCCAGGGGGATCGGCGGGCCGCGCTGCCGCATCTCGGCGGATGCGCCACCGGGCAGGCGCGGCCCGCCCCAACCCGCCGGGCGAGAGTATGGGGGAACCGGGTTCGCCCATCCCCCTGCGGAAGGGCTGCGCCCTCACCCTCCCGCGGGCGGGGGGATGGGGAAACCGGGTTTCCCCATCCCCCTGCGCAAAGGCTGCGCCCTCCCCAACCCTCCCGCGGGCGAGAGTATGGGGGAACCTGGTTCCCCCATGGTCACGTCAGGCCCCATGCGTATGGCGCACCACGCCCCATGCAAATGGCCTGGGAGCGCGGGCGTCCCGCCCGCGGCGCGGCTCCCCGGGCAAGGTGACCGCCCGCTCCCTGACCCTCCCCCGCTGGGGGAGGGAGTCCGGCTCCTCCCCCCAGCGGGGGGAGGCTGGGAGGGGGGCTGCGGCGCCACATGCGCTTATGGGAAAGGGATTGGCTCCAGCAGCCTATGTCCACGTTAGCCATCCATGCGGCTTGCGCCGCACACCGACGGGATGAACATCCTTCCTGGGAGGGCTGCGCCCGCCCAGACCCTCCCGCGGGCGGAGGTGGGGGGAAACCCGGTTTCCCCCTACCTCTGCGGGAGGGCCAGGCCCTCCCGCGGGCGGGGACGTGGGGCCACCCGGTTTCCCCATCCCCCTGCGCAAAGGCTGCGCCCTCACCTTCCCGCGGGCGAAGGTAGGGGGAAACCCGGTTTCCCCCTACCCCTGCGTGAGGGCCAGGCCCTCCCGCGGGCGGGGACGTGGGGCCACCCGGTTTCCCCATCCCCCTGCGCAAAGGCTGCGCCCTCCCAAACCCTCCCAGGGGCCGGGGCCTGGGTGCGCGGGCCTCCGGCCCGCGTCCGCTGAGGGATGGGGAAACCCGGTTTCCCCACACCCCTCTTCGAGAGCCTATGTTCACATCAGCCGTCCATGCGGCTGCGCCGCACAACGCCGCAATGAACATACGGTTGTTCCTGGGAGGGCTGCGCCCTCCCAAACCCTCCCCATGCGCGCCTGCTTCAGCGTAGCCGTTCTGTCGTTGTTCCTGGGAGGGCTGCGCCCTCCCAAACCCTCCCAGGGGGCGGGGCCTGGGTGCGCGGGCCTCCGGCCCGCATCCGCTGAGGTATGGGGAAACCCGGTTTCCCCACACCCCTCTTCGAGAGCCTATGTTCACGTTAGGTCCCGGGGTCTTCCAGGCGCACGGGGTTGTAGGCCGTGTAGGCAAGGCGCGAGAACGCAGCCACGACCGGCGCCATCAGCTCATCGGGCCAGAAATAACGGCCGGCAGGCAATGGACGGTAGACGTAGATAGCGATCGCGTAGGCGCCATTGGGCGAGCGCACGATGCCCGCGTCGGCCTGCATATCTTCGATCCAGCCGCTCTTGTGCTCCACCCGGACGCCAGGCGGCACCCCCGCGACCAGACGGGTCCGGTCATCGTTGGCGGCGAGGTAGTCCAGCATCTCCTGGCAGCGGGCAGGGGTCAGGCGCTCGAAGCGTTCCAGGAGCAAACCCTTATGAGCGGCACACTGGTCAATCAACTGGTAGAGTCGCGCCATCGAGGCCGGCTCGGCGCGAAGGCAATTGCCGTGCTCCGTGTAGGGTTGCGCGCCCACAGGGCCCTGCGGCCCGCAGCGAAACTTCGGCTTGTACAGCCTGATATAATCCGTCGCCTCGAAGGGGATGTACAGATACGTATGCTCCAGGCCAAGCTCCTCCTGCAGCATCGCGCTCATCGCGTCGGCTCCAGCGAAGGCGTACTCGGTCCCCTGCCCGCCGGCAGCGGCAGCCAGCAAGTCGTTCGCAGCCAGATTGTCGCTCTCGCCGATCATCCTTTCGAGCAAGTCCTGCTGGCGCTCGTCGAAGGTGTCGAGATTCACATAAGCGTTGAGCATGATCGCCGTTTTGATGGTACTGGCGCCGGCAAACACGGTATGCTCGTGGAAGCCGGCGCTGGCGCCGGTTTCCAGATCGATCACCTGGAAGCCGATCACCCCCGGCCACTCGGCGGCCATCGCTTCAACCTCCTCGCGGAGCCGGGCCAGGGGCACGCGCGGCGGCGTGGTTTCCTCACGGAGCGTCAGGGTAAAGGGTCCCACATCGCCGCTGGCGAGACCCTTCCCGATCCGGGCCGCGGCGGCGTCAACATCGAGGATGCGGCCCGGAGTAAAGGCAAAGCTCCGCGAGAGCGTGTCGGTGGCGGTAATGACCTGAATGGCCGGCGGCACGGCGACTGCGGCGGCCAGCGTGGCAACCTCCCGGCGGAGAGCCGCCTGGTCGTAGTCGAAGGCTACCGAGACCGTTACCGGCGTCGAAGCAGCAAGGGCGGGCGCGGCGCGGGCCAGCAGTCGATCCACCGGCACTGTTAGCCCGATCCGCTCTGCGCTGAGCGCCTGGCGTATGGAACCCACGCGCAGTTCGATGTCCTCCGGGGCGGTGAGCGCCGCGCGCAGGCGCTGCTCGGCCTGAGCGAAGGTCAGGCCGGCCACGGTGACCCCGGCAACCGTGGTCCCGCTGGCAAACACGGGGGCCGGGGTGGGAACGGCGGCTGTCGAGGCGGCGACGGCTGCCACAGGTCGCCTGGTGGCCGAGGAAGGGTCGGGCTGCGACGCGGCAGGGGCGCAGCCCACGATCAATGCCAGACAGAGCAGGCTGATCGTGGCAAGACGTGGCCAGGTCATTCGTGCTCCCCGGTGGTGGCGGTCAGATGTCAGGCTCCAGATAGAACGTCAGTGGATATCCAGCTTCCCGAGCGGCATGATGGGCGTTGTACACGCGTTCCTGGGCTTCTTCATACGGCAAGGTCGTCACATGGGCCCGCCCTTCGTAGTGCGCCGTCAGCATCACCTTCACCGCCCGGTTGAAACCCAGTCCAAAAAAGACGCGCAGGATGGTGACGACGAAATCCATCGGGGTCACATCATCGTTCTCGATGATCACCCGGTAGGGTTTCTCCAGATCCTCGCGCTCGACAACTTTGAAGGTAAGCTCTGGGATGACGTGAACGTCCGCATCCTCTGTGGTCACGTCAACACCTCCATGGGCGCCGTCCTGGCCGGCGAGCATCGTTACGTAGTATAGCATATCCCTTCTGGTCTAACCGTTGGCTACCATGAGCATACAGGGCTAGTGCAAAGTCCTTGGGGCGTTGCCCCAAACCCCAGTTTTTGGGTGTGCGCGGCGGC
>Ga0209162_1000511_pt1 | contig 42329 bp, 29 predicted proteins | sample YNPNPMetaG_FD_187121 | JGI IMG/M metagenome (GOLD analysis project Ga0209162, IMG submission 187121) | Anoxygenic and chlorotrophic microbial mat microbial communities from Yellowstone National Park, USA - YNP NP MetaG (SPAdes) (version 2) ...
TCGTGGGGCCCTGCCAAGCGGACGCGCAGAGCGCATCCCTCCGAGAAAACCACCGCTCGCGTTGTCTCCGGGTTTTCCCCGCAAGGCCATTCGTGCCGGGCTTGGCCCCCGCGGAGGGGCGGGCTCCGCACGCCCGCAAGGGGGCTTGGGCTTGACCGAGGCATGTGCCCGTGGGTGACCAGGCTTCGCTCGGCCATCCCGTGGAAACGGAATCCCTCGGCACACGTTCGGTTTTCCGACGCGGGCGCACAGAGTGCGCCCCTCCGAGAAAACCCACTTTCATCCTATCCCTGCCCCCTTCCCCGCAAGGCCATAGTCCCCGCGCCAGACCGACCCTGGGATGTCCGGGCCCCTTCGCGGCCTGGAGAAGATCTCCACCCAAAGGTGCCAGGCTTTACCCGCCATGTCCAGAAGCCTCTGGCAGGGAAGGCCCCCGGGAGATCTCGTATCGTTTCCAAGGAAGGGGAGGCCCTAGAAGGCGTCACGTCGGAGTTGCTCTGGGTCACCTAAGCCAATAGAATTCCTTCCATGGAACAGATTTCACAGGATTTCTGGAAAAGTTTGGCTTCCCGTTCCCCAGATCCCCTCGATGCCCTGAGGGGGCTTCAGAGGATTTGGGAACGTTTAAATGAGAGCCAAAGGGCTATTCTTCTGACTCGAGGTAAGGAAGGTCTGGCGGGATTGGCTTGGCTTGTGGGTGCAAGTCCAGGCCTTTTGCCCTTTCTCCTGAGGCATCCAGAGGAAGCCATATTGGATCTTTTTGCGAGGGAGAGGATCCTCGAGGAAAGCCCCCTGGAGGGGGAGTGCCGGGCTTTTTTCAGCTCCTGCAAGGAGAGCCGGGATCTCGTCTCTTTGACTCGCCTCGTTACCCGATTTCGCAACCTTCACCTGGTTCGGCTCTACTCTCAGGAGATTCTTGGCCTGAGGCCCTGTACCGAGATATGGAGGGAATGGTCAGAGGTGGCTTCCTTGTGTATCCAAGGTGCCCTCGTGGGCGTCGAGGAATCGCTCGGGGAGGAGCTCGAAGGGGTGAGAATGGCAGTACTGGGCATGGGAAAGCTAGGGGGTGGGGAACTCAATCTATGTTCCGACATAGACCTTCTCTACGTATACGAGCCCGTCCATGGGAGGGGGAGTTTCGCCCAGGCAGCAGACCGCCTGGCGCGCGTTGTCACCCAAGTTCTCGAAGGACCTAGTGATGTGGGGCCCACCTTCCGAGTGGATCTGGGCCTGCGGCCAGGAGGGAAGGAGGGACCATTGGCCATAAGCGTGGAGGGAGCTGAATTCCATTATCAGGCCTTAGGATCGCCATGGGAGAGGTGGGCACTTCTCAAAGCCCATCCTGTAGCTGGAGACAAAGAGCTCGGCGAGCGATTTCTCAGCGCCTTGGAGCCATTCGTTTACAGGACTTCCCTCGATTACGCGAGCTTGGAAGACATAAGGCAAATGAAGGCGAAGATAGAGAGGGAGGCCAAATGGAGGTCCCCTGACACCATAGATGTGAAGATGGGGAAAGGGGGGATAAGGGAACTGGAGTTCCTGGTCCAGACCCTCCAAATAGTTCACGGAGGGAAAAGGAGGCCTCTGCGGGTAAGGAGCACCATAGGGGCATTGGAGGCCCTGGCAAGTTGTGGAATCTTAGAGATTGATGAGTCCCAAACCTTGATCGATGCTTACAAGTACTTGAGGCAAGTGGAGCACAGGGTCCAGATGGTTTACCTGAGACAAACCCATCGCCTGCCCTCCAATGAGAGGGAGCTAAGGAGAATTGCGGTGCTCATGGGTTACGGGGACGGGAAAGGCATAACGGGAATGCTCGAAGAACTCCGAGAACACATGAGCTTTGTGAGAAGGGCCTTCGCTGGGCTTGTGGCCGAGCCTAGGACCAGAAGGGAGGAGGACGAGATTGGCGAGAGGTTGCTGGCCCGCCTGGAAGAGGGAGATGAAGCCCTCGATGCAATCCGCCAGGCCGGTTTCAGGGAAGCTGCTTCGGTGAGGAGATCCTTGGAGAGGATGTCAAGCCCCAATTTCGGCCCTTCCCGTTCTCCGAGGGCCCGGCGGGTCTTCCACAGGCTCCTTCCCAGGATGCTCTCGGAGGTGACCAAGTCCCCTTTTCCCGACCAGACCCTCTTCAGAGTGGAACGGCTTCTGGAGGTCATAGGGCCCAGGGCAGAGTATTTGTCCCTCCTGGAGGAGAGCCCTGTGGCATTGGAACGTCTCATGAGAGTCCTCTCCGGAAGCGCGATGCTCTCGCGATGGCTCACGGAGCACGTGGAGTCGCTAGATGCCTTGGTCTCGGGCCACTACGACAAGCTCCAGAAGAGTCCCGGGGAGTTGAGGGAAGAGGTCCAGAGGCTCTTTTGGGGAACCAGGGACATCGAGGAAAGACTGGGGCGCCTCAGGCTATTCAGAGCCCAGGAGTTCTTGAGGATAGGGGTAGCCGATCTCTGTGGGATTCTTCACCCATGGCAGGTGGGGGAGGAGATCACCAAGGTCGCCGAGGTGTTCCTGGAGGCTACTCTGGAGGAGGTGATGGCTTCGAGGGGTTATCCTGAATCCTCCCACCTGCTTCCTCTCTCAGTGGTTGGGCTTGGGAGTTTGGGAGGCAAGGAACTCACCTATGGTTCCGACCTGGATTTGATGTTCGTGTACGACGAGGCTACGGGTTGGACTCCCAGGGATGGAAGTGGTTGTTCGGAGTTTCTGACCAAACTGGCCCAGAGATTGCTCTCTTGGCTCAGCATGGCCACGAAGGAGGGCAAAGGATGGTCCGTTGACGTGAGGCTCAGGCCTTCCGGAACAAGAGGCCCCTTGCTCGTTTCTCTGAGAAGCTTCAAGCAATATCACGAAGGAATGAGCGAGAGTTGGGAACGCCAAATGTTACTGAGGGCTAGGCATTGTGCCGGAAACCCAGAGGTGGGGCAAAAGACAATGGGGATCATAGATTCCATCTTCCTTCGAAGTCCTCCCCCAGACCCCAACGAGGTCCACGCCATGAGGAGCAGAATGGAGAGGGAAAGGGGCCAAGCCCCCGAGGGAAGCTTCCATCTGAAGCTGGGCCCTGGTGGGATGGCGGACATAGAGTTTCTCGTCCAATATCTTCAGTGGTCCAACTGGTCAAAGGATTCGAGAGTCCGCACCACAAGCACCATAGGGGCACTGGAGGGGCTTGTGGCCATAGGTGCCCTCCCAGGGAGGGAGGCCGGATTCTTGAAGAAAGCCCACGGTTTCCTCAAGGGCATGGAAAATAGGTTGGGGCTTGTCCTGGAACACAAGGCCACGGATCAACCTTTTTCAGCTCAGGAGCTAGCTGCCCTAGGCCGAATGGATGATCTCGAGTGGGTTCCTGCCTCCAAAAAGGGAGAGGACCTGACAGAGAAACTAGAGAGAGTGATGAGGAATGTGAGGAGATTGTACCTGGGGATCCTCCTTGGCAGGCGGGCCTAATAGAAAACCCCGGAGGTTCTCTCCGGGGTTTTTGGAATCGGCCCAGCCGATCCTCGGATCCCTCAGTCAATGCCTCAACGGTCCTTCTCCATCGAGCTTCTCTTTCAGGAAGTTGGGCAGGCAGAAGCAGCTCCTGTGGATGCCCACATTGTAATACTTGCAACGACTCGATATGGCGTTGGCGTAATTTTCATCTTTGGGCAGGACCTCTATTCCACCATCTCGGCAGAGGACAAATGTCCAGAGTCCCCCAGGATAGGTGGGGATCGTCGCCACGTAGGGAACCACGTGATCCCAAACCTTTCTCAGATTCGCGAACATGGCCCTCTGCTCCTTCTCGTGAACCCAAGCCGAGAGAGCTTGGGCGGCGAAGAGCCCCCCTTGGGGTTTCAACGCCCTCTTGCAATCCGAGAAGAACTCGTTACCGTAAAGGACCTCTCCCGCGCCCATGGGCTCGGTGGAATCCACCAGAATGACATCGTAAGCAGCCCTGGCCCTTCTCACGAAGTCCGCTCCGTCCTCGAAGTGGAGCTTGGCCCTCGGGTCATCGAAGGAGCAAGCTATGCCAGGTAGGTGCTCCCGCGACACCTCGACCACCTTCTCGTCTATCTCCACCATGTCCACCCTTCTTACCGTCGGGTGCCTCAGCACCTCCCTCAACAGCCCTCCATCCCCTCCCCCTATTATGAGGACATCCCTGGCATCGCCATGGACCACCAGGGGGACATGGGCCAACATCTCATGGTACACGAACTCGTCCCGCTCCGTTGTCATGACCAGCCCGTCCAGGAAGAGCATCTTCCCGTACACGGGATTCTCCATGACCATGATCTCCTGGAAGGGGCTCCTCATTCTCACGAGTTCCCTTTCCACAGCATACTGGTAAGCCAGAAGGGGCCTTCCGGGCTCATCCCTCTCCCCATAGTACTCCGTGAACCAGGGAGTGGGTCCCTTGGCCCTCGCGTGATTGGGCACCGCCCATTCCTTTCCCCCCAGCTCGCTTCCCCTGGAGTGGCGGCTCTTCACCACCTTTTGGGGAGAAAGGGACTGCTCGAAGTGGGCGATGGCCACGTCTATATCTATGCGGCTTCCGCACGTGAAATAGTCCATTGCGATGTATCCGAACTCGGGCCAGGAATGAAGCGAGAGATGGCTTTCCGCAATTATTATGATCCCGCTTACGCCCTGGGGTTGGAATTGTTTGAAGTGCTCCCCCATGATAGTGGCCCCCGATCGTCTCACGCCCTCAAGGGACATCTGGCGGAGGAACTCCAGATCGTTGAGACGACCGGGATCGCAGCCATAGAGATCGAGCAGAATGTGGGTTCCCAGTCCTGTCATTTCTCCTGCCCCCCCACGGCTATGTATTTTTTGATGCGCCCTTGGCGATCACACCCCTTTCCGGCCCGGCCATGTGGCTCTCCGGAAGCCGTTCGGTTAAGAATTTTTATCCTACCCCCTCAAGGCCACTCCGTCAATACTTTTTTTCCGTTGCCATAATCCACCACACCCCACCTTCACGCGCACCTCGTGAACCCGCAGAACCTGCACACCTCACAGCCCTCTGCGTGCTCCACAGCTCCCCCGCACTCGGGGCACGACCCCACTATGAGGCCATTGGGATACCTCCCCCACAACCTCGGAGGTGAACTCCCCTCAGATCCCTCCGCCCCTTCCTTTCCCGTCTGATGCTCCAACACCCTCGCTATTCCATCTGCGCAAGACAGGACCATTCCTCCCTTTCCCCATAGAGGAGCAGGGCATCTGATCCCCTTTATCTGCTTTATGATAGCATCCACGCTCACCCTGGACCTCAAAGCCAGGGAGATGAGCCTGCTTATGCCCTCTATCTGGGACGCAGCACAACCCCCGGATTTTCCCATCTGGGCAAAAACCTCGCAGATCCCCTCATCGTCATAGTTCACTGTCACATAAAGCTTCCCGCACCCTGTTCCTATCCTCTCCGTGACCCCATGGGTCACAGGTGGCCTCGGCCTGGGCGCTATCTGAGGTGGTCTCCCTTCGCTGCCCCCTGAAGTTCTGGCCGCCTCGGGATATGTGGAGGGGCCTCTTTCCTGTAATTGGTAGCTTACCCTGGCCAGCTCCGCAGGGGCACACCTCCCTATGTTCAGTACCTGTGTGTCGCGGCTTCTGTCTCTGTAGATGGTCACCCCTTTGCATCCCAGGCGATAGGCCAAAAGGTATACCTGAGCCACATCCTCGGGTGTGGCATCGTGGGGAAAATTCACCGTCTTGGAAACCGCATTGTCGGTGAACTCCTGGAATGCGGCCTGGATCTTGACATGCCACTCGGGCGCTATGTCGTGGGCCGTGACGAAAACCCTCTTGACATCATCGGGTATCTCATCAAAGCGTTGAATGCTTCCACTGGAAGCTATCTGTCTCATGAGCTCCTCTCTGTAAAAGCCCCTTCTTTTGGCCACCTCCACGAACAGGGGATGCACTTCCACCAGTTCCTCGTTGTCCAGGACTCGCCTTATGTAGGAGACCGCAAAGAGGGGCTCTATCCCACTTGAACATCCGGCTATTATGCTCAGGGTCCCAGTTGGGGCTATGGTTGTGGTGGTTGCATTTCTCAAGGGAGGTATCCCCATCTCCGGATAGATACTCCTCTCATAGTTGGGAAATGGTCCTCTGGACTGGGCGAGTTTGGCTGAAGCCTCCCTCGCCTTTTTCCTGATCCTGCTCATCAACTTCCTCGCGACCCTCACCGCCTCGGTGGAGTCGTAGGGGATTCCCAGAAGGATCAAAAGATCCGCAAATCCCATCACTCCCAGACCTATCTTCCTATTGCCCTTCGTCATCTCCTCTATCTGGGGGAGGGGATAGCGGTTAACATCGATCACATTGTCCAGGAATCTCACAGCCTGGAAAACGGTGATATCGAGCTTTCCCTCGTCCAGGGTCCAATTGCCGTTTTTCCTCTTGACCATCTTGGCCAGGTTTATGGAACCCAGATTGCAAGATTCGTAAGGCAGAAGGGGCTGTTCCCCGCACGGATTGGTTCCCTCGAATTGCCCCAAGAAAGGGGTGGGATTGTCCTTGTTTATCCTGTCTATGAAGAGAACCCCTGGATCTCCGGTCTTCCACGCCTGGTACACGATCTCATGGAATATCTCCTTGGCCGAGACCGACTCCACCACCCTTTTGGTGTGTGGATCCACGAGATCGTAATTCTCTCCCTTCTCCAGGGCCTGCATGAAGGCATCGGTTATGGCCACTGAGAGGTTGAAATTGGTGAACCTGGATGGGTCCTCCTTGGCATATATGAACTCCCTTATATCGGGATGATCCACCCGGAGAACCCCCATGTTGGCCCCCCTTCTCTTCCCCCCTTGCTTGATGACATCCGTTGCGGTGTCGAATACCTTCATGAAGGATACTGGCCCACTAGAGACCCCTCCAGTGGATGCCACTGTGGATCCCTTTGGCCTCAGCCTGCTGAAGGAAAAGCCAGTCCCACCTCCGGACTTGTGGATCATGGCCGTATGCTTTACAGCCTCGAAGATCTCCTCCATGGAGTCCTCGACAGGAAGCACGAAGCAGGCCGAAAGCTGCCCCAACTCTTTGCCTGCGTTCATGAGGGTCGGAGAGTTGGGAAGGAATTCCAAGGACGCCATCATTCTGAAAAAGACCTCCTCGGCCTCCCTGGGGTTCTCGTCAGCCTGAGCCACAGCCCTGGCCACCCTCCTGAACATCTCTTCGGGTGTCTCGATGATCCTCCCCCCTTCGTCCCTGGTGAGGTATCTCCTCTCAAGCACCCTCAAGGCATTTGCCGATAGTTCGATGGCCTTTTTCCTCTTCACCATGACGACCCCTCGCTTTCAAAAGACCCACCCTAGGGCCCGGCCCGAAAGGGACAAAACCCCAGAGGTTCGACTCTCCATTTGGACGCACCTCATTATAGCCTCGCCCTCAGGGGATGGCAAGAGAAAACACAATATATTCCGAGCCTCGACAAGACTGGACACAAGATCTTGAAAGAGGGCGGGCTATCCCGCCCTCTTCTCTCGGAGGGTCAGTCCTTGAGGAGTCTTCTCCCTATTATGATCTTCTCTATCTCCTTGGTTCCCTCGTAGATCTCCACGATCTTGGCGTCCCTGTAAAGCCTGGATATATCGTACTCTCCGATGAACCCGTAGCCACCGTGGATCTGCAGGGCCTCGTCCACCACCCTGACAGCCGTCTCCCCCGAGAACCACTTGGCCATTGCGATGAGCTTCGTGTCCACCTCTCCCCTGTCCAGCTTCCAAGCCGCTTGCCTGACCAGGGCCCTCGAGGCCTCTATCCTGGTCGCCATCTCAGCGAGCTTGAACTGAGTCACCTGGAAAGAGGCGAGGCTAGATCCGAACACTTCCCTCTGCTTGGAGTACGCGATGGCCCTATCCAGGGCCCCCTGGGCCAGTCCCACTGCCTGAGACGCCACATTCACCCTCGTCCTGTCAAAGAAGTCCATGAACTGGTAAAATCCCCTTCCCCTTTCCCCTACCAAGTTCTCCTTGGGGACTCTTACATCCTCGAAGACAAGCTCACCCGTGTCCGAAGCCCTTATTCCCAATTTGTTGTGGATCTTTCGCCTCGTGAGTCCTGGCCTGTCAGCCTCCACAATGAGAACGCTGAACCTGGCGTGGCGTTTTTCGGCCTCGGGATCCGTCTGACACAGGACCACGAAGTAATCCGCTATGGTGGCATTGGTTATGAACATCTTCGTTCCATTTATGACGAAATGGTCTCCATCCACTGTCGCCCTTGTCCTTATTCCAGCGACATCGCTTCCCGCATTGGGTTCGGTTATGGCGGAGCCCATTATCTTCTCCCCTGCCGGGATAGGGCTGAGGTATTTCTTTTTCTGCTCCTCGGTTCCGTAGTAGAGGATCATCTGCCCTCCGAAACAAGCGGACAAAATCGAGGAACATCCAGGGTCCACCCTCCAGAATTCCTCGGTTATGAGACTGGCCTCCAGGAAGCCAAGTCCTGGGCCACCGTACTCCTCGGGAATCCAAGCCCCTATGAATCCCAAAGAGGCGGCCTTCTTGAGAAGATCAAAGGGATAAGTCTCCTCCCTGTCCAGTTGCTCGGCCACTTGGGGAAATTCACCCAAGGCGAACTTTCTCGCTGCCTTTTGGATTTCGACCTGTTCCTCATTGAGAAATGGATCCATGGCTTCACCTCCCTCGTCAATTCTCTGCCCCGATCTTGTCCGAGAGGACTCCCACTGCCACCGCGAAGGAGTTGGATGGATTCCAGCGGTAGATGGCCCTATAACTTTCTGTGACGAGAAATGCCCTTCCTCTGGGGAATTGGGGGCAAACTATCCATGTGTCTCCCTCCCAATGGGTCTCGAGGGGACTATTGTCGAGCTTTCTCACCCCCGTAGAGGCCCATCCCCTCACAGGCCTCTTCTGGTTAGGCCCTATCTGGCTCGGGTCGAAGCCCTCTGGCAACCTCACCTCTGTGCCCCAAGGGAGGTTTCTCCTCCAACCCATGGCGCGGAGGTAGTGGGCTGCGGAAAATAGCGCGTCCTTGAAGTCGTGCCATATGTCTTTCCTACCGTCCCCATTGGCATCCAACGCATAATCCACAAAAGTGGAAGGCATGAACTGGAAATGTCCCATTGCACCTGCCCATGAACCGGTCATCTCGGCCAGGGATATGTGACCTTGGTCCAGGATCATGAGGGCGAAAAGGAGTTCCTTCCGGAAATAGGATGATCTCCTTCCATCGTATGCCAGGGTAGCAACGGAGCCTATCACGGGAAAGCTTCCGGGAAGTCTGCCATAGTCGGACTCTATGCCCCAGAGAGCGACCATTATCTCCGGGGGCGTGCCATAGACATCCCTAACCTCCTCGAGAAGCCCCCTGTGCTGTGCGAGCTTCTGGCGGCCTGTGGCTATCCTCGTCTCCGTGACCACCCTAGCTAAATACTCATCCAGGGTGAGTTTCGCTTCCGGCTGGGATCTATCTAACTCTATGACCCTGGGAATGGGGGCCAAATTCTTGAAGGCCCTCTCCACAGTTGGAGCCGAGATCCCCCGTGATATCGCTTCCTTTTTCACCCCTTCGAGCCAGCTCCTGAAGGACCCATATCCCCGCTCAGCCTGGCACCATCCTTCTTGTTGAGGAACCCAAAAAAGGAGAGCCAATACAAAAGGCAAGACCTTTGCCCACATATCCCCAGCCTTTCCTCCATTTGGCCTCGAGTCCCGAAAAACCTCAAGGATGGCAACTCACAAGGCTCAAGATGCCTCAAAGGGATCATCCGAGTCAAGAGACCACAGGAAAAATTTCCGGCTCTTTCCGGAGAAAGGTCCACCCTTGCCCATTAGAAGCGGCTTTTCGAGATGGGTGCCGAAAAATTTTTGGGCTTCTGGGAGGACGATCCCCCTCTTTGGGTGGTTTTCGGATAGAGCCATATGGGGAGAAAAAGCCAGAGGATCCCACGGCCTCCTTCATTGGGAGCCTGGCCATCGCCCCTTTTAGCAAACGCTCTCCATGGTCGAAGGTTGACATGGAGGGCTCAGATGCGTATAATCGGCCCAACTTGTTCCAGGCCTTTGCCCTGCGGGGAGGAGCATGGCCAAGCTCAAGACAACCTATGTTTGTCAGGCTTGCGCTTACCGTTCTCCCAAGTGGATGGGTAGGTGCCCGGACTGTGGTGAGTGGAACACCCTTCTCGAGGAGCCTTCTCCGCAGGAGGTCCCAGGCCGCAAGAGATGGCTGGACCAGCTCCAGTCTCCGACGCCCCTCAAGCTCTCGGACATCCCTCCAGAGAACACCCAGAGAATCAGCACTGGATGGCCGGAGGTGGACAGGGTCATGGGGGGCGGGCTCGTGGATGGGTCAGTGGTCCTCTTGGGGGGAGACCCAGGGATAGGCAAATCAACTCTCCTCATGCAACTGGGTTACAAGGTGGCCTCCAGGGGAGACCGTGTAGTTTATTTGAGTGGGGAGGAATCTCCTCACCAGATAAAGATAAGGGCCGAGAGGTTGGGGATCGACACGAGCGATTTGTGGGTCTTGGCCGAGCCCAATCTGGAAAGGGCGCTGGATGTGGCCCTTCCCCTCGCCCCAAGGCTGATGATAGTGGATTCCATTCAAACCCTGTACACGGACTCCCATCCCTCCCTGCCGGGAAGTGTCGGCCAATTGAGGGAGACGGCAGCGACCCTCACCTCCATAGCCAAAGCCAGGAACATAACAGTTGTCCTAGTGGGCCACGTGACCAAGGAGGGTGTTCTAGCTGGACCGAGGCTCCTGGAGCACATGGTGGATCTCGTGCTCTATTTGGAGGGGGATAGGGGTCACTGTTTCAGGGTCTTGAGATCAGTGAAGAACCGCTTCGGCTCCACAGACGAGATCTGCATAATGGAGATGGGCGAGAACGGCTTGGAGGAAGTGGTAAATCCCTCCGAGAGATTTCTGAGGGAGAGGCCCCAAGGGGTGCCTGGCTCTGTGGTTCTGGCCAGTGTAGAGGGCAACAGGCCTCTCCTCGTTGAGATTCAGGCACTTGTGTCCAGGGCCAATTACGGGATGCCCAGAAGGGCGACCATGGGAGTGGACAGTCAGAGGGTCGCTCTCCTGACAGCCGTACTGGAGAAGCATGCGGGAATCCGCCTATCGGATGAGGACATATACCTCAACGTCGTGGGCGGCTTGAGGGTAGAGGAGCCAGCTGTGGATCTGGGGATAGCATCAGCGATAGCCTCGAGCCATCTGAACAGGGCCGTTGACCCTATGCTGGTGCTCTTCGGGGAGATAGGCCTCAGCGGCGAGGTGAGGGGGATACAGAGGGTCCCTGTCAGGCTCAAGGAAGCCCAACGCATGGGATTCCGCAAGTGTCTCCTTCCCAAAGGAAATTTGGCCCAGGCCAAGGAGCACAGTCCCCTGGAACTGGTGGGAGTGGAGAGCGTGGGCCAGATGATGGAGGTGCTGTTTTGAGAACAACGAGGGGAATCTCCCACTCGGAGGGAACTCCAAAGGAGTTTTGCAGGGAGAGGTTGAGGAAGGCACTGGTTGCTGGGAAAAGGCTGGAGTGGGTCTTCTGCCGAATCGTTGGACTTGGAACGACTTTGTTGGGCCTATTTCTCGTCGTGGGGTGGCTTATGGACACCTCCGCCCTCTCTATCCCTTCGCCCGATTATCTCGAAAGAGAGAATTGGGTTGCCAAGGAGCTCAGGGAGTCGGAGGGGTCTGCCGCGTACGAGGCCTCCATCCCAGATGAGGTCCAGGAGGAGACAAGAGAAATTGTGATGAAAAGAGGGGATGGTCTGGAAGAGGCTATGAGAAGAGGTGGCCTCAGCCCCCAGCAGACTCAAGAGATAGTAGAGGCGATCCGGCCAATCCACGACCCGAGAAAACTGAAGGAGGGGACAAGACTGTGGGTCACCTTCGATGAGAATGACGGCTCGGTCAAGTTGGTACAGTGTCCCCTGGATATCCAGTCCACGATTCTCGTAGAGAGGGAAGGGGGGCGTCTCAGGGCCCGAAAAGAGGTGCAGCCGACAGAAGTCAGACAGAGGGTCGTCTCCGGCACGATCCAGAATTCCCTATTTGGAGCCATGGAAAAAGCGGGCCTTCCGGCTTCCATGGCCACAACCCTTGCTAGCATCTTCGAGTATGACGTGGACTTCCACGTGGACATAAGGAAAGGGGACAGGTTCGATCTCTTGATAGAGGAGAAATGGATAGGAAACACCAAGGTGGGCTATGGCAAGATCCTGGCCGCCAGACTGTGCAACAAGGGTAGAACCTTCTGGGCCTTCCGTTTTGGAGGGAAAGCCACCCAGGAGGGGTACTTCGATATGGACGGCAAGTCACTGCTCAAGAGCTTCTTGAGGTCTCCTCTGAAGTTCACTCGAATAACCTCCGGGTTCTCCCACGCGAGATTCCATCCCATCCTGGAAACGTACAGGCCCCACCTGGGGGTGGACTACGCAGCGCCTTCGGGCACGCCCGTGAGGGCAGTTGCGGACGGCAAGGTGATCGAGGCAGGATGGAACGGAGGTTTTGGAAATCAAGTGAAGATCCAACACGGACAATCATACGTTTCCATGTATGGCCATTTGAGCAAGTTTGGCCCAGGGATTAGGCCTGGGGTCACGGTCAGGCAAGGCCAGGTGATAGGGTACGTGGGGGCAACTGGGCTGGCAACGGGTCCCCATCTGGACTTCAGGCTCATGAGAGGTGGGGACTTCGTGAATCCGCTGAAGGTGAACTTCGTAAATGGCGAACCCGTGAACCCCAAGGAAATGGCCGCCTTCAAAAGCCTTGTGGCTCAAAGAAGCACGCAGCTGGAAAAGGGGCCGCTTCTCGCTGGATCTCAAGGGAAAGATGGGGGATGAAGCCCCCCAAGGACCTCAATCGGACACAGGGGGGCCCTGCCTCAGGAGATCCTGCAGTGTCAGCTCATCGAGGGCCCTCTGTACAGCGCGGGAGAGATGCACCCAAAGGGGCCTTGCCTTGCACCTCCCAGATCTCTCGCAAGAGGGTAAATCCCCAGAACAATCAGTGGGTTCGAGCCTCTCTTCAAGGGCCCGGAGGAGCTCTCCAATCCTTATCTCCCATGGTGGCTTCTTGAGGGAATAGCCCCCAAGGGCTCCCCTGGTGCCAGTGACAAGCCCTGCCTTTCTCAATGGCATCATCAACTGTTCCAGGTACTTGACCGAGATACCCTCCCTGGCAGCTATGTCCGAAAGGGGCACCACCCCCTTGCCATAATTGGCCGCGAGTTGCAAGAGGGCCCTTGTCCCACATTCAGCCTTTCTGGAGAGCCTCATACCCTCACAATCTCTTGCCGCAAGCGCGGCAATACACTAAATCCTCCGGGTTTTCCACATCGCAATAAGGGCAATGGCGAAACTTGTGCTCCTCGTGCGGGTGCTCTTCTTCCTTGGGCATGGGAATTCCGTATTTCTTGTGGCGATAGTCGTGGATTGCCTTGTGAAGGGCATCCGCCCCGAGGTTGGAACAATGGAGCTTGTTCTTGGGAAGACCTCCAAGGGCCTCTGCCACTTGATCCCTCGTTATCTTCAAGGCCTCATCCAGGGTCTTCCCCTTGGCCATCTCGCTCACCATGCTGCTCACAGCTATGGCTGCTCCGCATCCAAAGGTGAGGAATTTGACGTCCTCTATAACGTCGTCCTTTACCTTGATGAAAAATTTCATCATGTCCCCACATACGGGATTCCCCACCTCTCCCACTCCATCCGGATTCTCCATCTCGCCCACATTCCTAGGGTTCTGAAAATGGTCCATCACGATCTCCGAATACATCCCTTCCTCCTCTTCGCTACCCCTTGCTAGCCCTATCCCAAGGGGGATATCCTATCACCCAACTATGATTTTTCATCCAGGGGAGGTCCTTGTCAAGGGAGAAAGACAAAAGGGGGGAGAATCCGGTGGACCCTGGACTTTACGATGAGGAGTATTTTCTCTGGCACTGTGGTGGACACGAGGTCTATCGGCAAAGCAAGGGGGCTTTGCTGGACGAAAGGCTGGGGATACTCCTCGAGCTTGTACAGGGTAAGGAAGGGATGAACATACTCGATGTTGGCTGTGGAAGAGGAGAACTCGTGAGGCACCTCTCATCCATGGGGGCCAGGGTATGGGGGCTGGATATATCATCCGATGCTCTGAAGATAAGCAGAAGGACCCTGGGGGAGGGAAAGACCCCTCTCGGAGCTTGCCTTTGTAAGGGCAACTCTGTAAGGCTACCTTTTGCCAGTGGAAGCTTCGACAGGGTGATCCTCTCGGACATAATGGAGCATCTCGGACCAGAGGATCTGGCAAGAACCATAAAGGAGGTGAGAAGGGTAATTCGTTCTTCCGGGAAGGTCGTATTCCATACCTTTCCCAACAGGTGGTTCTACGACCTCTACTATCCCCTCAAACGGCTTCTCTGGGATCTGCCCAAGGGCAAAGGGGGCCCCAGGAACCCTAGGACCCGCTTCGAGAAATTGATGCACGTCCAGGAGCTCTCTCCTCTGGACATCTGGAGGTATTTCAAGACCTCTTTCCGAGTGAGGATATTCTGCGCCCACAGAAGCAAATGGGATAGAGAAAAGGGGGCCTTCTCCTCGAGATGGCCTCTCCTCGCTCTTATCATGGAACCTGAGATCTGGGGAATAGGGATTCCGAAGGGAAGAAAGTGAAGAGTAGACTGGCCCCCCGAGAAGCGACGACTTGAAGGGGAAAGGACCCTATCCACCTGAGCCCAGTTGCGATTTTCTCCAGGATGATACCTCGAGTCCTTGATAGATGGGTTCGGGATCGTGTATGTTTTAGCCCGGATCATGGCTCAAAAGGTAGAAGCCGGGTGCCACTGACTGGATTTAGGGGCACACCCCTGATGTCCAGGGAGAGGCAATGCGCCATCAAATTGAGGGCTCTAGGCGAAGTCCCAACTGATCGAGCTTTCATGGAGGACCGTGGCCGATCCTCGAAGATGGAAGGGTGAAGGGCCCATTTCCCATGTCAGAGATTCCCAAAGAATTCGGCCTTGACCTCAAAGACGCAGTCCAGCGCGGTCTGAGCGATGAGGAGCTGAGGCTCCATACCGAGAGGTATAGAGTGTTCATAGAGGAGGTCGCGGACGGTTTTTACGAGGTGGATCTCAGGGGGAATTTCACCTTTTTCAACGATGCCATGTGTCGAATCTTCGGCTACTCCAGGAGCGAGATTCAGGGCCGAAACTACAGGGCGTTCATGGATGAGGAGAATGCCCAGTTTGTCTTCGAGAGGTTCAACACCATATGGCGGACTGGCCAGGGGATGACGGATCTCGTCTGGGAGATCAGGAGGAAAAACGGAGAGGTCAGGGTCCTGGAGGTATCGGCCCATCTCATGAGGAACGACCAAGGGGAGCGCATCGGCTTCAGGGGCATAGCCAGGGACATAACCGAGAGATGTCTCGCTGAAAAGGCCCTGAGGGAGTCGGAAAAAAGAGCCCACGAGCAGTTCCTCGAGAGCCAGAGGGCTCAGAGGAGATACAGGACCCTTCTCGATTTCATGCCAGATCCCGTTGCGGTGTTCAACATGGACAACACTGTCTCATATGTCAATCCTGCCTTTGTGAGGGTCTTTGGATGGACACTGGAAGAGCTCGAGGGGAGAAAGCTCCCCTTTGTCCCGGAGCACCTCAAGGAAGAGGCCAGGATGGGGCTCAAAAGGCTCCTTGTGGAGAAAATCATCCAGGGATTCGAGACTCAGAGGCTCACCAAGGACGGAAGGCTCAGGGAAGTGGTATTGAGTGGCGCTCTCTTTTACGAGGAGTCTGGGGAACCGTCAGGTCAAGTGGTCATCCTCAGGGATGTCACCGAACAGAAGAGGACAGAGAGGATAAACGAGGCCCTCTTTCGCATAAGCATGGCCCTCCCGAGATTCTGGAGGCTCGAGGACCGCCTCCATTTCATAGCCAAGGAGGTGAAAGAGCTCCTCGGGGTGGAAGGCGCCTCGGTTATCCTTGTGGATGAGGAAAGAAACGAGTTCTACTTCCCCGCTGCCTCCTACGACGACCAAGAGACCGGAATGAGAATGACCGGCATAAGGTTTCCAGCTGACAAGGGAATTGCAGGGGAGGTGCTGAGAACAGGCCAACCCATGATAGTGGAGGACACCTCCAAAGATCCCAGATTCTTCAAGGAGGTGGACGAGCAAGCGCTCTACAACACTCGGAATATGCTCGATGTTCCCATCCGAGCCGAGGACCGGATAATTGGGGTCCTGTGCGCGGTGAACAAGAAAGAAGGACCCTTCGATCACAGGGACCTCGCCACCCTGAATGCCATAGCGAGCGTTGTGGCATTCCCCATAGAGAATGCGAGGATCACCGAGAAGCTCAAGGCCTCATACGAGGAGGTCCAGAGCCTCAACAGGGCCAAGGACAGGGTCATCCACCACCTCTCCCACGAACTGAAAACTCCCCTATCCGTGATGTCAGCTTCGGTGAGTTTGATGGCCAAGAGATCCTCCAGTCGGGACCCCCAGTTCCTCAGAGCGCTCGAGAGAATTCAGAGGAATCTGGACCGTCTCCTGGAGATCCAATACCAGATAGAGGACATAATGAGAGAGAGGGACTTCACCATCCAAGGGACTCTCACAGGGCTCCTCCAAGTGTGCGCTGAGGAGCTAGAGGCCTTGGTTGCCCTGGAAGCAGGAGACGAGAGATTCACCGAGAGGATACGGAGGAGGATTCAGGAGGCCTTTGGCCTAGTGTCCCTGCCCAGGGAGGTGATCTCTCTGGAGCGATTTGCCTCGGAAGTCCTCGAGGAGATTGGGGAAAAGTTTTCCCACAGAAAGGTCAGGCTCGTCTCCAGGTTCCACGAGGCGCCCCCGGTTTACTTGCCAAGGGAAGTGGCGAGAAAGATCTTGGAGGGACTCGTTCGCAATGCCGTTGAGAATACTCCTGATGGGGGAGAAGTGCTCGTTGAGGTGGCGACGGGGCCTGGAGGGAAAACCGTCCTCACGGTGGAGGACAAAGGTGTCGGCCTGACGGCCGAGAGCCAATCTCTCCTTTTCAAGGGACCATTTATAGCCCGGGAGACCCTTCTCTATTCCTCTAGAAGGCCATATGACTTCAATGCCGGGGGAAAGGGCTTGGACCTCCTGCGCATGAAAGTGTTTTCGGAGAGATATGGGTTCCACATAGAGCTTCGCTCCCGAAGGTGCCTTCACATTCCCTCGGAGGAGGACGTGTGTCCAGGAGATGTGAGGGAGTGTGTCCCATTGAGAACCTCGGGTGAGTCATCTTGCCCGGGGGGTACCAAAGTCACTGTGGAGTTTCCTCCTGCTGAGGCTCTTTTTCTGAAGGAATGAAAAAGATTGGGGGGAGGGCCAATGAGAGAGCTTGAGTCCCACGGAGACCAGAGAGAAGTCCAGGAAAGGAAAAGGGGATTCTTCAAAGAATTGCAAATAGAATTCCTGATCCACGAATTGAAGGATCCCCTCGCGGTGATAGAGACGGGTCTCAGGATGCTCCTGGAAAAAAAGGGGAGCTTTGGAGATCTCACACCCAAGCAGGAGAGGACACTCCGGAGGTCCCTGAGGGCAGCCCGCAAGGCTAGGGCCATGCTCCATGGACTCCTGGAGATAGGGAGAAGCGAGGAGGGGTTTTTCAGTTGGGCCATCTTTTCCCCTGCCAGGACCATTCGGGAGGCCATCATGGATGCCCTGGAGACAATGGAAGTAGCGGCCCAGGAAGATCTGGCAGAGGGAAAGATGACCGAGGAGATCATCCCCAGGGCCGGCATCTCCTTGAAGCTCGACCCGCGGGTAGAAGAGGTGGCGATGTTCCAGGACGAGGCCAAGTTCTCTCAAATAGTGGGCAATCTCGTGAAAAATGCCCTTCATCACAGACAAAAGCTCGTAGAGGTCAAGGCCACAACTGACGGGATCTACCTGAATATGGAGGTCACGGACGACGGACCTGGCATAGAGCCCGAGCACAGGGAGCTCATCTTCCGCAGGTACGCGAGGCTCGAACAGCCAACTGGAATCACAAGAAGGGGCCACGGGTTGGGTCTGGCAGGGGCCAAGATCTTGGCCGAGGCCTTGGGAGGAAGCCTCGAAGTGAAAAGCGAAAAAGGAGGAGGTGCGACCTTCACACTCACCTTACCCCTCAAGGGAAGAGGGGAAGGCCCTTCCCCATGAGGCGCGGGTGCACTTGCTCCAATCCCAACCCGGAACCCATAAGAAGTGAAAGAGGCGAAAGATGGCTTGACCATCACCAGAAAGCGAGGTCTCTTGCCCGAAAGGAACTGGAGATGTTTTCATTCCGAGGAGTTGTCCCACGGGCTCATGGAAGTTAATCGAAAAAACAGATCCTCTCCCTCCTCCCAGGCCCACACTTCCACCAATACCTGACCCCAACTCCAGGGAAGGATGCCTGTGAGCACAACGGATCTCGCCCTAGGATCCCCCAACGGGGCGAGAGAGCCGCATCTTCCCTCGTAAATCACCCTTCCCCCAAGAGAAAGAATGATTTTTCTCGCCTCTCTTCTCAAGCTTGCCACATCGGGTCTCGGTGCACCGGGGCTCAGCTTGTAGAGCTCCGTGCGCAACCATCCATCCATGGCAAGCGCTGGCCTGTGGGTGCAAAAGGGGGTTGCTATAAGCTGGGCCTGTTCCTGGCCTTGGAGAAAGAACTGTCCCTGGGGTGCGAGAAGGGATTTTTCCAGCTCGTATGCCCACATATTTCCGGAAAAAAGGACAAGGCATCCCCAAAGGGCTAGAACTGCTTCCAGAATCCTCATGCCAAGCCTCCTCTTCTCCAAGATCAGAACTCCTCGCTAGAAAATCCCAACCCCAGATTCTCGCACAATGGCGCCTGTCTTGCCACTTTTTCCCTCCGTTGACACCCGAGCCACATCTCTGATATGAGACCATTTGTCCTCGCCACCAGGGTCAACCGACTAGGGTGAGGAACTCCAATTCGAGGAATGGAGAGCACAAGAACTTCAGAAAAACAGGGGCCTCGAAAATGGGAGAGAATCTTCTCCATGGCTTTTTCCACCCAAAAAGCATAGCCATAATCGGAGCATCCAAGAACCCAACCAGAATAAACCACAACCTCCTCGCCAATCTCGTGAGGCTGGGATACAAGGGGAGGATCTACCCAGTGCATCCAGAGCCAGGGGCGATCTTGGGGATACCCACTTGGAAAAGTGTCGCCGAACTCCCCGAGATCGTGGATCTCGCGGTAATAGGAGTCTCCCATGCACACACTCCGAAGGCTCTAAAGGAATGTGCGAGGAAAGGGATAAAGAGGGTGGTATTGGTTGCAGGGGGCTTCTCCGAGACAGGAGAGGAAGGCAGGAGAGTTCAGGAGGCCATGAAAGGGCTTCTCAGCGAGTTCGGGATGAGGGCAGTGGGCCCGAACGCCTTGAGCCCCATAAATTCGAGAGAGGGCCTCGCCATAAGTTTCCACCCTCTCGAGAGGATAACTCCTGGTGGAGTGTCCTTGATTTTCCAATCCGGTCTCTATGAGCCCCGTCTCGAGTGGCTCATCGATGAGGTGGGACTCAGGATCAATAAGCTCATGGACCTGGGCAACAAGATGGACCTGAACGAGGTGGAGGTGCTCGAGTATCTTTCCCAGGATCCGGATTCGAAGGTCATAGGGATACATCTGGAGAGCGCAGAGGGTGGATGGAGGAGATTCTTCGAGGCCTTGAAGAGAGCCACGGAAAAGGTCCCAGTTGTGGTGCTCAAAGGAGGTACGACAAAGGCTGGAGCCATGGCAGCGGCCTCTCACACCGGGGTCATGGCAGCGGGAGACCAAAGACTCTTCTCATGCGCCATGAATCAAGCTGGTGCCATTTTGGCGCAGACCATAGAGGAGTTTTTCCTCCTTTGCAAGGCCCTCGAGACGCTCAGTGAAAAGGAAATGAGGGGGCCCCGGGTGGCCTTCGCCACCCTCCCGGGAGGAGAAGGGGTCATAGTCACTGACCTTTGCGAGATCGTGGGACTGAGGCCGGCCTCCCCTGTGAAGTCCAGTGTGGAGAAACTGAGGCCTGTTTTTCCCGATTGGGAGGTAGGGGGAAATCCCTTCGACCTGGGTGTGTGCGTGCAGTTTCACCCTCCCATGAAGGTATACGAGCTTTACCTGGATGCCATGCTCCAGGACCCCCAAGTGGATGGTTTGGCCATAATGCTACCCAGGTGGGTGAGTAGGCTCTCTGAGGAGTTCCTCAAGCCCTTCCAGATTGCCACCACTTCCCCCAAACCGGTCATAGTGTGGGTGCCAGGGATGCATGGGGGTGAATGCGCACCCCTTAGGTGGCTTGAAGAGAGGGGAATACCGGTTTTTCCCTCGGCCCATGAGGGGATTAGGGCACTGGCGGCCCTGTACCGCCACCACAAGAGAAAGTCCAAGGAAGGAAGTTGAAGCCCCAGATCAAAAGCGCTGAAGCCAAGCTCTCCTCCTGGAACCTCTCTTTTGGGATTAAAATGTTTCCATGAAGACCCCATCTTGGGCGATGGATACCATCGAATGAGGCCTTTCAGGCAAACTGGGGAAGGGGCTTGGGAAGAAAGGTCCTCATCTGCGCTTTGATCATTGCTGGAGTGGGAGCGCTTCTCTCTCTGGGGAGGATCTGGCTCGCAGACCCGCAAGGGATCGAAAGGGAGCTCAGGGAGGAATTTGCACTTCTTCTGGAATCTCCCATGGATGCTCAAAGTGCCAAGGTGGATCTCTTTCCCATCCCCAGGGTCTCTTACGAGAACGTTCGCCTCGGAAAAGACGGGGTTCTGGCATTGGATGTGGAAAAAGCGGAGATCTTGCTCTCTCCCATTTCCCTCGTCTTGGGTAGATTGAGGATACTCGAGCTCGAGGCCACCTTCTCGCGGCTAGATCTTGAGAACCCAGCCTACCTCGCGCGAAGCTTTGGAAAAAAGGGAAGTCACCTCCTCCAAGAGATGATGAAGATGCATTTGGAGGCAAAAAGGGTGTCATTTCCTCTTGCCCCCACGATTCCTGCTTTCATGGAACCGTGCTCCGTCACATTCCGAAGGGGGATCACTGGGGCGACCTTGGAGCTAGGTTTCGACCTCAAGCTGACCGGAGGAGAAGTTCTCGCCCGAGGTGCGGAATTTCTCCTCCAAATCTCAAAGCCCCTCGAGCTCAGAATAGCGAAGGGAACAGTTCGCGAACCGGAGATGGACCTGAGGGGAGAGATGGAGATCGTTCCCCAAAGTGGGGCCCTTTTGGTCAGAGTTCTCCTCCCTCATCTGGATATGGCTCCCTGGGCCAGGCTCTTGGCCGAGTTTCCAGGCCTGAGGCAACTGGAGATGATGAGAAGAGGGAAACTCGAGGATTTCACCCTGGGGATCTCTTTCAAGGAGGAAGGAGGGTCGTTTTCCCTGAGCGGGGTGAACGGGTGGGGGAGATGGACCGGGGTCGAGTTGAACCTTCCCGAGCCATGGGGTCCCATCAGAGAAGCTCAAGGCAGGGCGAAAATCTCCGCCACGATTCTCACCCTTTCTCACATCAGAGGAATCGCCCCTTGGGGGAGGATATTGGATGGTGACCTTCAACTGGATTTGTCCAAAGCCTCTTGGAACCCCAAGGGGGAGTTGACTCTGGATATGGATTTGGGGAAGTGGTATCCCAGCTTATCGCTGGCCGCAAGAGGGTCCTTCGGGGAAGATTCCCTCAGGGATTTCTTTGGGGTGAAGGGGAATGCTGAGGTGCATCTCTTCCTATCCCCCGAGCAACCTACCGGATGGGTCAAATGGTCCGCCAGAAATGTCAAGGTTTGGGCTCGCCACAGGAAGCTTCCCTACGCCCTGGAGGTAAAGGGAGAGGAAGTCTCCTTTGGGAAGGGAGAACTCTCAGCGAGGAACGTGGAACTCGGCCTGGGAAGCTCACAGGTTTTCCTGAGCAGGGCGTACTGGGATTTCACTTCCCAGTGGGTCAATCTTCAAGCACAGGGTGGCACCCTCGAGCTAGACGAGATTTGGGCTTTGCTGGAGGAGATTGTTCAGGGGATTGAGGGGTTGGGTCTCATTGGGAGGCTTTCCGGGAAGGCCTCAATCCACCTAGCTGAGCTGGAAGGCAATCTCCATGATCCGGCGAGCTGGGACGGAGTTGCCAGGGTCTCCCTCAAGGCCGAGGGCACTGTCATGGGATTCCGGGTGGTGGCGAGGGAGGCCTCCATGGAACTCACACCGCAGATCCTCAAGATCGAAGGGGCTCAGGTGGATATTCCGGATGGTACTCTGGGTATCTCCGGTCAGGTAATGGCATGGAGTAAAGAAAATCCAAGGGCAGAGCTCCACTTGGAAGGGGAAATAGGTGGAGAGGTCCTCGAGTTTTTGGTGGGAGAGGTCTCGAGTAAGCTCAAGATCCCCTTGAAAGTTCCAGAGAGGATTAAGGTCTCCTCTTGCGAGCTGGAGCTCTCGAGGGGAAGGCTAAATTCAAAGGCCAAACTCATCTGGACCCACGAGTTGGATGTGCAAACGGCCCTGAGAGAGGGTGAGCTAGAGCTCCTGAGCCTCAGGATCCTCGGAGGGGAATCCCATGGGGAGATATCCCTCTCGGAGGAAAAAGGGCTTTACAGCTTGGTCTTCAAGGGGGTTCTCCACGGATCCACTCTGGAGGCCCTTCTGGATGAGGGCATCGCAAAAGGCGGAACCGCAAGGGGAGATATCACTGTGAGATGGAAAGCCTCCCCAGAGGCGAGCTTGGATGTGAGGGGTGAGCTCCATATCCATGGCATGAGCCTGGGGGCCTTTGCCCCTCCTCTTTGGGTGATGGATGCGAATCTCGTGGGGGAAGGGGACAAACTGAGAGCAGAGGAAGTGAGGATTCTCTTGGGAGGTAAAGAGGTCTCCCTCGAAGGGTATGCCGCACTGAAAGACGGTGTCTGGATTGAGGCAAAGGCACGGACCGAAAAGGCCAGACTCCAGGAAACCATTGAGGCCTTGGGATTCCTCTCGATGGAAGAGAGGAGAATCAAGGGTGGCCTGGAGTTGGATATCCATGAACTCGAGGTCCCTCCGCTTTTGGTATCTCCGTTCAAGGGGTTTGTGGAACTGGGTCAGGCAAGAAGGCTCATGAGATTGACCAAGTCTCGAGTTTGCGGGATCGAGGTCACAGGCGAGATGACACTCGATGAAGAACCGGAGTGGATGGCAACTTTCCGGGGAAAGGGAATATCCTTGAGCTCCCTCTCAGGGTGCTTGGGCCTCAATCTTGGGGCCCTTGAGGGAGCTCTAGGAGTGAAGGGGTCTTTGTCGTCCAAAGGACTGGATTTGAAGGCAGTGGAAGCACTAGGTGGGTTTCTGGAGATGGACCTCTCAGGCCTCTCTTTACCAGAGGGTCTCTGGACCGAGGTTTTCGGAAAAGAGGAAGGTTCTCTCAAGGACTCCATGGATAGAATCAAGATGGCTGTGGAGAGATCCAGGGGAAAAGGGAGGGCTAGGTTCAAAGGCCCAATTGAGGACGGGATCTTCTCCATCCAGGAGGGCTCTTTCCGAGGCGAGGGAATAGATGCAGTGGGGATGGGAGAAGTGGATCTCCCGGCGAGGCAGATGAAAATCGACATCTTGGCCAGGCTGAAAGAGGCAATCCATGGGAAGGGATCGCCAAAGGATGAATTTTTGGCATTGAGAATATATGGCTCCCTCGGGGAGCCAATCTTCAGGAAGGTCTCAGTGGAAGAGCTCCCCGTTGGGCTCCTGGGTGAGCTCGCAAGACAGAAGCCCACAGATACGGCCCAAAAGAGGGGGAGAGGTTCTAGAAGGTAGCCAAGGCCGGAAAAGGAGAAAGAGTTCCAATGGAGGAACAGGGCATGGGGCGTGGGATCGGATTGGGGGACTCTGGAGGAGGCCTGGCCTCCAAGGGCCATTTTCGGAAAAAGGTCGTGATGGGAGGGATCTTTTTGGCCGCCACAATCCTGTTTTGGAATCTCTGGCCCCAAGGGAATCTGTTGGGCCAACCCCCTCAAGAAGAGAAAAGAGACCTTTTTCCCAGCGTGGCCGAGGTCGTGCCCAGGGCCGAGGAAGTGACCAGGAGATCGCTGGAGGTCAGGGCCCAGCTGGAGCTCAGGGCCCAATTACAGGAGTTCGAAAAGAGAATCAGGGAGGCAGAGGTTCGCCTCCAGGAACTCGCGAGGAGGCTCAGGGATCTCGGCGATCCAAATCGCTTGGATTTTCAAAGAGTTTTGGATGCTCGTTCCCCTCTTGAGACCGAAAGAAAATCCTTGGAGAACTACTTGGTCCTCATCTCCGGAAAGTTGGGAGAGCTCGAGAGTTTGAAGAAGGAATGGGAGGAGCTTGGCTCCTTTTGGGCCAGGTGGAGGAAGTCCGCTTCGCTGGCCCAAGGGGATCTCCCCACCGAGGCTTTCACCAAGGCGGAGCAGTCCATAAGAGAGACGCTTCAAGACCTATCCCAGCGCATGGGTATTCTCGTGGGAATGCAGGAACAGGTGGGCAGGCTGTTGGAGGAAAACAGGAGGCTCAGTGCTCCCCTGGATGCGGCCTTGGCCCGAATGAGGGAAGAGACATTCAGGAGGACAGAACCGTCCATCCTGAGTCAGAGGTTCTTCCTAGGGTTGAGAGATCTCGTGGCCGGGCAAGGGCCGAAAGAGCTCCTCCAGATGTGGAGGAAACTCCAGGACCCTATGGCAGGAAACGAGGCGATGCTGTTCTCCCAGCTCCTTGCCCTCGTCCTTTTATGGGGTCTTTTCCTCTGGATAGAGAGGGCGAGGGGGAAGGAAGCCCACAGGGTCACACTCCATCCCTTGGCCCTGGCCATCTTAGGTGTGGGGATTTTCTCTTCCCTCGTAGGGGATGTAGGCGGGATCTTGAAAGCCGTGGGAAGATGTCTTTTCGCCTTGAGTGTAACCATCCTTTGGACGGAGGAGAGGGGAAGAGCCCGATGGAGAGGCCCTCTTTTCGGTTTGGCCGTCTCCATGGGAGTCTTGGACTGCCTCAGGACCATTGGCCTTCCCGCCCCCCTCTGCAGGCTATTCATCCTCGGGATTTCCTCGGTGGGCCTCGCTTTGCTTCTGGGGAGGAGCAAGAAGAGCAAGCTTGAGGCTGTGGTCTTTTACCTTTGGGCTTGCATCCTTGCTCTGGTTCTCATTGCAGAGATGGCTGGTTTCGCCAACCTGGCAGACAGACTCTTCAGGGCCTCTGCGTGGAGCACTTTTCTAGTCCTCACAGGTTGGATCCTTGTGAGCCTTGTGGGAAAAGGGATAGATTGGGCAATGGAGCATCCAAGGCTCAGGGAGTGGAAGATACTGGTTGAAGTGGGACCATTTTTGAGAAGGAGGCTATTCTTCATACTGGCAGCAGCCATATGGCTCAGCATATCTCTCCGCATCCTGCCAGTTTGGGGCCTTTTTTCCTCAAGCTCAGAGGCATGGGAGAGACTTTTCAAGTCCGATATCTCGATAGGGAAAGTGAGCCTCAATCTCGAACTGCTCATCTTGGCCCTCCTCGCGGTGTACATATCCCTGTCTTTGTCGAGGATCATAAACAAGGTGCTGGAAGCAGAGGTCTTCCCCAAGACAGAGGTGGACCCGGGAGCCCGCCATGCCATGGGAAGGCTTCTCCATTATTTCCTCGTAGTGGTGGGCCTCCTTATGGCTCTGAGTCTCCTCGGGGTCAGGCTGGAGAGTTTCCTGGTTCTGGGGGGAGCATTGGGGGTGGGGATAGGCTTCGGGCTCCAGCACGTGGCTAACAATTTCATAAGTGGACTGATACTCCTCTTCGAGAGGCCCATAAAGGTGGGAGATACAGTGGTCGTTGAGAAGGAGTGGGGGAGGGTCAAACGCATAGGCCTTCGTTCCACTGTGATTGAGACCTTCGATCGATCGGAGCTCATAGTCCCCAATGCCCAACTCGTATCAAGCACAGTCATAAACTGGACCCTCAGCAACCCCATGGCGAGAATAAGGATTCGGATAGGAGTTGCTTATGGAACGGATTTGGCAAAGGCATTGAGCCTCCTTGTGGAGGCGGCAAAGGCAAACCCCAAGGTCCTGGAGGACCCCTCCCCCAATGCCCTCATCACGGGATTTGGGGACAGTTCCATGGATCTCGAACTCCATGCATGGGTAGGAGACATTAAGGAGAGGCTCTTGGCGCAAAGCGAGATCTGCAAGGAGATCGAAAGGCTCTTTCGGGAAAATGGGATAGAGATCCCATATCCTCAAAGGGATATCCACCTGAGATCGTGGAGCGAGCCGCCCTGCCTTCTCATCCAGAGGAAGGACGAAGGCAAAAAGGGCGAAGGCTGAGACAAGCTCTGCTCCCAAAAGAAGGTGGAAGAAGGGCTCAGAGGATATTGGTCGGAGTGGAAAATCCCGGCTGGGGCAGGGATACTGGTATCAGGGTAGAGAATCCCTTCGTATGAGATCCAAAGGGGACCTTCTCCCAGCATGATGAAAAAAGCGAGTTTGGGGGCTTGAAATGCCATCTAGCTCTGCGAGCGGCACTTTCGGGAAGGAAAAGATCAGGGATAGGTTCTACAAGGAGCGTTTCGAGGCTCAAAGGAGGCTTTCCCAGAAGATGGCCACAACCCTCGAGGTCAACGAGATTCTGGAGACCTTGAGGAGCGAGGCGAGGACTCTTGTGCCTGGTGCCATGGAAGTTTGCATCCTCCTTCTGGATCCAGAAGCTCCCAAATACACCAGGCCCTTGCAGTGCGCCCTCTACGACAGACCCATAAATTGCCAGTCCTGCAAAAGAGAGAGGAAGGCCGTTCAAAAGGCGATCCACAGAAAGAAGACCGTGATCTTCCCCCACAGTGAGCCCATAGTGAGGCCTGACGGCAAAGTTGTCCCCATAGGACCGGAGATAGCCATACCGGTCTTCTTGGGAGATGATCTTCTGGCTGTGGTGAATCTAGTGATGAAGCCCGATGGAAAGATCACCCGAAAGGAATTCTATCTCCTCAAAGACCTGGCCGACAGCGTGGCCCACGTGATCTTGAGGGCGAAGAAACACTGGGAGGTCACCCAAGAGAAGATCCGCATAAGCCAGATTCTCAGCCACCTATCTCCCTTCGTGCCCCTTTCGGTGAGGAACATAGTGGAGAAGAACCCAGAAATAGCAAATCTGGAGAAGGAGAAGAGGGAGGTGACCGTCCTTTTCCTTGACCTGGAGGACTATACAAGGCTCAGTGCCACGAGACCAGATACAGAGGTGAACCAGTTGGTAGAGGAACTTTTCTCCACTTTCGTGGATCCCATCCAAAGATCCCACGGCGACATAGTGGAGACCGCTGGGGACGGGCTCATGATCATTTTCAAGGATCACGATGCCAGGACCAACGCCATCAATGCAGTGAAGGCAGCCCTGGACATAAAGACCCTCACGATGGAGCACAATGCCCGGCTTGCAGACAAGGCCCTTCCCGTCAGGGTGAATATGGGGATAAACTCTGGGGTGGCCCTGGTGGGCATGACCAGGTTCAAGGGGTCCTTGGGCACTCGCATGACTTACACCGCAAGTGGCCCGGTGACAAATCTGGCAGCTAGGCTAGCCTCCCATGCCAAAGGGGGTGAAATCCTCCTGGGAGAGGAGACTGCGAAACTCATAGAAGGCCTCTGGCCCGTTTGCGAAAAGGGCACGGCACACCTCAAGGGGATAGACGAGCCAGTGAGGATATTCTCTCTGGCCATGGACCGGCAGAACTGAAAAGGATCTTGCATGGCATCTGGGGTCTTGACCCGATGCCCTACGGTTGTAGTCTGGAAATTGGAGGATGTGGGATATCCTCGACATCGTCCGTAGGGAGGTGTGCCATGGCAGAGGAGAGAAAGAGAGTGGTTGTGCCCCTCGTCAACATCATGCACAATGACGACGACACTGGTTTCAGAATCGAGGTGGATCTGGCAGGAGCAACCAAAGAGAGCGTGGAGCTGGATATGGGCACAGGAGGCTTTTGTGTGAGAGCCGAGGCAGACGCCTTCCGCTACGAGAGCTGTTTCATCCTGGCCCATGAGGTAAAGCCCCAAGAGGCCAAGGCCAAGTTCGAATCAGGGCTCCTCACCATCACGGTTCCCTTCAAGGAGACGATCCACGGGCACAAGGTGCCCATAGAGTGAGCCATTTTTCCCCGTGGCCTTCTCCCTGGAGGGGGCTACGGGGATGCCCAAACTGAGTAGGACCACACCGTCTGTTTTGCAATTCTCGGGACTCGCACTGTATACTCCCATTCAAAAGAGCTGGCCCCTGGGGGCTGAATGGACCTAAGAACGATTCTCCCAATCGATCTCCATTTGGGAAGTGGCTGTGGGAGGGGCCCATAAAGCAACTTATCCCCTGTGAGGAGAGGGCATCGATTCCATCCCATCGTGGCTAAGCCCCAGTCGTTGGCTCGCGCCCTATATTGGATGGGGATGGTTGGGGACATGGAAACCCGAGTGTTGGAGAAACGGTTTCAGAGGGAAAAGGGTCTCAGCTCGGATCTCGAATCTGGCCCGAATTTTTAGTCGAGACATTGGTTAGTGTGCCTGGGCCTCTTGGGTGTGATCCCCAAAGGTCATGAGATTCCAACAACGATACGAATTCGGAGGGAAACATGTTTCCAAGGGTCGATCCCACCTCAACTGAAAGTTGGAGGAAGCTCGAGGAGCACTATCTCAGGATCAAGGACCTCCATATGAGAGACTTATTCAGGGAGGATCCTGGCCGTTTCGAGAGGTTTTCCATCTGGTTCGAGGACGAGATCCTCGTGGACTTCTCCAAAAACAGGGTTGTCGATGAAACCATGGAGTTACTCATCTCCCTGGCAAGGGAATGTGGCCTTCCCCAAGCGATAGAGTCCCTCTTCCAGGGGGAGCCTGTAAACGAGACCGAGGGGAGAGCAGCTTTTCATGTTGCCCTGAGAAACCTGTCCTCTGAGCCCATGAGGGTTCTGGGCCAGGATGTGATGCCCCAGGTCCGTGAGGTTTTGGAGAAGATGAGGGAGTTCTCCGAATCAGTGAGACAAGGGAAATGGTTGGGCTACACAGGCAAGCCCATAAGTCATTTGGTCAATATCGGCATAGGCGGTTCGGATCTGGGGCCGAGAATGGTCGCCCAGTGTCTGAGGCCCTATGGCCATCCAAGGATCTCCGTGGATTTCGTATCCAATGTGGACGGTGCAGAGATCTCCCGAGTGCTGGAAAAGTCAGATCCTGAGACCACCCTCTTCTTCATCTCGTCCAAAAGCTTCACCACACAGGAGACCATGACCAATGCCATGACAGCGAGGAAGTGGTTCCTGGACAGGGCGAAAGACGAGCGCCACATAGCCAAGCACTTCGTCGCCATATCGACTCGCAGGGACTTGGTGGAGCGCTTCGGCATAGATCCGAGGAACATGTTCGTCTTCTGGGACTGGGTTGGAGGAAGGTTTTCGGTGTGGTCTGCCATAGGGCTTTCTGTTTGCTGTTATGTTGGATTCGAGCGTTTCCAGGAGATGCTCCTGGGAGCTCACCGTATGGATCTCCATTTTCGCAATGCGGCCTTGGAGAGAAACATCCCAGTGATCCTGGCCCTCCTCTCCATCTGGTACAACAACTTTTTCGGGGCAGAGACAGAGGCTGTCATCCCCTATGACCAATCCATGGAAAGATTCCCAGCGTATCTTCAGCAGGCCAGCATGGAGAGCAATGGAAAGAGCGCAACCCGTCTAGGCAGGAGAGCCACTTGGTCCACAGCCCCTATTCTTTGGGGAGAGCCAGGGACCAATGGCCAGCACGCCTTCTTCCAGCTTCTCCATCAGGGCACAAGGCTCGTGCCCGTGGATTTCCTCGCGCCTGCTCGCACTCACTATCCTGTAGGCAATCACCATGCCATTCTCCTGGCCAATTTCTTGGCTCAGTCTGAGGCCCTTATGGTGGGCAAAACCCAAGAGGAGGTGAGACGAGAGCTCGCCTCCCTGGGCAGGAGCGAGGAGGAGATCGAGAGGCTCGTCCCCCATATGACTTTGGAGGGCAACAGGCCCTCCAACACCATCCTATTCAGAAAGCTCACCCCATGGGTTCTGGGTGCCCTCATGGCCATGTACGAACACAAGATATTCGTGCAGGGAGTCATATGGAACATATACAGTTTCGACCAGTGGGGAGTGGAGCTGGGAAAACAGCTGGCAAAGAGGATACTGCCGGAGTTGGAGGAAAGTGGGCCTCAGGTCCCGCACGACTCATCTACCAGGGGCCTGATAGATGCCATAAGATCCATGAGGGGAAGTTGAAGGCTTGGAGATCCCCTTCCCCCCTATGAGCTCTCAGGTCTTATGGCCTCTCAGTTCGAGGATCTCCACCCTGTGGTTCGCCTCGGGATGGAGCTGAGAGGGCCCCTCCGTGAGGAGAACGAGCCCGTGCGTCATTCCCCTTTTCTCGAGCCACTCCCCGATATAAGCATTCCAATCCTCGATGGGCCTCGTCTCCAGGACTGGCATCACCCCCCTCGTGAGACCCAGGGCATGGAAGGTCTCGAGGGATGAGGTCACTGCCACAATCCACGGAGAGGGCCGTAACTTGGCGATGCTCCTCGCCGTGGCACCGCTTTTTGTGGGGACGAAGATGGCCAGCGGAGTTACCTTCTCCAGTATGGCTCCTATGGCCGAGGCCAAAAGCTCCCTCGGAGGGACCTCTTCCTGGGGGACAGTGGGGATATGGTCTTGTGGAGGAGTGGCCGACCGTTGACCTTCCGCAAGGCATGCGATCCTCGCCATTGTCTCCACTGCCTCCACAGGGTACTTTCCCGCAGCCGACTCCCCCGAGAGCATCACGCAATCCGTCCCGTCCAGCACTGCATTGGCCACATCCGTGGCCTCGGCCCTAGTGGGTCTCGGGTGCTCCACCATGGACTCCAGCATCTGGGTTGCGGTGATTACGGGTTTGCCAAGCCCATTGGCCATCCTTATGAGCATCTTCTGGATCATGGGAACCCTCTCCACCTCGACCTCCACTCCAAGGTCCCCCCTCGCTATCATGATGCCATCCGCCTCCCTGATTATCCCGTCCAAGTTCTCGAGGGCCTTGGATCTTTCCAGTTTGGCAACCAGGAAAATATCTCTCCCTCTATCCATGGCAAAGTCCCTGAGGTCCTTCAAATCTCGGGGGGTCTCGACGAAGGACTGACAAACCACATCGATCCCCCAGGAGAGGGCCAATTCAAGCCACCTTTTGTCGGACTCCGTGAAAGCGGAAGATCCCAGACTCACTCCAGGGATGTTAACCCCCTTGTGGGACCTCAACTCCCCGCCTGCGACCACAAGACACTCTATCTCCTCCCCACGGATGGAGAGGACCTCCAATCGAATGACCCCATCGTTGAGAAAGATGCTGTCCCCCTTCTTCACCTTCTTGGAGAGGCCTTCCAGGCCCAAAGTGCATCTTCTCTCGTCTCCCAGGACCTCCCTCTCTGTCAGGGTGAAGAGTTGCCCTCTTTTCAGTTCCACGGGCTCCTTTTCCAGCTTCCCTATCCTGATCTTTGGGCCCGGGAGATCCGCAATTATGGTAACGGGCCTTCCCACGGCTTGGGCCGCCCTCCTGGTCCTGGAGACCATTTCCTCGTGCCAGAGGGCATCTCCGTGAGAGAAGTTGAGCCTCGCCACATCCATTCCAGCCATTATCATCTTCTCTATGGTCGACTGCTCCTCGGAGGAGGGGCCCAAGGTGCACACTATCTTCGTTTTGTTGGCCCTCAGCTGGGGAACCATTGGCCTCACCTCATATCCCTTGGTTGCCCAGTCACAGCCAGTACACTTTCCCACAGGTGTCCTCCTGGATCTATTCGCTTTCTCTTGGAGACCGCGAGGGATATAGGGACGTGGGTGAAATGCCCCTTCCAATAACCAACGACCATGTCTGTCCTCCCACTCATGGCAGCGTGGACAGCATGGTGGCCCAGAAGGAGACAGAGCGCAGCGTCCTGAGCATTTGGCGGGCCACTCCTTATGGTGTAGCTCGGGTCTATGTACTTGAGGTCTATTCGCAAGCCCCTTTCCCTGAAATGGGCCCTTATCTTGTCCCGCAGGAATGTGCCTATGTCCCCCAGTTTTGGATTGCCAGATGCATCCCTCTCAAGGGGCTGGCCCAAAAGGTCCTGCCCCGCCCCTTCCGCCACGACTATGACCGCATGGCCTCTTTTGACCATCCTAGCCTCCAGCACCTGGAGGAATCGTTCCAGGGTAAAAGGGACTTCAGGAACTAGGCAGAAGTTCACATCATTGTCGGCCAACACGGTATAGGCGGCTATGAACCCCGACTCCCTTCCCATGAGCTTGACCAATCCTATGCCTCCCCTTGCGCTCACTGCCTCTGTATGTGCGGACTGGGTGACCCTTCTCGCCTCGGCCACTGCTGTCTCGAAACCAAAGGACCTCTCTATGTAAGAGATGTCGTTGTCTATGGTCTTGGGCACCCCAACAACTGCTATCTTTTTTCCCCTCTTTTTTATCTCCTCCACAATGGCATGGGCTCCCCTGAGAGTGCCATCACCCCCAATGGTTATGAGGATGTTTATTCCCAGTTCCTCGAGGGTGTCCACCATTGTGGCAACTGGCTGGGGACCCCTCGAGGAGCCGAGCATGGTCCCACCTAACTGATGTATCCGGTCCACTGCCTCGGGGGTGAGCTCCACGACCCTGTGGCCGAACTTGGGGTTGAGTCCCTCGTACCCATATCGGAATCCGTAGATGGGGGAAATACCGTAGTGATAGTGAAAGCAAAGGACTATGGCCCTTATGACATCGTTGAGTCCAGGGCACAGCCCGCCGCATGTGACAATCCCGCAGCGGACTCTCGAGGGATCGAAGAAGAGGAGTTCCCTCGGCCCAGCCAATTCCAAGGCGGGGGGATCTTGGCCTTTTTCCAGATAAGCCTTTATCTTCTCCGGATGGGAATGGAAAACCACTCGATCCCCGTCTTCGACGAATCTCGTTCCTTTCATGGGCGATGGGAAATGTGCCTCTCCCAACTTCTCGATTGAGAAATCCAATCTTTCGAGCTCCATCTCTGACCTCTCTCCGTACTTTTCGGATTCCGATCCAAAAGCTTATCCTCTGAGGGATGATACCACAAGCGGTTGAAACAATGCGTTCCACCCTCTTTCGCCTTGCCCATCGAGCGCGGGTAGCTTAAATTGGCACCATCTGGAATGTTTGGGAGGAAAAGGAAAATGGCCAAGAGGACAAGCGGCATACTCCTTCCCATCTTCTCCCTTCCCTCAGAATACGGGATCGGGGATTTGGGTCCCTGGGCCCACTGGTTCGTGGATTTTCTCCATGAGGCCTTGCAGACCCATTGGCAGGTACTTCCCGTGCATCCCACAGATCCCATATCCGGAAACTCCCCATACAGCAGCATCTCGGTCATGGCCGGAAACCCCCTCTTCATAAGCCCAGAGCTCCTGCTCCGCGAGGGTCTGATCCATGAGGAGGACATTGTTCTCGAAGAGCCCTTCCCCAGGGATCGGTGCGACTACCAGAGGGTGATTCCCTGGAAAAGGAAGGTTCTCGAAAAGGCCTTTGGAAGGGTTCGTGGGGGCCACCCTCTGTGGGAGGATTTCAAGAATTTTTGCGACAGGGAGGCCCATTGGCTCGAGGATTATGCCCTCTTTGTGTCCATCAAAAGAAAACAAGGCGGTAGCCCATGGACCGCCTGGCCCGAGGATGTGAAGTGGAGGGATCCCAGCTCCCTCGAGAGGGAAAGGAAGGAGTTGGAGGAGGAAATGGAAAAGGAGATGTTCTTCCAGTTCCTCTTCTTTCGCCAATGGAAGGAGCTCAAGGAAAGGTGCGAGGGGAAGGGAATCGAGTTGATAGGAGATGTGCCCATCTACGTCAACCACGACAGCGTGGATGTGTGGCGCAGACCAGATCTTTTCCACTTGGATCAGGAAGGGAATCCCGAGGTAGTGGCAGGTGTACCTCCGGATTATTTCAGCGCTACGGGCCAAAGATGGGGGAACCCCATCTACAGGTGGGATCGCATTGCCCAGGAGGGTTTTGAGTGGTGGATTGAGAGGCTGGATCAAAACTTTCGCCTCTTCCACAGACTGAGAATAGACCATTTCAGGGGCTTTTTCGGCTATTGGGAGATACCAGCGGCGGAGGAGACCGCGGTCAATGGAAGGTGGGTCCAGGGCCCAGGGGAGAAGTTCCTAGAGAGGATTCTCGAGAAGTATTCCAGGGATTCCATAATCGCAGAGGATCTAGGGATCATAACCGAGGATGTGAGATCGGGCCTCGAGAGGCTGCGAATTCCTGGGATGAGGGTCTTGCAATTCGGCTTCAGTGGAGAATTTCCCAGAAACTGCCATCTCCCCCACAATTACGTTCCCAACTGTGTTGCGTACACTGGCACCCACGACAACAACACTCTTCTCGGATGGTGGGAAAACGAGGCCACAGGAGAAGAGAAGGAGAGGGTGTTCTCCTACCTCGGAAGGAAGCCCTCTCCTCGGGAGCTTCCTTGGGAGATGGTGAGGCTAGTCATGATGAGTGGTGCCAACACGGTCATCTTCCCACTCCAAGACATTCTTTGTCTCGGTGAAGAAGCCCGCATAAACAGGCCCTCGGTTGCCCATGGAAACTGGATGTGGAGGTTGGAAAGGGAGCATCTGGAGGCCTTTCACGGAGAGTTTCTGAAAAGGACGACTTGGATTTATGGAAGGGCGAGGGAAGAAATAGGAGACATCTCCCAGGGAAAGGGAGAACTGCTTGTTGAGATTTGCGAGGGCCGAAGACTCCCTTTGAGTAAAACATGGCCGAGAGAGCCTGTGATCTACGAGATAAATACCATGGCCTGGCTTTGGGAGCTCAGCCGAAGGTGGAACAAAAGGGTCACCCTTTGCAACGTGCCCCAAGAGGAGTGGGACAAGTTTTGGGAGATGGGGATAGATGCTGTTTGGCTCATGGGAGTCTGGGAGAGAAGCCCCAAATCCGCTTTGCTTGCGATGCGGGACCCTGCCATTTCTGCAGAATGCCAAAGGGTTCTAGAGAATTTCTCTCCAGAGGATGTCGTGGGGTCCCCATATTCGGTCAGAAGTTACCAAGTAGATGAGACACTCGGAGGTCTTGAAGGCCTCGCCATTGCCAGGGAAATACTGGGCCAGAGGGGTATAAAACTGGTGCTGGATTACGTGCCCAATCATGTGGCCCATGACAATCCCTGGGTGGAAGAGCATCCCGATTTCTTCATCCAAGGGGATGAAGGGGATCTCCTGAGGGATCCAGATGGGTTTGTGAGAATTGGAGAGAGGATCTTCGCTTGCGGAAAGGATCCTTTTTTCCCGCCGTGGAAGGACACGGTTCAAGTGAATTGTTTCCACGAGGGTTTCAGGGAAGCGTCCCTCGAACTGGTCAGGAAAGTGGCGGACATGTGCGATGGAATAAGATGCGACATGGCAATGCTCCTTCTGAACAGGGTCTTCAAGAGAACGTGGTCTGAGAGGGTCTCGGATCCGCCAGCCGATGAGTTCTGGACCCATTTGATATCGGGCTTGAGAAGGACCCATCCCAGGCTCATGCTCATAGCAGAAGCTTACTGGGGATTGGAGCAAGAACTCATGGAGTTGGGGTTCGATGCTTCATACGACAAGGTCCTGAGAGACAGGCTTCTATACGATGGGGCCTGGAGTGTCACGGAGCATCTCCAAAGGACAAGTTCCTTGGCCCATAGGTTGGTGAGGTTCTTGGAAAATCATGATGAGGAGAGGGCTGCATCTGCCTTCGAAGGTGGCCGGCACAGGGCAGCTGCCTTTGTCATGGCCTTCGTCCCTGGAATCAGGCTTTACCACCACGGTCAGTGGGAAGGAAGGAGACACAAGGTCCCCATCCAGCTCAGAAGACCTCCTGAGGAGCCTATCCAGGAGGAGATAAGGGACTTCTACACGGAGCTTCTCGCACTGAGGAGAACCCTGAGTGGAGCCTTGAAAAATTGGAGTCTCTGCCCTGTAGAGGGTTGGCCCGAAAACCAGAGCTTCCGAAACATCATTGCCTGGAATTGGGGAGAAAGGGGCGAGAGATACTTGGCGGTTGTCAATTTCTCGGACCAGAGGTCCCAGGCCCTCGTGAGGCTGGAACTTCGGCAGATGGGGGAGGGAAGGATAAAGCTACAGGATCTCATTGGCGGAGAGACCTACCTGAGGTCCGCTGCATCCGTCCGGGGACAAGGGCTCTATGTGGACCTGGGGCCTTGGGGCATTCACCTTTTCCAGCTGAGCCCTGCACAGAGATGAAGGTCCTCTACCTCCAACTTCCAGTCCTTGACTTCGGTTACGACTACTGGGGCGCGGACCATGCCCTAGCCGGAGGATACATGGCCGCTTACTGTTTGACACACGGTATGGACCATGAACCCCTTTTCCTCCCCCAGAAGATCACGAGCTTCGCCTCCACCCTCGCGATCCTCGACGAGATCCTGAGGCTCGACCCGGATGTGGTCGTTGCCACCCTTTATCTCTGGAACATCGAGAGGACAGCTCGCCTCCTCCATCTCCTGAAACAGGAGAGACCGAAGGTGAGGCTCTTGGGAGGGGGGCCAGAGGCAGCGGGGAGATTCGGCCGAAGAGCCTTGGGGGGCCTCTTGGATATTCTGTGGAAGGGGGAAGGCGAGGTGGTCCTGGCCAAGGTCCTGGCAGAGCTCATGGATGACCCAGAAGTCGGTGTGATGAAGCTGAGATCCATTGCCTCTTCCTCTGACGGCCTCCTGAGTCTCCATGAGCTTCCCTCGCCGTATCTTGAGGGGGTGATCGGGCTTGCCCCCGACAGATCCCTATGGGTCGAGAGCATGAGGGGCTGTCCCTTCAGGTGTGCCTATTGCTACTACGGAAAGTCCTTCTCAAAGGTCAGGTGGTTTCCCAAGGAGTGGATAGAGAGACATGTCCTGTGGGCCAATGAGAAGGGTGCTCGGGAGATATATTTCCTGGATCCTTCCTTCCAAGTTTTGCCCTCCCTCGAGGAAAGGCTCAAGGAGATCGCCAGATGGAACAGAAAAAGGGTGAGGCTCCACACAGAGGCCAGGGTGGAGATGGTGGACAGTCGCCTGGCTGATCTTTTCAGGGAGGCTGGCTTCTCGTCCATCGAGACGGGGCTTCAGTCGACCAATAACGAGGTCCTCAAGAAAATTGGGAGGTCATGCGATACCGCTTCCTTTGCCAGGGGAGCACATCTTCTCTTGGAGAGGGGAGTGGATGTGGAGATAGATATAATTCTGGGGCTTCCAGGGGATACGCCAGAGAGTTTCTTGGCTACGGTGGAGTTCCTTGTTGGAGAGGGGCTTTCAACCAAAGTGAACGTGTTTCCCCTTCTTGTCCTTCCAGGAACGAGGCTCGAAGAAAGGGCGAAGAAGTGGGGAGTGAAGTACACGAAAGTGCCCCCTTACCAGGTGGAGGCCACAGAGGGAGGGATGGACATTGAGGCCATGAGAGCTGCCATGGAGGAGGCGGAAAAGAGACTCCATCTCGGCCTCTATCCCCTCCACCTACCCGAGTTCGCATCCCAAGGGGAGGGGTGGGATCTAATTGGGGTTGTGGAGATCCCACCCGATGAAACCCCCGAGCCCGGACTCCCAGAACAGGTCCTGAGAAGGCTGGCTCAGTGTCCGGTATTTCTCTTCAGGGAAGGAAAAAAAGGGCTTCCATGGGAGAAGGTGATCCATTGGGCCCTATGGCAGAGGGCCAATATTCCAGACATTCTTCCCTTCTGGGTCTTGGAGTTGAACTCTCCTTTTCCCCAAGAGGAACTGATTCAGGTCCTCCCGACGCTGCACGACCCTTCAACTTATCAAGCCAGGCTGTGGAACCTATGTCCTGACCCGTACTTGCGGATGTCGTCCAGGCCCTTCGTGCTTTCCACCTGCAAGGGGCCAGAGGAATTCTGGATGGATATAAACTCCACAGTGCCCGTGATAAGGCTGGTCAGGGAACCTGGATTTTGGAGCCGAGAGAGGGATCCCCTGAGGAATTTCCCCGTCCTTTGGGAAACAGACAGCCTGATCTCTCCTATTCTCCTCAGGGAACTCAGGGGTCTTTTCCAGGGGAGAGAGGAGGAGCTACTTTTCACTAGATGGGAGAACACCGTTTCCTGGGCGATGGTCACTGGGATGGAGCTTCCCCTGACAAGGCCCCGTTTTGGGAGAATTCGTCTGCCTTGACACGGAATACGGGAATGGACTAATAAAGGGCAATCGAAATAGACCTGCTCGAGAGGTTCAGGGAAATGCCAGTTCCGAGCGATGAAGAGCTTCTCAGGGAGATAAAGGAGTCATCACAGAGGGGGAATCTTTGTAGCCAGATCGTGGTGGATGTGGGGCTGAGGCACTTGGGGTTGGAAAGGCCCGATGTGGTTCGCGCCATGGCTGGGCTTGTAGGGGCACAGGGACTCATGGGGGCTACATGCGGCAGTCTCACAGCTGCGGCCTGCCTCATCGCCTCAGCATCACAGGGCAAGATAGATGACGGTCGGATGTACATGCTCGTGCAGGAGCTCGAGGAGAGGTTCAAAGAGGAGCTTCTCGCCAATTATCCTGGAAGTCACTGCGACGACATTCTCGAGGCCGACCCGGGAAAACTTCCCACAGAGGTCTGTCCTCCCATCATAGCAGGAGCAATAAGGATAGCTCTCGAGCTACTGGAAGGAGAGGGGCTCGAGGTGAGCTAATAAGATCTCCGAAAAAGGCACAGAATTTGCTTGACAATGCGGGCTAGATTGTTTATGGATATGCCCGATGTCGCAAAAGGAGCCTTAGGACCTCTGGGCAGGGGAGGAACCCAAGTGGCCACCACTCCAGAAGAAGGGAAAGGTCCCCCCGAAGCCTCTTCCCAAGGGGTAACCAGCCGTGGATTCGTGGGCCTCTTCTCAGGCCTCGATCTTCCCAACCTCATCCAGATGTTGGCCATGAACAATTTCTCTGGTAGGGTGGAGATCCGCCACAAGGAGAGGTCCGGGGAGCTTTTCTTCAATAATGGGAACGTGGTGCACGCCTCAGCCGAAAGGGAGGAAGGGGTGGATGCCCTGGAAAGAATGTTAGCCTGGACAGAAGGAGAGGTCCTTTTGGATGCTCGTTCGTCGAGTTCCAAGAGCACCATAGAGATACCCTGGCACGCCCTTCTGATCCAGGCCATGGCCAGGCTGGAGGACAAGAAGGCGGCTCTGGAACCCAGGGAGCAGGAGACCTTCCCGAGGTCGAGGTCCTCTGCTGAGATTTTGAGGGCAAGGGCCCTCCATTCCTCGCTCCTCAAGCTTCGAGGGGTGAAAAGCTGTCTGATAGGGGAGGAAGCCACCGGAGAACTCGTCTGTCCAGCCTCAGGTCCCGCGAGCATAAGGGAGCTTTTCTGGGAACTGGCTGGCCTATGCCGGACGTTGGAGGAGATAAGGCCCGAGGCCTCTGGCGGGCCTCCTGGTAGGATCTCCTTGATATTGGGAGCTAGAGGCTGGGGATTGGCGAGACTTGAGCAGTATCTCGTAGCAGTGGAGTTGGAAAAGGGGACTGCCTGGGAGGGATTGGAAAAGAAGATCAGAGAGATGTGGGAGAAAGGGCAATGAGTGGGGCCAGGGCGAGTCCTTTGGAGCCACTTCTGTCGATTCAGGGGGTCCGAGGGGCAGTTGTCTTCGACGAAGATGGAAGGATCATCTCCCTTTACCCTGAAAACGCGACAATCTCCCCATGGGTAGATCCCCTGAAAAGGTGGTTCGAGAGGGAATCGAGCCTCCTTCGCAGGTTGCGGGAACTCGTTGTCTTCTACCCCAAGGCCATGATCTTTTGGAGGAAGCTCGAGAAAGTCGGGAAGCCTTCCGGTGGACTTGGCACTGAAGGAGGCGGGCCTGCGGAGCCGAGGGAGGAAAGAGGCTCCAAGGTCTTGGTCGTCATCGGCGATGCCACTTCAAGTGCTTCCCTTGTGCGTCTGAACCTGGATGTCATGGAACACTCATGGAAGAGTCAAGGAATTGACAGAGTGCTTTCCCAAATGGACTCTGGGGTCTCGGGGGGAGGTTTTCTGGGAAAGATCCTGCGGAGGAGAAAGCCTTGAGTCCGATAACAGGGAAGGGATGAGGATATGGCAATGGATTTCCCCGAGGGAGACCTTTACGAGATCCTGGAAAAGCTCAGCTCCGAGAGGAGATCAGGGAGACTCCTCATCAGGCACTGGGGAGAAAGGGAGGGGATCATAGGCCTGAGCGAGGGTAGAGTGGTTCACTGTCAGGTGGGTTCGTTGAGGGGGAAGGAGGCTCTCGAAGTAATCAAAGGATGGACGACCATATCCGCGGTCTTTCACGACAATGTGGAGAGCCTGGCAGTGGATGTGGCGGAGGAGACCTCTGAGCTCCTAGCTTCTCTCGAAAAAAGGTGGGAGGAGATTCGCAGGTTGAGGGAGTTCGTTCCTGGGCCGGATGCGGTCTTTGTCCTCTCATCCAGTGTGCAAGAGGGAAGGGTTACCCTAGATGCCCGCCTCTGGAAGGTCTTGGCCCTGATAGACGGACGTAACTCCCTAAAGGACATATGCCTCAGGCTCAAGGCATCGGAATTCTCCGTCACCAAAGCCCTCGCTTTTTTAGCCCAGAAAAAAATGATCAAGATGGCAACAGCCGAAAGGCCTCTCAGGTCAGAACTGAAAGAGAAATTTTTGAGAGAGCTGGAAGATAGGCTCGTGGATCACATAGGTCCCATTGCTTCCCTCATGGTGGATGAGGCCTTGGCGGAACTGGGAAAGAGCAGGGATTACATAGCGAAGGCTGACCTTCCGATAATAGTCGAGAAGATCTCCCATGTCCTGGAAGAGGAGGAGGAAAGGATAAGGTTTCAAAGAGAGATGCTCTCGACCATCCAGACGATTCTCGCCTTGTCGAGGCAGACCGAGGAAATCAAATAGATGGTGGGATTTCGCGATTCTTCAGGCTCGAGAGAAGCTTGGGTAGGGATTGTTCGCAAGCCGTAAAGCTGGCTCGGGCCTGTGGAGCTGGCTTTCGATAATGGTAGAAGAAAGGAGAAGGAAAGATGGAGAGAAGGGTCGGTTTCGGGCTCTTTCCGAGGATGTTGATCTTCGCTCTCGTGATCTCTCTTGTCCCCCTTGGAATCATAATCTTTCTCGCTTACTACAACATGGCGACCATTGGGGATCTGGTCTTGGGCCAGGGCAAGAAGAGCCTGGAAGAGCTAGGAGCGCAGATAATAGAGAGCAAGGCAAAGGATGTGGCAGCGCAACTGGAAGTATACGTCAAGCTCAACCCCCAAAAGACAGTGAAGGAGCTTCAGGGAGATCCGGCCTTCCAGGCCCTGGCCGTTCAACCTGTCGGAAAGACAGGATACACCGCAGTCCAGGATGCCCATACAGCCGTAAATCTCTTTCACAAGAACCCCAAGATCGTGAACACGGATCTCCATCAGCTGGCAGGAAAGCTGCCCGAATTTTGGAAAATCATGGAGGCAAGCCTTGGAGGAAAGGAGTCAGCGGGCTACTACGACTGGCTGGAACCAGATGGTAAGATGAGAAAGAAATACATGTTCATAACAGCCCTCAATGCCAAGACAGCGGACAACGTGCAGATGGGTGTGGCAGCGACTACTTATCTCGACGAGTTCTCGAGACCTCTGTTGGATTTGGAGGAGAAGGTATCGGGATTGATAAGGGAGAGGCTCATGGTTTTCTACGGGTTGGTCTTGGTGACCGCAATAGCGGTGGTGATAGCGAGTTTCATCTTGGCGAGGACGATTACCAAGCCGATACTGTATCTGGCCGGTGTGGCAGATGAGATAAGCAAAGGGAAACTAGCGACGAAGATAGAGATATCGAGGAGGGACGAGATAGGTGTGCTGATAGAGTCCATAAAGAGGATGCAAAAGAGTCTTGCTCTGGCTATAAAGAAATTGCAGGAGAAGGCTGGATCCCAGAGGGTATGAAATGATATCGGAAAGAGGAGGGAAGTTGGAGCGGGACCTGGGGAGAGAACTGGTGTGAGGTTCTATGGTAAGGTGGCGGTTGTCACGGGAGCTGGAAGGGGTCTCGGGAGGGCCTATGCCCTGCTCGAGCGGAAGTTATCCTTGCGGGCGTGCGGAGCCCGCCCCTCCGAGGGGAGGCCAAGCGAGGGGGAGGCGGCCTTACGGGGAAGTGCCGGGGACGACGCGTGAGGCGGTTTTCTCGGAGGGACGCGGTCTCCGCGTCCGCAAGTACGGGCCGGACGCAAGCCGGGGCAGGTCATCATTACGGACGGGCGGGGGTGCGAAAGGTTGGTGGCCTAACGGGGCGATCTTGCGGTGGAAGCAAAGCCCCGCTTGCTGGCGTGCGGAGCCCGCCCCTCCGAGGGGAGGCCAAGCGAGGGGGAGGCGGCCTTACGGGGAAGTGCCGGGGACGACGCGTGAGGCGGTTTTCTCGGAGGGACGCGGTCTCCGCGTCCGCAAGTACGGGCTGGACGTGAACCG
>Ga0209162_1000513_pt1 | contig 42288 bp, 41 predicted proteins | sample YNPNPMetaG_FD_187121 | JGI IMG/M metagenome (GOLD analysis project Ga0209162, IMG submission 187121) | Anoxygenic and chlorotrophic microbial mat microbial communities from Yellowstone National Park, USA - YNP NP MetaG (SPAdes) (version 2) ...
TGAACGTGTAAAAGCCCGAATACACCGACATGGGCCGGCCGCTCTGGAACGTGCCCATGCCCGAGACCTGCCAGCCTCCAATGAGGCGCTGCACGACTCCGGAGGCGTTGGAAGCGAAGCGGCGGCTGCGGCCGAAGGGCAGCTCCCAGATCCAGTAGGTCTGCACCACGTGCTTGCGGTCGAAGTCGCTCGGCGCATAATTCAGCTTGCGGTTGTAGATGTCGAAAGGCGTGCCGCCGGCTGACTGCGCATTGGCGGTGGCGACCACCGTGAACGCCGGGTCATAGGAGCGCGTGTCGAGCGACTTGGCCAGCGTGTAGCTGATCTGGTACTCGAGGCCGCCGCTCATGCGCTTGAGAAACTGCACCTGGCCGGCGTGGTAGGTGGAAAAATCATTCGAGTCGATCACGTTCAGTCCGTTGGCGAACTGCGGGAACGGGATGAAGAAATGCGGGCCCAGCCCCGCCGCTTCGGCCTGGCCGCGCCCGCCGACAACGCGGCGGCTCAGATCCTGGGCGATGAACGCCCAGTTGTTGTTGCGCAGATCCACCGAGTAGATGCGGCGCAGCGCCCGCGAACCGGTTTCGGATGCCGTCTTGCGGGAGTCCACCGACATCAGCTGGTTGATCAGCTGGCTCTCGCCGCCGGCGTTGACCACGGCGAGCGCGTTGATGAAGCCGTTGTTGCGCCACTCGACCTGGTTGGCGTTGTAGGCGCCGAACAGGTTGTAGGCGCGGCGCCCGATGTAGTTGGCCTCGACGATCGCGTTGCGGAAGATCTCGCGCTGGATGGAGAAGCTCCACTGGTGCGTCGTCGGCGTCTTGAAGTTGGGATCCACGACCGTGATCACGCGGTTGGAGAACGGCGCGGGCTGGGCGAGCGATTCCGGCGACACCGCCGGAGGCTTCAGCTCGGGCAGGCCCGACAGCCGTCCGCCGCTCTGGCCGTAGGTGGCGTCGTTCAGGCCGATGACAATGCCGGGCAGGTTCTGGAAGACCTGGGAGCTCAGAACGAAGGTATTGATCCGGTCGTAAGCCATGCGGTAGTTGGAGCGGATCGAGGTCTTGCCGTTCCCGAACGGATCCCAGGCGAAGCCGATGGACGGGGCCCAGTTGTTGACATCGTCATCGTACAGGCTCCCGGGCACCCACTTCAGGGTGTTGGTTGGGGCAGCGCCGGCGACAGCCACCTGGTCCGGGCGCCGGATGCGGCCGTCGGGGTTTCTCGGCGACTGCTTCACCTCGAGGCGCAGCCCCAGATCGACGGTGAAATTCCGGCTCAGCTTCCATGTGTCCTGTATGTAGAAATCGTACTCGTTGAACTTCGCCAGAAAATCGTAAAGCCCGGTGACGTAGCTGTCCTTGCTCGAGGGGAAGCCGCGGTTGGTGTTGCCAACGCGGCCCAGCATGAAGTTGATGTGCGTCTCGAGCGTGATCCGGTCGAACTGCTGGTTGATGTCGGCGGGCAGCCCGAAAGCGGCGGCGTTCACGGTGTTGACCACGCGCGAGAAGTCCGCCGTCTGCGTGGCGTTGTAGCCGCCGATGGAGCCGCGCCGGTCGCGGTGCCGGCCCAGCCGGAAATTGATGCCGAATTTGATGTTGTGCGCCCCGCGCAGCCAGGCGAAGTTGTCGACGAATTGCCATGTTTTCAGCTTGCGCGCGTTACCGAAGCTGTACACGATCGGATTGGCCACCGGGGTCACCAGATTGACCTTGGTCAAGTCCGCCGTCGGGATGTTGAAGTCGAAGGCGAACTGGTTGAGGCCGAAGACGAACTCGTTCGTCATCGACGGCGCGGGCATGGTGCGCCAGTTGAAGGCGTAATTCTTCGGGTCGCGCTTCGTGTTGACGATGCACGGCGCGCCGGGCCAGACGGGCGCGCCGCCGTTGACGCGGTCGCAGTTGGTGTCCTGCCGGCCGAAGCTGACGCGGGCGAAGAAGGTGTTCTTGTTGTTGATGATGTAGTCGCCGCGCAGGGTGACGTCGTGCTGCTTCTCAAGCTGGAGCGCGGTGAACGTGTAGGCCGCGGTATTCAGTCCGTCGCCGAGCGTGAAATTGTTCGGCAGCGGCGCCGCCTGCGCGATGGACTTCGTCCTCGAGTCCCAGCCAAGCCGCTGCGGATCCATCGCGATCACGTTGTAGGTGCCGATGTTCACGCCCGGCAGCACGTTGCCCTGCGCGTCTACGGCCGCGCCGGCGACGCCCGCCGGCAGGTTGCGCCCGCCCTTCACATATCGCCAGATGCCCTCGCGCGCCTCCTTTGTGTAAACGGTCGAGTTCACCACCGCCGACTCGCGCGTGCGCAGAATCTGAAGGTTGCCATAGTAAAACAGCTTGTTCTTGATGACGGGCCCGCCGATGCCGATGCCGGGCATGTTCTGCTGGTACTGCCGCTTGCCCACGTTGTTGATGTTGTTCTGCCACTCGTTGGCGCTGAGCCGCGGCGTGCGGTAGAACCACCAGGCAGTGCCATGAATCTCGTTGGTGCCGCTCTTGGTGACCATGGCCACCTGCCCGCCGGAGTTGCGGCCGTACTCGGCGGTGGCATTGCCCGTGAGAACGCGGAATTCGCTGAGCGTGTCCGGATTCATGCGAATGGGCGCAAAGTTGGATCCGCCGGCGCTGGTTTCGTTGGCGTCGATGCCATCGATGGTGAAGTTCCAGGCCCGGTCGCGCGCACCGTTGACGTGCACGCCGCCGCCGGTGTTGGCGCCGCTGACGACGCCCGGCTGGCGCGTGACCAGATCGAGCGGGTTGCGCCCGCGCACGCCGACGATCGGCAGGTCGCGAATCACCTGCTCGGCGAAAAGATTGCCGAAGTTGCCCGACGTCGATGTCTGCACGATCTCCGCCGACCCGGCGACCTCAACCACTTCCGTGACCGTGCCGACTTCCAGGGTCACGTTCACCGTCGTCGGCTGGCCGATGGTGACCGGGTTGCGCCGCGACGTGAAGCGGCGGAAGCCCGGGGCTTCCACCGTTACGGTGTAGGAGCCGCTCGGCACCGCCTCGAAAAAGTATGCGCCGTTCTCCGCCGTTTTCGTCTCGATGGTGGCGTTGGTGCCTTCGTTGATCAGTTTCACGACGGCGCCGGGCACGCTGGCGCCGCTCGGATCCGTCACCACGCCGACGACCCGACTGGTGGTTCCTTGCCCCCAGACAGCCGCTGCCGCCAGCGCGAGCAGGCCCAGACTTGAAGCAATCCTCTGATGCGTCCGCATAAGCAGGATGGTAGCAAACCCTGCGCTCAAGGGGAAGGAATTCCCTCCGGCAGCGGCGCTACTCCTCTTTGAGCGACCGCTCCATCAGCTCGCGCAGGCTTTCCCGGGGCGTCTTCTCGCCGCGCAGAACGGCATGCATCTGCCGGGTGATGGGCATGTCCACCTGGAGCCGGTCGGCCAGTTCCACGGCGGCGTAGGTCGTGTGGACCCCTTCAGCCACCATGCGCATGCCGCCGAGAATGTCTTCCAGCTTCCTGCCGCGGCCCAGCTCGATGCCGACCATGCGGTTGCGGCTGAGCTCGCCGTGGCAGGTGAGCACGAGGTCTCCCAGCCCGGCCAGCCCGGCCAGCGTCCGGGCCTGTCCTCCCGCAGCGACGGCGAGGCGCGTGATTTCGGCCAGCCCGCGCGTGACCAGCGCCGCCAGCGTGTTGGCGCCCAGGCCCAGCCCTGTGCAGACGCCCGCGGCAATGGCGATGACGTTCTTGAGCGACGCCCCGAGCTCGACGCCCACCGGGTCGTTGTTGGTATACAGCCGCAGCGTGGGCCCCGCGAAGGCGTGCTGCACGGCATGCGCCAGCCCGGGGTCGGCGGAGGAGATCACCACGGCGGCGGGCTCGCCGCGCGCCACCTCGCGGGCGAACGTCGGGCCGCTGAGCACGCCGACGCGCGGCGGGAAGCGCAGCGAGACCACTTCCCCGATCACCTCGGACATTCTCCTGAGCGTCCTCTGCTCGATGCCTTTCGTGGCGCTGACGAACAGCATCTGCGGCTCGAGCCAGTCCAGCATCTCCGTGTACACGCGGCGGACGTGGTCCGAGGGCACGACGCTGAGGACGATCTCCGCGCCTTCCAACGCCTCCCGCAACCCCGCAACCGGCTCGACATTCGGCGGCAATTCGAAGCCGGGCAGATACAGGTCGTTGACCCGCGTGCGCGCCATGCGCCCGGCCAGATCCGCCTCGTACACCCACAGCCGCACGCGCTCAAACTTCGGCGCCAGCACGATGGCGAGCGCCGTGCCCCAACTGCCGGCCCCGACGACGGCCAGCCGCTTCACCGGGCCCCTCCGAAGCGGAAAACATTCTCCGTGCCGGCGCGGAGGCGGTCGATATTGGAGCGGTGCCGCCAGATGATGAACATGCTGCAAAAAGTGATCGCGGCCAGCACCTCGCTGCGCGGGTGGTACAGCAGCCAGGCGGCGAACGGGAACAGGCCCGCGCCGACAATCGAGCCGAGCGAAATGTAGCGCGTCAGGGCCACGGTGAGAACAAAAACGGCAGCCACGGCCGCCAGCGCCCACGGAGCCAGATGGAGCGCCACGCCGACAAAGCTCGCCACCGCCTTGCCGCCGTGGAAGCCGAGATACACCGGATAGGCGTGGCCCAGAACCACGGCCACCCCCGCGGCGGCCACCCACTCGGGGCTGGCGCCGGCCACATGCTCCATCAGCGCGCACGACGCCCAGCCCTTGGCGATGTCGAGCGCCAGCGTCAGCACGCCCCAGGCGCGCCCCGTCGTGCGCAGCACGTTGGTCGCGCCGATATTGCCGCTGCCCATGGTGCGCACGTCGCGCCCCGTGCGCAGCTTCACGATCAGGTAGCCGAACGGGATGCCGCCGATCAGATACGCGGCAAGAATTGCCAGGAGTTTTTCGATCATTTCTTCAAGGGAAAGCTGGCGAGTTTTGTGTAAAGGCTTCCGCCCGGACGCAATTTGCTCTCATAAAGATGGAATTGCGTCGCCGTAAAGCGGCCGAAATGGTCCGAAGGCAGGCCGGCCAGCGCGCGCCGCAGGGGCTCGAGGTCCACCGGCCGCCGGATCCGCGCCAGCGTCAGGTGCGGGCTGTAGGGGCGGTTCTCGCGTTCCACGCCCAGCGCTGCGCAGGCGTCCTCGGTCAGCCGGGCCAGCCGCGGCAGGCTTTCGCCGGCGCGAACGCCGGCCCAGAACACCCGCGGCCTTTCCGCATCCGGAAACCATCCGAGGCCCTGGATATCCACCTGGAATTCCCCGGGAACGGGAATTTCCGCCAGCGCTTCCCTGAGAATTTCCAGGTCCTCTTCCGGCCACTCGCCGATGAATTTCGTCGTCACATGGAGGTTCGACGCCGGGCTCCATTGCAGGTCGGCCTTCGGCCGGAGGAACTGCAACAGCAGTTCGAGGTTGCGCCGGACTTCGTACGGGAGATCGATGCCGACAAACAGCCGCATGGCGCGTGATACTCTCACATAGCGTAGCGCGACATGAGCGCCCGAGTCCTGCCCCGCCGCTTCTATGCGCGGCCGACGGTGGAGGTGGCCCGCTCGCTGCTGGGCCAGCGCCTCGAGCTGGACGGCCGCGGGGGACGCATCCTGGAAGTCGAGGCCTACCTGCCGGAAGGCGACGAGGCCGCGCACGCCTGGCGCGGGCGGACCGCCCGCACGGAGGTGCTTTTCGGCCCGCCGGGCCACGCCTACGTCTTCCTCGCCTACGGCATGTATCCTTGCCTGAATGTGGTGGCCGAGCCGGAGGGCATCCCCGGCTGCGTGCTCATCCGCGCCGTCGAGGGCTGGGGCGACGGCCCAGGCAAGCTGACCCGCGCCCTCGGCATCACGCTGCGGCACAATGGCTGGGACCTGGTCACCAGCCCGCTGCGCATCCTCCGCCAGCCCGCGCCGGCGCACGAATCCATCATCGTCACGCCGCGCATCGGCATCCGGCGCTCGGCGCATCTGCCGCTGCGCTTCGTGCTCGAAACTTGATGCTTCGGGCGCGGTTTCAGTACGCTGAAATTTCAGCCTTATGTTCCGATTCGAAACCGCCGGCGAGAGCCACGGCGAATGCCTCGTCGCCACGCTGGCCGGCCTGCCCGCCGGCGTGCCCGTCTCCGTGGCCGAAGTCAACCGCGAGCTCTGGCGGCGGCAGCAGGGCTACGGCCGCGGCGGGCGCATGAAGATTGAAACCGACACGGCGGAAATCGTCGCCGGCGTGCGCCACTCGCAAACCACCGGCGCCCCCATCGCCGTCCTCATCCGCAACCGCGACTGGCAGAACTGGACCGAGGCGCTGCCCGTGGAGGCCGCGCCCGACAGCGCCGGCAAGCAGAAGCCGCTCAAGCGCCCGCGCCCCGGCCACGCCGACCTGGCCGGCGCGCTCAAGTACAACCTCCACGACGCGCGCTACATCCTCGAGCGGGCCTCGGCGCGCGAAACCGCCGCGCGCGTGGCCCTTGGCGCGCTGGCCAAACAGTACCTGCGGCAGTTCGGCATCGAGGTGCTCAGCCATGTCATCCAGGTGGGGCCGGAGAAACTGGCCCGCCCGGTGGAATGGGACGAGCTGGTGGCCCTGTCGAAGCGGGAGGAAGTGCTGCTGAACTGCGCCGACGCCGAGGCCGAGGCGCGCATGAAAGCCGTGGTCGACGAAGCCTACCGCACCGGCGACACCGTGGGCGGCGTCTTCGAGGTCCGCGCGCACGGCGTGCCCGTGGGCCTTGGCTCGCACATCACCTGGGACAGCCGCCTCGACGGGCGCCTGGCGCAGGCTATCCTCTCCATCCAGGCCGTGAAGGGCGTCATGATCGGCGAGGCCGAGCTGGCCGCCGAAGAGTTCGGCTCCCGGGTCCAGGACACGATCCATTACGACAGGCAGGAGCGGCGCTTCACCCGCGGGGCCAACCAGGCCGGCGGGCTCGAGGGCGGCATCACCAACGGGCAGGACATCGTTGTGCGCGGCTACCTGAAGCCCATCTCCACGCTGCGGCGGCCGCTCGAAAGCGTCGACCTCGACACCCGCGAGCCGGCCCTGGCGGCCTACGAGCGCAGCGACGTCTGCGTCGTGCCGGCGGCGGGCGTCATCGGCGAAGCGATGGTGGCCCTGGTTCTGGCTGGCGCGATGGTGGAAAAATTCGGCGGTGACTCGCTCGCCGAGGTGCGTCGAAACTTCGACGGCTACATCCAACAACTGAGGGAGTTCTGAAACAAGGATGATTTTGCGCATCCGCAAGTACGGCGACCCGGTGCTCGAGACCAGGGCCGAGCCGGTGACCGAATTCGACGGGGAATTGCGGCGCCTGGCCGAAGACATGTTCGAGACCATGTACGCCAACAAAGGCATCGGGCTGGCCGCGCCGCAGGTAGGCGTCAGCCGGCGGCTTGCCGTCATCGACCACAGCGCAGGCGAGGACCCGGCGGCCAGGCTCGTGCTGGTCAACCCCGAAATCCTGGTCAAGGAAGGAACGCAGATCGGCGAGGAGGGCTGCCTTTCGATCCCCGGCTTCCGCGAGGACGTCAAGCGCGCCTACCGAGTGCGGGTGCGCGCCCAGGACCTCGACGGCAACTTCTTCGAAACCGAGGGCGAAGAACTGCTGGCCCGCGCCATCCAGCACGAGATCGACCACCTCGACGGCATCCTGTTCCTCCAGCACCTGAGCCTGCTCAAGCGCGACCTCATCAAGCGCAAGATCCGCAAGCTGGTGAAGGCCGGCGAGTGGGACTGAGCGGCGTCAACCCTGCAAATCGAGAATGTCCCCGCGCCGCGGGCCGGTGAGGCGGCGCAGGGATTCGGCATACATCAGGTCGTGTTCGAGCAGGGCGAGCGCTCCGGCCGCTTCCAGGCGCATCGCCATCGCCTGCCGCTGGCAGGCCTCTCCGAGCTGGCGGATGCGCTCCAGCGCCGCGCGGGCTGACGGGGGCGGGCTGGCTGCCGGAAGCCGCCCGGCCAGCTCTTTGAGCAGCGCGCCGCGCCGCTCGAGGGCCTCGAGATAACGCGGGTCGCGATGTTCGAGCAGGCGCTCGAGTTCTTCGGTGGCTGCCACGAGGCAGCAGAGCGTTTTTTCCAGCGTGTCGGCGGTCTTCATTGGCTGGGTCGTTTGCCGAAGGCGACCGTTTGCAGGCTTTCGATGGCGGCGTTGAGCAGGTTCTTCTGCCCCTCAAGGCTGGCCAGCAGCGTGTCGGCGGCCTGGAGGCGCGCCACCAGCGTCTGGCGCGTGGCGGCCACGCGTTCGTAGATGGCGTTGATCTGCTCGGTAAGCCGCTGGTCGGTCCGGTCGATGTTCTCGAGCAGGGCCGTGATGGAGCCGGTGAGCGGATCGCTGTAGTTGGCGAGGCGGCTCTCGAGCGCCGACAGCCCCGACGAGCCGTCGCCGAACAGTTCAAAGACGGCCTGGATCTGTTCCGGGGAGAGCTGTTGCACGGCGGCGGGGTCGAACGACATCACGCCGTCGGCGCCGATGGAAATGCCGATTTCAAACAGGCTTGCCGGATTGCCGGTGCCGCGGTAGCCGGTGATTTCGCGCAACGCGGCCCTCAGGTCGTTGACGATGGAGTCCCCGGCCAGCGGCCCGCCTGTCTTGCCCGACTGCCGGTCCAGGTTTTCGACCAGCTTATTGTAGGCCGTGACGAAGCCCTGCAATGCGGAAGCGACGCCGGCGGCGCTGGGCTGCACCGAGATCTCCGCCGACGCGCCTGTGTCGAGCGTGGCCTTCAGATCCAGCGTCACTCCCGGTATGGCGTCCGTGATGCGATTCGAGCTGGACACGATCGGGATCCCGTTGAGCTCGAACGTGGCGTTCGACCCGGCCGAAACCACCGACAACAGGTTCGAGCCGGGATCGCCTGCCGTGCGCCGCAGCTCGAGCGTCCGCGCTCCCGTCTCGTTGGCGGTGATCGACAGGAAATAGCGGTTGGCGCCGGCCTCCGGACCCGCGTCGAGGATCGTCGCCGTCAGCCCGAACTGGCCGGCGTTGATCGCATCGCGCAGCCCGGCCAGGTTGTCGGCCCCCGAGGCGAGGGTGATCTCGAAGGTTACCCCGTCCAGCATCAGCTCCAGCCGGCCGCTGCCGTCGCTCACCGGCGTCGTGTCGGTGTCGGCGAAGCCGGCCGCAGACCGCGCCACCGCCGGCGAGGCCAGGCTCGAAAGGTTCGTGATCCGGTAAAGCCCCGGCGCAGCCCCCGGCCCGGCCGTCGCCTGCACGGCGTAGGAACTGCTCGTGGCCGCCAGCGCTCCTCCCCGCGACAGCTCGCCGAGCTGCCGCAGCGCCGCCGCCACGTCGGCCACCGCCGAACGCAGCTCCGCGGCCGCCATCTTGCGCGTCATCAGCCCCGCCTGCTCCTGCTCCAGGGCCCGCGCCGGAAGGCTGGCAATGGACACCGAACGGTCCAGGATCACCTGGAAGTCTTCGGAAAAGCTGCTGATCCCGGAAAAGGTAAGCGGTGATAGGGCCATCGGGCGCGACTCCGCACTCACCGTATCGGCAGCCGGCCGCCCCGGCTTGAGGATTATTTTCGCCCCGGCTTCAGCTGCGCAGGATGCGGCGCAGCGTGAACATCCCGCCCGAGGAGCGCGAGTGCTCGAGCTTCCGCCAGTTGTCGGTCACCGAAATCAGCATCCCGCTCAGGTGATTCGACCGCGACGAGCACAGGAAACGGACCAGCTCCACCTGCGGCTCCGGCCCCGTGCCGCCTTGCGAGCGCAGCCGCAATGCGGCTTCCAGCTCGGCCGCGCCGGCGCGCTCGCCGGCGGCGATGATGTCGTCGGTCAGGCTCGTGTAGGTCGGCCCCGGGTTCATGCAGTTGACCTGGATGTTGGCCTCGCGCACCTCTTCGGCCAGCGTCTCGGCCAGCCGCGCCAGCGCCGCCTGCGACGCCGCGTAGGCGGAGAAATTCGGCCGCGGGCTGGCAGCCCCCGGGCCGGTGAGGAACACGATCTTGCCGGCGCGCGCCTCCAGCATCGAAGGCAGCACCGCCCGGCACAGGCGCATGGCCCCGCCGACGTTGGTCTCCAGCGCCTCCATCCACGCCGCCGGCTCGCACTCCGCCAGCGGCCCGATGCTGCCGAAAGCGCCGTGGGCGCACACGAGGATCCGCGCCGGGCCGGCGAAGGCGGCAAAGCGCTCCACCGCCTCCCGCACCTGCGCGTCGTCGCGCACGTCGCACAGCAGGCCGAGGGCCCGGCCGCCGGCATGGGTGATCTCCAGCTGCGCCAGGTCCAGCTCCGCCCGCGATCGGGCCAGCAAGCCCACCTGCGCGCCCGCGGCCGAGAACGACAACGCGATGCGCTTGCCGATGCCGCGCCCTGCTCCGGAAATCAAGACCGCTTGGCCGGTGAACTCGTTGTCTTCCGCCACGGACTGGCACTCTCCCTCCCGATCCTAGCAGGAGGCGCGGCGCCGGTCAGCGGCTCTCCTTGCGCTGGTAAAGGGCCCGGTCGGCGCGCTCGATCAAATCCTCGAGAGATTCCCCCGGCCGGTGCTCGGCCACCCCCATGGCCAGGCCCACCCGCAGCCGGAGCGTCTCGCCGGAGACTGACAACTGGTAGTCGCCCCCCAGGGCCTGCTCCAGAAACCGCACCCGCACGAGCGCGTCCTGGAGGCGGCAGGGCAGCAGCACGACAAACTCGTCGCCGCCCCAGCGCGCCGCCATGTCGTCGGCCCGGAGCTGCCGCTTCAGCCGCGCCGCAAACAGACGCAGCAGCTCGTCGCCGGCCAGGTGGCCGTGCTGGTCGTTGACCCGCTTGAAATGGTTCAGGTCCATCATCAGCAGGCAGAACTCCACTCCGGCCTCGATCAGCTCCCCGGCCCTCTTCTCGAACGAGGAGCGGTTGGCCAAGCCGGTGAGCGCGTCGCGCTGCGCCGCCCTTTCCACCTCGTCGAGCCGGCGCCGGTAGCCCCGCATCTCCCGCTCCAGCTCGGCGATCACCTGCTGGTTCTCCTGCCGCATCTCCTCGACCAGCGCGGTGATGCGGTGGATCTGCAACAGGATCTGGTTGCGCAGATCCTTCAGGTCCTCGCGCTCGGCCGCCCGTTGCAGGCCGCTGGCGACATCGAGAAAGCGCGACTCCTGCCGGCTGCTGCGCCGTTGCAGCGAGCCGGCCGTCTCCTCGAGCAGCCGCACCACCTCCCGCAGCTCCACCGTCCCGGCCAGCTCCCGGGCGATGAATTCGTGCGTCTTCTCCAGCGCCCGCCCGAGCTCCCCCTGTGCGGCGGTGATGAGCTCCACCGACGGCGCGGCCGCCAGCTCCCGCCGCACCTGGGCTACCGATGGCGGATGCTCGTTGATCTTGGCCGCGCAGGGTTCGAAGACGTGCTGCTCGACTCCGGCCAGCGCCTCCAGGTAGGCGGACAGGGCCGACCGGAACAGGGCATGCTGGTGCTCGGCGCGTTCGAGGCTGGCGCGAAGGCTGATGAAATCGCGAGTGGACATGGCGGCGAACCCGGCTGCTGTTCTGTCAGCCTTCATATCGGTAATTGCTTCACGGGATTGAGAGCAAATCTGAAACTCCGTTCAGAGGGTCGCATCATTTGCGATCCGGCCGCCGATGGGCTACGATAGGAGTTTCAGGCGCCCGCGCCGAAGCATCTGTGCGCCCGGGCGCGTCCGGACCCGCCGGGACGGCTCCTGCCGGAGTCCCTGTAGCGTCACCAAGAGGGAACAACCATGTTTGCAGTGATTGAAACTGGCGGCAAGCAGTACCGCGTCGCCCCGGGCGACAGGATCGTGGTCGAGACGCTCGCCGGCGAGGCGGGCGCGGCGGTCGAGTTCGACCGCGTGCTGGCGGTCGGCAAGGACGACGGCGCGCTGCTGGTCGGCGCCGAGGCGGCCTCGGCGCGTGTGCGCGGCGAAATCGCCGGCCACGGCCGCGGCGACAAGATCATCGTTTTCAAGTTCAAGCGCAAGAAGCAGTACAAGCGCACGATCGGCCACCGGCAGAACTTCACCGAAGTGAAGATTCGCGAGATCGTGCTGTAGGGAGGAAGCGTCATGGCTCACAAGAAAGGGCTCGGCAGCTCCAAGAACGGCCGCGACTCGGCCGCGCAGCGGCTCGGCATCAAGGTGTTCAGCGGCGAAATCGTCAAGGGCGGCGCGATCCTCGTCCGCCAGCGCGGCACGCGGTTCAAGCCCGGCGAAAACGTCGGCATCGGCAGCGACGACACGCTCTATGCGCGCGTCCCCGGGCGCGTCGAGTGGCGCGACCGCGGCCGGCTCGGCAAGTGGGTGAGCGTCGTCGAAGTCGACGCCTCCGCCTGAGCCGTCCCCGGGGCTTCTCCCTTCTCCTGCCGCCGCGCGGGCTTCGCGCCGGCGGCTTTTTCATTGCCGGATCGTTCCGGCCCCCCATCGGCCGGACAGCTTTTCCATGTTTGTTGACGAGGCCATCATTCGCGTCAAGGCCGGCGACGGCGGCAACGGTTGCGTCGCCTTCCGCAGGGAGAAATACGTCCCGCGGGGCGGGCCCAGCGGCGGCGACGGCGGCCGCGGCGGCGACGTCATCCTCGTCGCCAGCCTCCACCACAACACGCTGCTGCACTTCCGCTTCAACCCCGAGCACCGCGCCGAGCGCGGCCGCCACGGCGAGGGCAGCAACCGCAGCGGCCGCAGCGGCGCCGACCTCGAAGTGCCCGTGCCCGTCGGGACCGTCGTCTACGACGCCGACTCGGGCGAGCCGCTGTTCGACTTCACCGCTCCGGGGCAGCGCTTCGTCGCCGCCCGCGGCGGTCGCGGCGGCCGCGGCAACCAGCACTTCGCCACCCCCACCCGCCAGGCGCCGGATTTCGCCGAAAAGGGGCAGCCGGGCGAGGAGCGCCGCTTGCGGCTCGTGCTCAAGCTGCTGGCCGACGTCGGCCTCGTCGGCTTCCCCAACGCCGGCAAGTCCACGCTCATCTCGCGCATCTCCGCCGCCCGGCCGAAAATCGCCGATTACCCCTTCACCACGCTGGAGCCGCACCTCGGCGTCGTGCAGATGCCCGACCTGCGCACCTTCGTCGTGGCCGACATCCCCGGCCTCATCGAGGGAGCTCACGAGGGCCACGGCCTCGGCGACCGCTTCCTCCGCCACATCGAGCGGACGCGCCTGCTGCTGCATCTGGTCGATGTCAGCGAAGCCAGCGGCCGCGACCCGAAGCACGACTTCGACGTGATCCTTGCCGAGCTGGCCGGCTACAGCGAGGAGCTCGCCCGCAAGCCGATGTTCGTCGTCGCCACCAAGCTCGACGTCCTTCAGGACCGCCGCCGTCTGGAGAGCCTGCGCCGCAAGGCCCGCCGCAAGGGCCTTCCCTTCTTCGCCATCTCCGCCGTAACCGGCCGCGGCCTGAACGAACTGTTGCACGCCGTGGCCGAGGCCGTCCTTCCCCCGGCCTCCGGCGCGGCCCCCGCAGCAGCCCCGGCCGCCGGTTCGGGCGGCTCGGAACAGCCCCCGCAAGCCCGTTAGCCGCCTCGCCGTCAGCCTTTCCGCAGGACGGATTCTTCCTTTGAGGGCCCCACGCTATGCTCGAGGACAGCCGAGCGGCACACCACCCGGTTCCGTCCCCCTCGTTTGGCGAGGTAGAGAGCCGCGTCGGCCAGGTCCACCAGCTGCAATTCGCTCTCCGCCGCGTTCTGCGGCCAGGCGGCGACGCCTGCGCTGAGGGTCACCGGGATCGAGTCCCGCCCGCAGGGCACCGCCACCTCGCCGACGGATTGCCGGATCCGCTCAGCCACGGCCGCCGCTTCCTCTTCTCCGGCAAACGGCAGCACGGCAAGAAATTCCTCACCGCCGTAGCGAACCAGCACGTCCTCCTGCCGCAGGGCGCGCCGGATTTGCCCGGAAACCCACATCAGCACGCGGTCCCCCGCCAGATGGCCCCAGGTGTCGTTGATTTTCTTGAAATGATCAATATCGATCAGAATCACGCCGAGCGGCGCCTCCATGCGCCGCGCCCGGGCGAATTCCTCGCGCACCCGGGCCATGCCGAACTTGCGGTTGTAGCAGCCCGTGAGTCCGTCGAGCGCCGCCACCCTCTCCAGCTCGTCATAGGCGAGCGCGTTGTGAAAAGCCAGCGCCAGAGGACGGCTCATCAGCCGCAGCCGCCGCGCCTCCTCTTCGGTGTAAGGGCGGTCGCTGGCCAGCAACACCACGCCGAGCCCGCGCCCGTGGTGACTCACGGCCTGCAACAGCACGGCCCTCGGCGGAAAATGCGCCAGCACCCGGTCGAGGAGAATGCCGCCGGGGATTTCGATCCTCGCCTCGCCCTGCCGCTCCAGCACCCGGCAGACCTCCGGATGCAGCGCCAGCGCTTCCGGCGCCGCCAGCCCGCGCGCCGCAGCCAGCTCGAGCTGCCCCTCCCGCGCGAGCAGCACCGCGCCCCCGGCCGACAGCGTATGGTCCACCAGCTCGTCGAGCGCCGTGCGCGCCATCTCCTCCGGCCGGAGCTGCTCCACCAGCCGCTCGCCCAGCTGGCGCACCGCGGCGTTGGTCCGCAGCGCGTCCCCCAGCGCCGCCGCCATCATGTTGAACGCCTCGCTCGTGCGGCCCAGCTCGTCATCGGAGTCCACCGGCAGAAAGCAGTGCTCCGGATCGCAGCCGCAGGCGTCGGCATCGCTCTGGATCCGTTCGAGCGTCGCCCGCACCTCCTCCAGCCGGCGGGCCAGAAGGCGCATCCGCGCCCGCACCACGCCGTTCGCGATCAGCATGTTCATCCCCGCCACCATCAATCCCGCCGCCAGGCAATAGAGATGAAACCGCAGGGTGAGCACATGCTCGACAGGCACTCCCGTCCTGTGGACGGCATAAGGGAACACGAGGCCCACCAGCAGGCCGAAGGCGGCCATCGCAATGGCCAGGTCCCGGAAGACGCTCCGCGTCAGGCGAATGGGCATGCGGCAAAGCGAAACCGGACGCATGCCTTTCAAATCGGCAGATGAACGCGAAAATTGAAAGAAGTTTCATCCGCGGCGGCGCTTTCCCGCACCATCCGCCGCGCGCCGCTCAACGGCCGGCGTCGGACACAAGCGCCGCCGGCGAATACTGCCGCCGCTCGGCCAGGTACTGCTGTTCGGCCAGCGCCTTGTAGACCTGCCCGGCGATGCCTGCCGCCACGGGTCCGTTCACCGCCGCCCCGCCGGTCAGCAACACCGTGACTACCAGTTTGCGGCCGTACACGTCGTTGAAGCTCGAAAACCAGCCCAGGTGCGTGCGCGCGTCGGTGCAGGTGCCCGTCTTGCCGAAGATGGGCGTCGAAGGGTCGAAGGCGGCGCGGCGCGCCGTGCCATAGTCGACGGCGGCCATCATGCCCGGCAGGATCTCCTCGATCCGCGCCGCCATCTCGATCCGGCGCTTCAACCGCGGCACCAGCTGTCCGGCTTCCTGCTGCGAGCGCGGGTGTTGCAGCCAATAGAGCGATCCGCCGTTGGCGATGGCGCTGACGAGCGCCGTCAGCTGGAGGGGCGTGATCGAGATGGCCTCGCCGAAGCTCGTCATCATGCCGCAGGGAACGTCCTTCGGCTTCCACTCGGGCAATATGCCGGGGCTTTCGCCCTCGATGTCAAGGCCGGCCTTCTCGCCGAGGCCGAACAGCCGCGCGTAATGGTATATCCGGTCGAAGCCGAGCTTCTCGCCGATATCGAAGAAGAACTTGTTGTTGGACCGCGCCAGCGCCTCGGTCAGGTCGATGCTTTCGCGCCGCGTCAGCCGCAGCCTCGTCTCGCGGTCGATGATGCCTTCCTCGAGACCCGCCACCGCGGCCACCAGCTTGATGGTGGAACAAGGCTGGTAGGCGCCCGAGCGCGCCAGCTTCTGGTTGACCATGGCCAGGATGCGGCCGGTGAACGGATCGGCCACCACCACGCTGCCGTTGTAAGGTCCGAGCGCCTCGACGGCGGCGCGCCGCACCACCGGGTCCTCGCCGTCGGCCACGTCGCCCGCGGTGGAATCCGCGTAGGTGGGCGTGACCCACGGGCTCGAAAAGCTGCGCCGCCTCGCGGCGGAACGCCGCAGCCTGCGGGAGGCCGCAGTCCGCACCGGGACGGCCTGCTTCGGAACTGCCGTGCCCCGCTTGCGCACCGCCGCCGACCCCTTGGAGGAAACCCTCTTTCCCGCCGCCCTGGCCGCCGTCTGCTCCCGCGCCGGCGCGCGCGCCGCGGCCGCCTTCTTCTTTTTCGCCTGGGAATCGGCTCGCGCGGGATTGCGGAGCGTCTGGCCGGGAACGAACGCAACGGCAAGGATCGCCAGGCAGAGGAGTCGGATCATCCAGCTTCCTTCCTCTCGAAACGAGTCTTCGAGGCGGAAGACGCGCCCGCGTCCCGCCCGGGGTCAAACAAGACATCCCCATTCTGTTGTATCGGCAGGGCCTTCGTCAAGATCCATGGCGCGGGAGAAATTTTTCGGCCGCGCCGCGGCGCCGCACTGGAGTAGAATCATCGCATGGCCGGAGGGCCTGGCCGGCGAATTCGCCGGGCCCCGGGCCGCTCCGCCGGGAGGTCCTTGTGATGATGGTGCAAGCGGGCTTGGCGCTCCTGCTGGCCGCCGCGGCGGCGGCCGCGCAGCCTGCCTATGATCTGCTGCTCAAGGGCGGCCATGTGATCGATCCGAAAAACGGCGTCAACGGCCGCATGGACGTGGCCGTGGCCAGGGGCAGGATCGCGCGCGTGGCCCCGTCGATCGATCCGGCGCAGGCGGCGCGCGTGGTCGACGTGGGCGGACTCTACGTGACGCCAGGCCTCATCGACATGCATGTCCACGTTTACGCCGGAACGGGGCTGAAGGGCGTCTACACGGGCGACCTCAGCGTGTATCCCGACGGGTTCAGCTTCCGCACGGGCGTCACCACGATGGTCGACGCGGGCACCTCCGGCTGGCGCAATTTCCCCGACTTCCGCCAGCGGGTGATCGAGCGGGCCAGGACGCGCGTGCTCGCCTTTCTCAACATCGTCGGCGGGGGCATGGGCATCACCAGCGAGGACGACCCGGCCGACATGAACCCCGAGGCGGCCATCCGCATGGCGCGTGAGAACCGCGACCTGATCGTCGGCATCAAGGTGGCCCATTACAGCAAGGAAGGCTGGCCGGACATCGACAACGCGCTGAAAGCGGCCAACGAGCTGAAGCTGCCCATCATGGTCGATTTCGGCTGGACGAACGAGCGTCGCAACCTGAAAATCCTGCTGGAGGAAAAGCTCCGGCCGGGCGATATCTATACGCACTGCTACTCCGGCCACCGCGACGAGCTGCTCGGCGGCAAGACCAATCCCGCCATGTGGACGGGCCGCAAGCGCGGCATCCTGTTCGATGTCGGGCACGGCGGAGGCAGCTTCTACTGGAACATCGCCGTGCCGATGACGCGCGAGGGCTTCTGGCCCGACTCCATCTCGACCGACCTCCACACCGGCAGCATGAACGCCGGCATGAAGGACATGACCAACGTGATGTCGAAGATCCTCAATCTCGGCGCGCCGCTCGAGGACGTCATCCGCATGTCCACCTGGGCACCTGCCCGCCAGATCGGGCGCGCCGATCTCGGCCACCTCAGCGAGGGCGCCGAGGCCGACATCACCGTCCTGAGCCTCCAGAAAGGGAAATTCGGCTTCATCGATTCCGCCGGCGCGCGCATGACCGGCGACCGCATGCTTGTGGCTGAACTCACCATCAAAGGCGGCGCGGTCATGTGGGACCGCCTCGGCTGGGCGGCGACGGACTGGCAGAAGTTCCCCTACAAGAAGCGCGAACGGCCCAAATAGGCGCAGCCCTTACCGCTGCCGCAAGGCGCGCGGGAAGGAGCCGAGCCCGATGCCCTCCATCATGGCTCGCAGCTGAAACAGCGGCGCCAGTGCAAACAGCGCTGCGGCCGGGTGCCAGATCAGCCAGAAAGGCCAGGCCAGCGCCGCAGGCAGGACTCCCGCGGCGGAGAGCCCGACAGACAGGCTCCCGGCGCACGTCAACCAGGTGGCGTGGAAGTATGCCCGCCACGGGCGCGCCAGCAGGCCCCCTTCCAGCGGCGCAGCCGCACGGCGCAGGAGCAGCGCCTGGGACAGAAGGGCGCCGAGCAACGGGTCCGTCACCCATCCCAGCCACCACAGCGCGCTGGTTCGCGTGCCAGGCTGCCCGAGCCAATAAGCCATCAGGCGCAGCGTATAGATCAGCAGGCCTGCCGCCGCGCACAGAACCGTCCATTCCCGCGCTGAAGGCGCCGGAAGCAACCTGAGACGTGCGTACACCCGGAGAGCCGCCGCCAGCCCGGCCATGAGCACCGCCAGATACAGCGTCCCTCCGAGCACCCGGCCGAACTCTTCGCAAAGCGCCAGCCACGCGGGCGGCGCGTGCCAGAGCTGGAGCGGGTTGGCGGCCACTGGCTTGCCGAGAAAGTGACGGAAAAATGCGCTGGCGGCGTGGACGCAGGCCGCCGCCCGGAGCAGTTGCCAGGCGGTCCTCATCGGCTCCCCGGGATCGAACAGCCGCACGATTGCAGCGGCAGCCAGCGCCTCCACCACGGCGTAGGCCACAAGCAGCGGACCTCCAAGCTCCTTGAACCAGAAATCCAGCCAGAACGTGGCGCCGCTGTATTGCCACCAGGCGCATGCGGCAAGGCCGCCCGCCAGGAAAACAGCGCAGGACAGAACCACGGCGACGATCGCTGCCTGCGGGGTTCGGGCTGCGGCCGGCGCGCCCTCGGCGCCAAGGGCTTGCACCCTCCTCATGCCCCCTCCCTGCCCGCGCCCGGAGACTGCACTGCCCAGGCCCAGGCCGCCGCACGGAAGCCGAGAAGGGTTCTCAAGACCACGCCGGTGTCGGCCGCATGGACGGGATCGGCCGCAAGACGGCCGAGAAACCTCTGCTTGAGCGAAGGTGCCGGGGCCTCGGCCTGCCGCGCCCCGATGGCCTGCTCCAGGCGCTGTTTTCCCAGCCGGATCTCCTCGTCGAGATCTGGCGCCGGAACCATATCACGAAGACCGTCTATCTGTGCCGCCAGTTTTTCCATTCGTTCCCGGCAGGGGCGGCATCCGTCAACATGAGCCCTCACACGGCACTCCCGCCATGGTTGCAGATCGCCGTCGAGACACGCCAAAAGGTCCCCGTCGGAAGGGTGTCGGCGAAGCCTTTCGGAGAAAGCCGCAAACCAGTCCGGCCAGCTCATGCCACGTCCCCCCTGATCGACTCCAGTTTTCTCAGGGCCCGCGACAGCAGGCAGGCCACAGATCCGGGCCGGAGACCCAGGATTTCGGCGATCTCGAAGTATTTGTAACCGACGAGCCGCAGCTGCACGCACTCGAATTCCCGGGGCGACAACAGGGATCGGATCCGAAGTTCGAGCTCCCGGGCGCTGCCCGGCGGCCCTTCCGCCGCGGCGGCGCCCGAAGCCTCGTTGATGGCCGTCAAACGGGAGCTTCGCCGGGCATGATCGCGGATGAAATTGATCACCACCTTCGCCAGCCAGGAACGGACCGAACGAATTGTCTGGCCGTTGCGGCGCGCCTCATGGAAGCGCAGGAACGCCTCCTGCACTGCGTCGCGGGCCAGTTCGGCGTCCCGGCCCTCGGCCAGGGCGAGCCGGTACAGGAGACGGCTATGGAGATCGTAGACGGCCAGGGTTTCCGCGGAAGCAGGAACGCTCCCGGCAGCCTCAGTCTCTCCGCCGACGCCTTGAGCCAGCCAAACCAGCGATGCTCCTTCCTCGGGGACGTCGGCCATGGGGAACCGCCTCTATTGTCAACCCGGAACGGCGGGCTTCGCAAGCCTTGCGGCTGGGGCCTCAGGCTATTCTCTGAAACTCGCGGGAAACATACCCTAGCCGCCGCCATTCCGTGATCGATTTACCGGCCTCGCCCGTCATAATTGCGATATGTCAGAAGAACAGATGAGTCGCCGTGCTTGGCTCACACGCCGGTGCCAGCGAAGGCGCGGCAGCGCGTTCGCGGAGACTGCGCTGATTCTGCTGCCGATGCTGGCGCTCGTGTTTGCGTTCATCGATCACGGCCTGGTGATCTTCATGCAGTCGACGTTCCAGCATGCGGTGCGGGAAGGCGTCCGCTATGCGGTCACCTACCAGACGATCGGCGGACTCGGCCACGACGCCTCCATCAAACAGGTGGTGTCACGGAGCGCCATGGGTTTCCTGCGGGGACGCGAGGACGCGATCAAGATCCGCTACTTTGATCCCGAGACGTTCCAGGAAGTCCCGGACAATCTGCCCGGAAATATCGTCGAGGTGTCCATCGAAGGATACCAGCATTCCTGGATCGCCCCGCTGTGGAGAACGGCCGGCGTCATCCAGCTCTCCGCGCGGGCTGCCGACCGCATGGAGGGCTTGCCAACCGGATCGGCGCCGCCCCCGCGTTGATTGAAAGGAGCGAGGCCAAATGGGGAAGGAACGGAAACGGCGGCGCGGGAGCGCGATCATCGAGTTCGCTCTGTCCTTCGCCTTGCTGATGCCGCTTTATGTCTGGATGCTGGTGTACGGCCTCGACCTGAAGCGGATGATGCAAACCAACCAGGTCAGCCGGGATGCCGGCCATATGTACGCCCGCGGCGTGGATTTCTCGCTGCCTGGCAACCAGGACATCATTGTCCGGCTGGCGGCGGGACTCAATCTCACCCGTACAGGCGGCTCGGGCGTGGTGATCCTGAGCAGGGTCATGAAAATCGGTCCCGCCGAGTGCGCCGATGGGGGCGTTGCCCTGCCGGATTGCGTCAACCTCAACCAGGCGGTCATCACCCAGCGGATCGTCATCGGCAACAAGTCGCTCAGGCCGAGCCGGATCGGCACGCCGCCGGACTCGATGCTGCTGCCGGACGGCAGCATCGCGCCCGCCGACTATCTCAAGCAGTCTTCAGCCCGGGCAACCGGGTTCGACGCGATTCTGAACCTGAACGAGGGCGAGTTTGCTTACGTCTCCGAAGCCTGGTTCGAATCGCAGGTCAGGGATTTCCCAACCACCAACAACCGGGGGCCGGTATATGCGCGCACGATTTTCTGAACAGCGGGGCATCGCCCTGATATTCCTCGCCGTCGGGTTGACTCTGATCCTCCTGATGGTGGCCCTCGCCGTCGATGCATCCTACCTCTACACGGTGCGAGCGAGGCTGTCCGCTTCCTGCGACGCGGCGGCGCTGGCTGCGGCGCGGTCGTTGAATGTCGGCCTCACCCTGGCCGAACAGGAAGCTTCGGCGCGGGCGCGCGCGCTGGCGTTCTTCGACGGAAACTTCCCCGAAGGAACCATGAACACGCGCAACCGCACGGTCAGCGTGGATGTGGCCGAGACAGCCATGCGCACGCGCACTGTCAATGTCCGCGCCTCCGTGGTCATGCCGACCTATTTCCTGCGGCTGGCCGGCTTCGACACCGTCAATGTCAGCGCGGAAGGCACCGCCTCGCGCCGTGACGTCAACCTCATCCTTGTTCTCGACCGCTCGGGCAGCATGGCCAACTCCGGCGCTTGCAAACCGATGAAGGCTGCCGCCCGTTCGTTTGTCTCCAAATTCGCCGAGGGACGCGACCGCCTGGGCATGATCTCCTTCAGCGGCGCCTGGAACCTTTCTTTCGCCCCCTCGAAGAATTTCAAAACCTCCTCGCCAACGCTGGACTCCGTCATCAGCGGGATCAACTGCGTGGGAGGCACCAACAGCGCAAGCGCCATTTCCGAGGCTTACAACCAGCTGGCGTCAATCAACGAGCCCGGCGCGCTCAACCTCATCCTGTTCTTCACCGACGGCAACCCCACAGGCCTCACCGCAACATACCCAATCCGCAAGTACTCCGATGTGTACGCGAAAAGCACCTGTTACGACATCCACGGACATCCAAACACAAACCCGGACTGGCTTGCTTCGGTGCAGAACCGCGTCGGCGTTCTGATCGGACTGGGCAACAGGCCCAGCGACAGCCCCACGAGCAAGCCCGTGGGACTGTTCAACCGTTACGTACCCACCCCGGGCACAACCGACTCGATTATCAACGGCCCAACCAACAGCGACACCAGCAGGCAGGGCTGTGCTTTCGCCTCCTCCCAGTCCTACGCCTACAAGGATGTTGCCTACGTGCCGGATTCCGACTACTACGGCAACGGCACACGCTCCGGCTATTACAGCGGCCTGCCGACCTTCAGCTCGGGCGCCTACGCGGGCAAGATCCGGTCCGACCGCTCCGACAGCGTTCTGATGGCCGCCACCAACGCCACACACAACGCGGCCAAGCGGATTCGCCAGGATTCCGCCCTGACTCCCGTTTTCTACGTCATCGGCCTTGGGGATGTGGACAGCAACCTGCTCTTGCGCATCGCCAACGACCCGGCAAGCCCCACGTACACGCGCAGCGAGCCGACGGGCATGTACGTCTATGCCCCCGACAAGACGCAACTGAACCAGGCGTTCGCCCGCATCGCTTCGGAAATTCTCCGCCTGTCGCGGTAACTGCGAGCGGAAGCCCGGGCCTCAGGTTCCGCGCGTCCCGCCTGCAACCGCGGGCGGCGGCCCGCTTCCCGCCGGCGCCGCGCCGGATGAAAATACGGGAAGACCCATGACACGCCTCCACGTGATCTTTCTGGCCTTGCTGGCCGCCGGCAAGCTGCCGGCGCAGTCTTCCCGCGAGATGAACGAGCTGAACTGGCAGGAATTCGCCCGGCTGGTTCCGTCGCAAATCCGGACTGTGCTGCTGCCCACGGGCACGCTGGAAGCGCACGGCGTCATCCACAACGGCGCCGACAACACCGCGCCCCTCGATCTGGCCCGGGCCATGGCGCCGCGGCTGAACGCGCTCGTCGCCCCTCTCATCCCCTACGGCGTCACCGGGAGCCTCGACGGCTACCCCGGCACGTTCCAGATTTCCGAAGCCGCATACCGCCCGTTTGTCGCCGACGTTCTGAAGGGCCTGGCGCGCAACGGCTTCCGCAACATCATCGTCGTCAACGGCCACGGCGGGCCGCAAACGGCCATCCTCAACGAGCTGGCCGAACAGGCCAGCCGCGAGCACCGCGTGCGCGTTCTGGTCGTCAACTGGTGGAGCGCCTGTTCGGAAGCCACTTTCAAGGTCTTCGGCGAAGACGGCGGCCACGCCGGCTGGAACGAAACGGCCTTCACGCAAGCCACGCACCCGCAACTGGTTCGCCGCGATCTGTACAGCAAAGACCTGGAACTTCCCCGCCCCGCCGCCGGCAGCTGGGCCGCCTTCCCGTTCCCTGCCCCGGTGATCCTCTATCAGCCCGGCCAGGGTTCGGTGCGGTTTGACGAGGCCAAGGCGAAGGAGTATTTTCAGGCAGTAACGGATTGCATGACGAAACTGGTCGAGGGGATGATCGAACGATGGGACCGAATGAATCTCTATCCCGCCGCGGCTTCGCCCGGATCGCCGCGCTAGCCGGCGCGCTGCCTGTGCCGGTGCTGACCGAGCGGGCCCTGGCGCAATTGAGCTACCCCGGCGAGGCGCCGCCCGACGCGGTTCTCCTGAATGCCAACGAAAACCCCCTGGGCCCGTGCGTCGAGGCGCTCGAGGCCATGCAGCAAGCCCTGCGCCGCGGCGGCCGCTACCAGTTCGGCGAGACCCTGCGGTTGGCGCGCACGGCGGCGGCCAGGGAGGACGTGCCGGCCAGCCATGTGCAGTCTTTCGCCGGCTCGAGCGACCCGCTGCACCGCGTGGTGCTCGCCTTTTGCGGCCCCGGACGAGCATTCGTCACCGCCGACCCGGGCTACGAGGCCGGCGAGCGCGCCGCCGCCTTCGTCGGCGCGCCCGTGCGCCGCGTGCCCCTCACGCCGGACTATGCTCACGACATCGAAGGCATGCTCCGCGCTGCGGGCAAAGAGGCGGGCGTGTTTTATGTCTGCAACCCGAACAACCCCACCGGCACGCTGACTCCCCATGCCGCCGTCGAACACCTGCTGCGCGAAAAGCCGGCCGGCAGCGTGGTGCTCGTCGACGAAGCCTACATCCATTTCTGTGAAGCGCCGTCCTGCATGGACCTGGTGCGCGAGGGCAAGGACGTCGTTTTGCTCAGAACGTTTTCGAAGATTTATGGAATGGCCGGCCTGCGCGCCGGCCTCGCCTTCGCGCGGCCCGACCTGCTCGACCGCATCCGGCCCTACGGGACGGGCTTCCTGCCGGTGACCGGCATGGTGGGCGCCAATGCGAGCCTCGAGGCCAGGGGCGTCATCGCCGAGCGGCGCGAATTTTTCCGCCGCACGCGCGAAAATCTCTTTGCGTGGCTGCGCGAAAAGGGCATCGATTTCGTGCCGAGCGTCAGCAACAAGGTCATGATCCGCACGCCGAAGCCGGGCCGCGAAATCGCCGCCGCCATGGCCGCGCGCAAGGTGATCATCGGCCGCAGCTGGCCCTCCTGGCCGAACCATGTCCGCGTCACCATCGGCACGCCGGACGAGATGGAAAAGTTCAAGGCCGCCTTCGCCGAGGTGCTGGCCTCCTGACAAGCGCCGGGGCGGCCCGTGCGCCCGCGCCCCCTCGCCGCTGCGGGTGAAAAGGCCGCAAGCGCCGTTCTGCGCCCGCGCCGCCAGCGCACCTCTGTGACGGCTGTAAATCCTCGGCCGTGCAACGCGCGGATTTACAAACAAAAATGCGCCGCGCGCGTTTGGAATGGCGAGAACCAGAGCAGGCGCTGGCGCCTGCCGGAGAAAAGGAGATCGCATTCCATGAAATCCATGCTGGGCAAAATGATTGGCGCGGCGCTGCTGGCGGCCTGTCTGGGCGCATCCGGGGCGCAAGCCGAAGGCCGCAAGTTGCGCGCGCAAATCCCCTTCCCGTTCCAGGCCGGAGGCCGGACGCTGCCGCCCGGCCAGTACGAGTTCGAGCTGGTGGCGCACCGTTCGCTGCTGTTCATCGCCGGGGCGGGCGGGACGCGGCTCGCGCTCACCACCGTGCCTGAGGGTCCGCTGCGGGGCCAGGAGGACTCGCATCTCGTCTTTGAACGGTCGGAGACCGGCTGCCGGCTCGCCGAGGTTTCGGCCGCCGGCGCCGCGCACCGCGCCGCACTGCCGGCCGGGAGGAGTGCCGGGCCGGTAGCCAGGAACGGCGGGACCGATCGGATTATCCTGTCGCTGGCCATGCGCTGAAGCGCCGCGTCGCGCCGCGCGAACACCGCTGCGGCTTTCCCCGTCGGCCGGGACGTGGTTGCGCTCCGGTTTTCTATACAATGAGAGGTTCCGGGCATCTGAACGAATGAGTCAGGCGGATGCCTGCGGACGTCCTGAATCTCTCAGGGAAACCGGAGCTCTTCCATGGGAACGATTGCTTTGAACGGCGGTCTGGAAAGGACCGCCTTTTTCTATCAGTCCGTCGTCGGCAAGAAGGCAGTCATGGCGGTGACGGGCTGCATCCTGTGTCTGTTCGTGCTCGGCCACATGCTGGGCAACCTGCAAATCTACCAGGGGCCTGAAAAACTCAACCATTATGCGGAATTTCTGCAAGGCCTGGGCGCGGGCCTGTGGGCGGTGAGGCTTGTCCTGCTGGCCTGCGTCGGGCTGCACATTCTGTCGGCATACCAGCTGTGGCGGCTGAAGCTGAGCGCTCGGCCTTCGGCCTATCTGAAAAAGTCCTACGTGGCCACGTCGTATGCGGCCCGGACGATGATCTGGAGCGGACCCATCGTGCTGGCCTTCATCATCTACCACCTGCTCCACTTCACCACCGGCCAGGCGCATCCCGATTTCGTCCGCGGCGACGTCTACCACAACGTCGTCGCCGGCTTCAGCAACCCGGCCGCAAGCCTTTTCTACATCGCCGCCAACATTCTGCTGGCGATCCACCTCTATCACGGCGCCTGGAGCATGTTCCAGACGGTCGGCATCAACCACCCGCGCTACACGCCGTGGCTGAAACGGCTGGCCAAGGTCTATGCGTGGGTCATCGGCATCGGCAATGTGTCGATCCCGCTGGCGGTGCTGACCGGCGTCGTGAAGTAGGACGGGAGGAATCTCAAGCCATGGCATTCAATCTGGATCCGCGCACTCCATCGGGCCCGCTCGAGCGGCGCTGGGAGAAGGCCAAGCAGGACATGAAGCTGGTGAGCCCGGCCAACCGGCGCAAGTACACGGTCATCGTCGTCGGCTCGGGCCTTGCGGGCGGCAGCGCCGCGGCAACGCTCGGTGAGCTCGGCTACAACGTCAAGTGTTTTTGCTTCCAGGACTCGCCGCGCCGGGCGCACTCCATTGCCGCGCAGGGCGGCATCAACGCCGCCAAGAACTACCAGAACGACGGCGACAGCGTCTACCGGCTCTTTTATGACACGATCAAGGGCGGCGACTTCCGCTCCCGCGAGTCCAATGTCTACCGCCTGGCCGAGGTGAGCGTCAACATCATCGACCAGTGCGTGGCGCAGGGCGTGCCCTTCGCGCGCGAATACGGCGGGACGCTCGCCAACCGCAGCTTCGGCGGGGCGCAGGTGTCGCGAACCTTTTACGCGCGCGGCCAGACGGGCCAGCAGCTGCTGCTCGGCTGCTACCAGGCGCTCGAGCGCCAGGTCGACGCCGGGCGCGTGCAGATGTTCTACCGCCACGAGATGCTGGACCTGGTCGTCATCGACGGGCGCGCCCGCGGCATCGTCACGCGCAACCTGGTCACCGGCGCCATCGACTGCCACGTCGCCGACGCCGTCGTGCTCGCCACCGGCGGCTACGGCAACGTCTTCTATCTTTCGACCAACGCCAAAGGCTCCAACGCCACCGCCATCTGGCGCGCATACAAGCGCGGGGCCGGCTTCGGCAATCCCTGCTTCACGCAGATCCACCCCACCTGCATCCCGCAGACCGGAGACTACCAGTCCAAGCTCACCCTGATGAGCGAGTCGCTGCGCAACGACGGCCGCATCTGGGTCCCGAAGAAAAAGGGCGACACGCGCAACCCCAACGACATTCCCGAAGAGGAGCGCGATTACTACCTCGAGCGGATGTACCCGGCCTACGGCAACCTTTGCCCGCGCGACATCGCCTCGCGCGCGGCCAAACTGATGTGCGACCAGGGCTACGGCGTCGGCCCCGGCGGCCGCGGCGTGTATCTCGATTTCAAGGAAGCCATCCAGCGGCTGGGCCGCAAGACGATCGAGGAGCGCTACGGCAACCTGTTCGAGATGTACGAGCGCATCACCGGCGAGGACCCCTATACCGTGCCGATGCGCATCTACCCGGCCGTCCACTACACGATGGGCGGCCTGTGGGTGGACTACCACCTGCAAAGCACCATCCCAGGCCTGTTCGTGCTGGGCGAGGCCAACTTCAGCGATCACGGGGCCAACCGCCTCGGGGCCAGCGCGCTGATGCAGGGCCTGGCCGACGGCTATTTCATCATCCCTTACACCATGGGCCATTTCCTCGCCCAGGTGAAGCCCGGCGGGGTGGACGCCTCCCATCCGGAATTCCGCGCCGCCCGCGAGCAGGTGGCGGAAAGAATCAGGAAGCTTCTCTCCATCAAGGGCAAGAAAACCGTGGATGATTTCCACCGCGAGCTCGGGAAAATCATGTGGGAATACTGCGGCATGGCCCGCAATGCCGCCGGGCTGAAACACGCCCTCGCCAAAATCCCCGAGCTTCGCGAGGAATTCTGGCAGAACGTGAACGTGCCCGGCAGCGGCGAGGAGCTCAACCAGAGCCTGGAAAAGGCCGGCCGCGTGGCGGACTTCCTCGAGCTCGGCGAGCTGCTGTGTCTCGACGCGCTCGCCCGCGAAGAGAGCTGCGGCGGCCACTTCCGCGAAGAACACCAGACCGAGGAAGGCGAAGCCAAACGCGACGACGAGCACTTCTGCCATGTCGCCGTGTGGGAGTTCGCCGGCGACGGCAAGCCGCCGGTCCGCCACATCGAGCCGCTGAATTTCGAGTTTGTCCATTTGGCGCAGCGCAGCTACAAGTGAGGAAGGCAGGCGATGAAAATCATCCTGAACATCTGGCGTCAGAAGAACGCTTCCAGCCCCGGCAAGATGGTGCGCTACGAGCTCGACAACGTGAACGAACACATGTCCTTTCTCGAGATGCTCGACGTGCTCAACGAAGAGCTTGCGCGCAAGGGCGAAGAGCCGGTGGCGTTTGAACACGACTGCCGCGAAGGAATCTGCGGCTGCTGCGGGTTCATGATCAACGGCATCCCGCACGGGCCCGAGCGCGGAACCACGGTCTGCCAGCTCCACATGCGGCACTTCCGCGACGGCGACGAGCTGTGGCTGGAGCCGTTCCGGGCCAAGGCGTTTCCCGTCATCAAGGACCTGATGGTGGACCGCAGCGCCTTCGACCGCATCATCGCCGCCGGCGGCTATATCAGCATCAACACCGGCTCGGCGCCCGAGGCCAACTCCATCCCGGTCAAGAAGCAATGCGCCGACCGGGCGATGGACGCCGCCGCCTGCATCGGCTGCGGCGCCTGCGTGGCCGCCTGCCCCAACGCCTCCGCCTCGCTGTTCGTCTCGGCCAAGATCGCCCACCTCGGCCTGCTGCCGCAGGGCCAGCCCGAGCGCGACCGCCGCGCCGTGCGCATGGTGCTGAAAATGACCGAGGAGGGCTTCGGCTATTGCACCAATACGGGCGAGTGCGAGGCGATCTGCCCGAAGGGCGTCAAGATCGAAAACATCGCCCTGATGCACCGCGATTACCTGAAGGCCGTGGCGACATTCCGCGAAGAGTCCAGGGTCGGCGGCGCGGGCTGAGGCCGCCCGGCCTGCGCGGCAACTTCCACTCCGAAACTCGAAAAACGGGCCTTTTCGGTGCTATTCTGGCATCGTGAAGCGGCCCCGTCTGCTGTTCCTTCTCGCGCTGGCCCTGTCGCTCCTGCTTCCGCCCGCCTTTCCCGCGGCGCCGCCGAAGCCCGGCGCGAAGAAGCCGGCCGCCAAACAGCGGGCCGCGCCTGCAACCGGGCAAGGCAAGACATCCAAGGCGCGCACCGCAAGAGGCAAGCGCAGAACCGCGGCCCGCCGCCGGTCCCAACAACAGCCCGAGCCCGCGCGCATCCGGGAAATCCAGCAGGCGCTGGCCGAGCGCGGCTACGCGGTGGAGCCGACGGGCGTGTGGGACGCAGCCACCGTGGCCGCGCTGGCGAAGTTCCAGGAAGATCATCAGATCAACAATCTGAGCGGCAGGGGCAAGCTGGACCCGCTCACCCTGATCGCTCTCGGACTCGGTCCGTCCTACAGCCGCCCCGCGCCTTCCGGCGCCGCGGGCGGACAAACCAACACGGAAGGAAACCCACCATGATCATTGGCGTACCCCGCGAAGTGAAGGATCACGAATCCCGCGTCGGGCTCGTTCCTCACGGCGTTACCACGCTGGTGGAAGCAGGCCATCAGGTTGTCGTGCAGACCCGCGCCGGCAGCCTCAGCTCCATCACCGACGAGGAATACCTCGAGGCCGGCGCCCGCATCGCGCCCACCGCGGCCGACGTCTGGAACGTCGCCGACATCATCGTCAAGGTGAAGGAGCCGCAGCCCTCCGAATACGTCTTTCTGCGCGAGGGGCTCACCATCTTCACCTACCTCCACCTGGCGCCGTTGCCGGAGCTTACACAGAAAATGCTGGAGACGAAAGTGACCGGCATCGCCTATGAAACCATCCAGGAGGAGGACGGCTCGCTGCCGCTGCTGACGCCGATGAGCGAAGTCGCCGGCCGCATGGCCGTGCAGATTGGCGCACAGTATCTGGAAGCGCAGAACGGCGGCCGCGGCGTGCTGCTCGGCGGCATCCCGGGCGTGGCCCCGGCCAACGTCGTGGTGCTCGGCGGCGGCACCGTCGGCCACAACGCCGCGCGCATGGCCCACGGCCTCGGCGCCAACGTCACCATCATCGACAAGAACCTCAACCGCCTGCGCGAGCTCGACGACATCTACAACGGCGGCGTCATCACGCTGGCCTCCAACGCGTGGACCATCCGCGAATCCCTCCGCCAGGCCGACCTCGTCATCGGCGCCGTGCTGATCCCCGGCGCCAGCGCGCCCAAGCTCGTCAAGCGCGACATGCTCCAGGTGATGAAGCGCAACGCGGTCATCGTCGACGTCGCCATCGACCAGGGCGGCTGCTTTGAAACCTCGCGGCCGACCACGCATACCGATCCCGTCTACTTCGTCGACAACGTCCTGCACTACTGCGTTTCCAACATGCCGGCCGCCGTGCCGCACACCTCCACCTACGGTCTGACGAACGCCACATTCCCTTACCTGTTGCAGCTGGTCAACAAGGGCGTGCGGGAGGCCATCTCCTCCAACCGCGCCCTCGCTCTCGGAGTCAACACGTACAAGGGCCACTGCACGCACCCGGCGGTGGCCGAGTCCCAGAACATCCCCTACACGGAGCTCTCCAGGCTGCTCTGAGGCCTGCACGGCGAGCCGCGCGGCGCACGTCCCCTTTCGCGCCGCGCGGCCGGATGCTTCGTTCCCTGACGGCGGAACGGCGAGTGCGCTATCGTATGGGTTTTCCCCCATGGCACGCATCCACCCGTTCCGCGCCCTCCGGTACACGGCGAAAGCCGGCGACATCGGCCGCCTCGCCACCCTGCCATACGATGTGATTCCCTCGGAACTCGAGCAGGAATACAAGGCCCGCAGCCCTTACAATTTCGCGCATCTCATTCTGCCTCGCGGCGACTATGCCGGGGCCGCCGCACGGCTTGCCGAATGGCGCCGGCAGGGCATCCTGGCCGAAGAAACAGAAGAGGCGGTTTATGTTTACGAGCAGGCCTTCCCTTCCCCTGCCGGGGGCGAAATCCTCGTGCGCCGCGGCTTCATCGCCCTCGGCGACACCGAACCTTACGGCGAGACCGTCTACCGCCACGAGTTCACATTGAGCGGCCCCAAAGAGGACCGCTTCCGCCTGCTCGAAGCCACCCGCGTGCAGTTCGACTCCATCTTCATGCTCTTCCCCGACCCGGAGCGCGACGTGGAGCACCGGCTTGCCGTCGCGGCGGCCGGGCCGCCCGAAGTCGAGTACACCGACCACCAGCAGACGCGCCACCGCCTGTGGAAGATCGCCGACAAGGAGTGGATCTCCGGACTCCAGGCGGCCATGGCGCCGCGGAAACTGCTCATCGCCGACGGCCACCACCGCTACGAAACCGCGCTCCGGATGGGCCAGCCGCGCACGATGATGACCTTCGTCGCGTTCGAATCGCCTGGGCTGCGCTGCTTCGCCACGCACCGCCTGGTGCACTCCCTGCCCGGCTTCGAGCCGGCGCGGTTTCTGGCATCGTTGCCGAATGTGGCGCCCGGCCTCGACCCGCTTGTCTCCCCGCCCGGCTTCATTCGCATCGGCGTCGTGACCGCCACGGGCGAGTATCATACCGACATCCCTGCCCCGGAAGGCGCACTGAACGTCGTCGTGCTCCATGAGAAGATCCTGGCGCCGTTGCTGGGCATCACGGCCGAAGCGGCCGCCGCGGGAAAGCATCTCTCCTACACGCGTTCGCGCGAGGAAGCCTGCGAAGCGGTGCGCGCGGGCCGCGCCCTCGCCGCATTTCTTCTCGAAGACCTGCCCGTCGAAGGGCTGGCGCGCGCTGCTTTCTCCGGCCAGGTCCTGCCGCAAAAGTCGACGTACTTCTACCCCAAGCTCGGCTCGGGCCTGGTGATGTACGAACTGCCCCGCTGATGCGCCGGGCGCGATGAGGAGATCGCGCGGTGTCGCCTGCGAACCGTCTGAAGATGCGTTCGTAGCGGATCGGCACCTGCTGCCACCGGCCGGCGGCCCGACGCTGCTGCTCCCGTGAGGGCCGGCCGGATGCCGGCGGCCACACGTTGATAACCCCGGACGATTCCGGCGTTGTCCCCGCCCGCAGGAGCGCTGCCCGGCCACGGGCCCTGGCGGCCGGGCGTGCGCGGAAGCGCGCCGGAAGCGGCAGCAAGATCCGTGGCGCATTCAGGCCCGCGAAGCCGAAGCCATGTCCAACCCGGGATCGGAACAAGCCCGGCAGCGGGCGGCAAAGGCGGCTCAATAAAGGATAATGATACCTGAATCTACATAATTTATTGGCGCTTATGGAACCGGCGGTGATAGATTGTGGCTTTGATTTGAAGCCATGAGCACCGCCCTGTTGGATCAGGAACTCAAACTGAGCTACGCGCGCGGCCCGGAAGCCGTGTTGTGGGAATGTTCCATCGGGGATGCGGTCCGAAAGACGGCGGCACGCCATCCCGATGCGCCGGCGCTCGTGTCGCGGCATCAGGAGATCCGGCTCACCTGGTCGGAGCTGCTCCAGGCTTCCGAACGCCTGGCAACCGGGCTTCTCGGGTTGGGGCTCGAGCCGGGCGACCGTGTTGGCGTCTGGTCGACCAACTGCGCCGAATGGGTGATGTTGCAATACGGCTGCGCGCTGGCGGGGCTGGTGCTGGTCAACGTCAATCCTGCATACCGGTCGCACGAGCTGCGATTTGTGCTCGGCAGGAGCGGCATGCGGGTGCTGTTCCTGCACGAGAGAGACCGCCGCGCCGATTACCGGGCCATTCTGGCCGAGTCCCTGCAAGGCCTCGAGTGCCGGCTGGAAAAGGCGATCGCGTTGGGCACGGAGGAATGGAAGGACCTGCTGAAGGGTAATCCTGCGGCAACGCTGCCCGAAGTGCGCCCCGCCGACGTGGCCAACATCCAGTACACATCCGGCACGACCGGGACGCCCAAGGGCGTGCTGCTGACACACCGCAACCTGATCAACAACGGGCGCTTCATCGCAGAGCGGCTGCACGCGACCGCCGCCGACCGCATTTGCATCCCGGTGCCGCTGTATCACTGCTTCGGATGCGTGATCGGGACCCTGGTGGCCGCATCCTCCGGCGCCGCGATGATCCTTCCCGCGCCTTCTTTCGATGCACAGAAGACCCTGGAGGCGGTGGAAGCCGAGCGGGCCACGGCCCTGTATGGCGTGCCGGCGATGTTCATCGCGGAGCTGTCGCTGGCCGATTTCAGCCGTTACGATCTGCGCAGCCTCCGCACGGGCGTGATGGCGGGAGCGCCGTGCCCGATCGAGGTGATGCGCCGCGTCATGACGGAAATGCACTGCCCCCAGATCACGATCTGCTACGGGCAGACCGAGTCGAGTCCGGTGAGCACAATGTCGAGCGTCGACGACGACATCGAAATCCGCTGCACCACCGTCGGGCGGGCCATGCCGGCGACAGAGATCAGGATCGTCGACCCCAAGTCGGGAAGGACGTTGCCCGTGGGCGAGCAGGGCGAACTGTGCACGCGCGGCTACCTGGTGATGCGCGGCTATGACGGCGACCCGGAGGCCACCAGCGCCGCCATCGACAGCGAGGGCTGGCTTCATTCCGGCGACCTTGCGGTGATGCGCCCCGACGGCTGTATCCGCATCACCGGGCGGCTGAAGGACATGATCCTGCGCGGCGGCGAAAACATTTACCCGCGCGAAATCGAGGAGTTCCTTTACACGCATCCCAAAATCGCCGAGGCCCAGGTGGTGGGGCTGCCCGATGCGCGCCTCGGCGAAGTGGTGCTCGCCTGGATCCGCCTCAAGCCCGGCGAGACGGCCACGGCGGAGGAGATCCGCGAATATTGCCAGGGAAAGATCGCGTATTTCAAGATCCCGGAGCACATCCGCTTCGTCGATTCGTTTCCGATGACGCTGAGCGGCAAGGTGCAGAAGTTCCGGATCCGGGAGATCGAGATCCGCGAGCGCGGGCTGGAAGAAGTGGCGCGGACGGCTACGGCCTGAGCGCGGCATCAGCCATAATCGGGATGTGAAGGCGGCAATCCGGCTTTTCGCGTTCAGCGGGGCGCTCTGTCTGGCCTGCGCGCCGGCGCGCGCGCAGGCGGTGATGGATGCGCTCAACGCCACGGCCTGGGTGCAGACCTCGGTCGAATACCGCGCCTGCGCGTTGCAGGCGTGGCGCTCGGCGCGCCTCTCGCTGGACCGCGCACTGAAGGACAAGCGCTGGACCGCAGCCCTGGAGCAGTCCGGCGACGCGCGACGCCTGCCGCCCGCCATCATTGTCGACATCGACGAAACGGTGCTCGACAACTCGCCGGGCCAGGCGCGGTTCCTGCTTCATGGCGACGGGCGCTACTCGCAGCAGATCTGGGAACAGTGGACGGCGGAGAAGCGCGCCGCGGCGGTGCCCGGAGCGCGCGAGTTCCTTTCGGCTGCCGCCGCGCGCGGCGTCACCGTGTTCTACATCTCGAACCGCGGCGAGCGCGAGGCGCAGGCCACGCGCGACAATCTGCTCGCGCAGGGGTTCCCCGTGCGGGACACGGTCGCCGGCGGCCTCGGCGACGCGATCCTGCTGCGCGGCGAACGCCCTGAATGGACCTCCGACAAGAGCGCGCGCCGCGCCGCCGTGGCGGCGCATTATCGCATCATCCTTCTGTGCGGGGACGACCTCAACGACTTCTTCCCCGCGCGCCTCTCCCCCGCCGGGCGCCACGCCCGGGCGCGCGCTTACGATGCATGGTGGGGCGAGCGATGGATCATCCTGCCCAACCCGATGTACGGCTCGTGGGAAGATTCCCTTTACGGGTTCGACCGGGCGCTTTCGCCCGCGGAAGTGCAGCAGCGCAAGCTGAAGGCGCTGCGAACGAAATGACACCGCAGCCCGCGGATCTGGACAACCGGCTGCCGGCCGCGTGCGCGGCGGCCGAAGGGCGGCCATGAAGGCGCAACGGCGCACTCTCCTGCCGGCTTTGTTTCTGGCGCTCTTCGTGTGGCTGGCCGCCGCGTTGTTTTCGTTCACCTCGCTGGGCGGGCAGTTCGACAACAACGTATACGACTTCCTGTACCGCGCCTTTCCGCCGAAGCCGGCGCAAGGCCCGGCCGTGCTGGTCGCCTTCGATGAGCGCACCTTCCGGCAGCACGGCGGCATCCGCAGGCTCCGGGCCAATCTCGCCCGCGTGATCGAGCGCGTGGCGGAGGCGAAACCCGCGGCGGTGGCCGTCGACATCACTCTGGCCGATCCGGGCGACCCGCAGGAAGACGCGCGGCTGGCCGCCGCCTTCGCCCGCGTGCCGGGCCTGGTGCTGGCTTGCGAGATGATGCCGGACGGCTCGGGCTGGCAGGACCCGCTTGAAGACTTCCGCCGCCACGCGGCCGCGCTCGGCCATGTGTCCACGCTGGCGGGGCCGTACGACGAGGTGAACCGCCGCATCACGCTGGAACGCGCCGCGGGCCGCGTGCGCCGCTGGGCGCTGTCGCTCGAAATGCTCCGGCTCGTCGACGGCGGCGAGATCGTGGCCTCGCCGTCCGACATCGCCGTGGGCGAAAGGCTGATCCCGTCGCGCCAGGACGAGGGCCGACCGCTGCGCGTCCGGTACTCCGGGCAAGGCGTCCCGGCGGTCCCGGCCGGCGACCTGCTGGACGGCGCGCCCGTGGACGCGCTCGCGGGCAAGGCGGTGTTCATCGGCGTCACGGCCATCTCGGCGGCGCCGGACCGCCTGTTCACCCCGCTTTCGCGCGGGTTGCCCGCCGCCGGCGTCGCCATCCATGCCCAGGCCTTCCAAACCCTGTACGCAGCCGCGTGGCTGCTGGACGTTCCGCTGTGGCTGACGCTGCTCGCTTCGCTGGCCGCCGCGCTGCTGATCGTCGCCTCGCTGTCGCTGCTGCTGCGCTGGCAGGGTTGGGCCGCGGCCGCGCTCGCGCTCGTCGCGGCGCACATTCTCCCGTGGTTTTGTTTCAAACAGGATCTGGTGATGGCGGCTTCCGGCCCGGCGGCGGCCTCCTGGCTTGCGCTGCTCGCCGGCGGCGCGTTCCGCTACTTCTTCGTGCGCCGCAGGCTGGAGGCCAGCGAGGCCGCCACGCGCCGCTACCAGCAGGCCTTCCACTTCGTCGCCCACGAGATGCGCACGCCGCTCACCGCCATCCAGGGCTCCAGCGAGCTGATCTCCCGCTACAACCTTCCGGAGGCCAAGCGGCGGGAGCTCAGCCAGATGATCAATGCCGAATCGAAGCGCCTGGCGCGGATGATCACCACGTTCCTCGATGTCGAAAAGCTCTCCGCCGGCCAGATGGAGCTGCGCCTGTCCGAGCTGGACCTTGCCGCGCTGGCCGAGGCCTGCTGCCGCCGCGCCGCGCCGCTGGCGGAAAAGAAGCGCATCGTGCTGACCAACCGCGTTCCCGACGGCATCCGCCTCAGGGCCGACGGGGAGCTGCTCGAATACGCCGTCTACAATCTCCTCACCAACGCCGTGAAGTACTCGCCCGAAGAGACCGAGGTCGTCATCGGCGCCTCCGCCGGCGACGGCCGCGTGCGCCTGTGGGTGGCCGACCAGGGCATCGGCATGGACGAGGAGGAGATGAAGCAGCTGTTCCGCAAGTTCTACCGAACCCGCCGCGCCGAGCAGTCCGGCGAGACCGGCACGGGCATCGGCCTGTCGATCGTGCGCCAGATCGTCGAGCTGCACAACGGGTCGATCGCCGTGGAAAGCGCGCCTGGCAAGGGTTCCACGTTCACTGTCGAGCTGCCGGCACGGTAAACTGGTGGTCTGACATGACGCCGCTGCTGCTCGTGGAAGACGATCCGGGCGTCCGTTCGACGCTCGCCACGTTTCTCGAGCTCGAAGGCTATGCCGTCGACGCCGTGGCGTCGACGCGCGAGGCGCTCGAGCGGCTCCGGTCGCGTTCCTACCCGCTCATCGTCAGCGATATCTACATCGACGACCGCACCGGCATCGACATCCTGCACGCCGCGCGCTCGTCCTGCCCCGAAGCCAAGGTGATCCTGATGTCGGCGCGGGGCAGCATGGAAACCGTGATGGCGGCCACGAAGGGCGGCGCCTACGACTACATTGCCAAGCCGTTCGAGCTGGACGACCTGCTGCAAATCCTCAGGCGCGCCGAGGGCCGCGGCGCCGACGGCGACGAGGAAGTCGAGCCGGAGGAGCCGCTGCCCACGGAAATGATCGGCAGCAGCCCGAAAATGGTCGAGATTTACAAGACCATTTCCCGCGTCGCCCCCACCGAAGCCCTCGTCCTCATCGAAGGCGAAACCGGCACCGGCAAAGAGCTGATCGCGCACATGATTCACGCCAATTCCCCGCGCGCCCAGATGCCGTTCATCCCCGTCGACTGCGCCTCGCTCGCCCCCTCCCTGATCGAGAGCGAGCTGTTCGGCGCCATGCGGGGGGCCTACACCGGCGCCGACCGCGACCGCACGGGCGTCTTCGAGGCCGCCAACGGGGGCACGGTTTTTCTCGACGAAATCGGCGAAATTGACCTGAATTTTCAGCTGAAGCTGTTGCGTTTTTTGCAGGAAAAGGAGATCCGGCCGCTAGGCTCCTCGCGGCCGAAGAAGGTGGACGTGCGCATCATCGCCGCCACCAACCGCGATCTGCGGAAGATGGTGGAAGAAGGCCGGTTCCGCGAAGACCTCTGGTACCGCCTCGACGTGGTCCGCATCACCGTGCCGCCGCTGCGCGAGCGGCGCGGCGACATCCCGCTGCTGGCCGCCGCCTTCCTCAAACGCTACAACGAGCGCTACGGCCTCGACGCGCGGATCACCGAGAGCGGCCTCAAGGCCCTGTGCGAATACTCCTGGCCCGGCAACGTGCGGCAGCTCCAGCACATGATCGAGCGGCTCGTCATCCTCGCCCCCGGCGGAAGAATCACCGAAGACGCGGTCGAGGACGCCATCCGCAGCTCCAGCCCGAAGGAGGAGCCGGGCGAAACTCTGGCCGAGGCCGAGGCCGAACAGATCCGCAAGGTGCTCGCCGCCACCGGCGGCAACAAGAGCCGCGCCGCGCGGATCCTCGGCATCGAACGCAAGACGCTCTACCGCAAGCTCGAGCGCATGGGGCTGGCCTGAGCGGCGCGGCGCGCCTGCGGGCGTGCCGGCCCGGCCGCCGCGCTACACTGGTGTCGGATCCCCACATGCAACCCAGGATTCACGGCACCACCATTCTGGTTGTGCGCCGCGGCGGCAAGACCGTGATGGCCGGCGACGGGCAGGTGACCCTCGGCACCGAAGTGCTGAAGGCGCGCGCCAACAAGCTCCGCCGGCTGCACAAGGACCGGATTCTGGCCGGGTTCGCCGGGTCCACGGCGGACGCTTTCGCGCTGTTTTCGCGCTTTGAATCCAAGCTGGAGCAGTTCAACGGCAATCTGCCGCGCAGCGTCGTCGAACTCGCCAAGGACTGGCGCACCGACCGCGTGCTTCGCCACCTCGAGGCCCTGCTGCTGGTGGCCGATGAGGAGCACGTCTACATCCTGAGCGGCAACGGCGACGTCATCGAGCCGGACTCCGACTGCGCCGCCATCGGCAGCGGCGGAACCATCGCGCAGGCAGCCGCGCGGGCGCTGCTCGAAAACACCGACCTCGACGCCCGCGCCATCGTCGAAAAGGCCATGACGATCGCCGCCGACATCTGCATTTACACCAACCACAATTTCCAGATCCAGGAGATCGGCTGACCATGGTGCTCTATTTGCCAGGCGATGCCAGCCGCGACGAGCCGCTGCTCGACGAACTCACGCCCCGCCAGATCGTCGCCGAACTCGACAAGTACGTCATCGGGCAGGCGGAGGCCAAGCGCGCCATCGCCATCGCCTTGCGCAACCGCATCCGCCGCCAGAGGCTCGACGCCGAGATCGCCGAGGATGTCATGCCCAAGAACATCCTCATGATCGGCCCCACCGGGGTGGGCAAGACCGAACTGGCCCGCCGCCTGGCGAAGCTGTCCAACTCGCCCTTCCTCAAGGTGGAGGCCTCGAAATTCACCGAGGTGGGCTACATCGGCCGCGACGTCGACAGCATGATCCGCGACCTCGTCGAGGTCGCCATCGACATGGTGCGCGAGCAGAAGCTCGACGAGGTCGCCGACCGCGCCGAGGAGCTGGCCGAGGAGCGGCTGCTCGACGCCCTGATGCCGCCGTCGCCCGAGCCGAGCGAAACGGCCGAACGCACCCGCGAAAAGCTCCGCGAACGGCTCCGCGCCGGGCGCCTCGACGACCGCATGGTGGAAATCGAGGTGAAGGAGCGCGGGCCCACCTTCGAGATCTTCGGCAACACCGGCAGCGAGGAGATGGACATGAACCTGCGGGAATTCCTCCCGCAGCTGTTCGGCCAGCGCACCACCCGCCGCACCATGCGCGTCTACGAGGCCTTCGACTACCTGGTCCAGGAAGAGGAAAACAAGCTCATCGACATGGACCAGGTGACGCGAATCGCCATCGAGCGGGTGGAGCGCAGCGGCATCATCTTCCTCGACGAGATCGACAAGATCGCCGGGCGCGAGTCCGGCCACGGCCCCGACGTCAGCCGCGAGGGCGTCCAGCGCGACATCCTCCCCATCGTGGAAGGCACCACGGTGAACACCCGCTACGGCTTCGTCCGCACCGATCACATCCTCTTCATCGCCGCCGGCGCGTTCCACGTCTCCAAGCCCAGCGACCTCATCCCCGAGCTTCAGGGCCGCTTCCCGATCCGCGTCGAGCTGAAGTCGCTCACCGAGGAGGATTTCGTCCGCATTCTCACCGAGCCCAAGAACGCGCTCACCCGGCAGTATGCGGCGCTGATGGAAACCGAAGGGATCAAGCTCAGCTTCACGCCGGACGCCATCCGGGAGATGGCGCGGTTCGCCCGGCTGGTGAACGAGTCGAGCGAGAACATCGGCGCGCGCCGGCTGCACACCATCATGGAGAAGGTGCTCGAGGAGATCAGCTTCGAGGGGCCGGATCTGCGCAAAAAGAAAGTGGTCATCGACGCCGATTACGTGCGGAAACAGCTCAAGGATATCGTCGAGGACCAGGACTTGAGCCGCTATATCCTGTGAAATTCCGGCGGAAATTCCTTCTTTTTTCGCTGCCGCTCGCGCTGCTGCGCTGCGGCTACACGGGCGACCCGCTGCCGCCTGCGCTGATGATCCCGCAGCCGGTGGACGACCTGTCCGGCTTCCAGCTCGGCGACTCCGTCGTCGTGCGGTTCACCCTGCCGGAGAAAACCACTGAAGACCTCGTCCTCGCCCGTCCCCCGGAAATCGAGCTGCGGGCGGCGCCCAATCCGGAGGGCGGCTTCGACATGGACCGCTGGCTTGCAGCCAGCGAGCGCCTGCCCGCCGGCGAGGTCCGCGAGGGCAAGGTCGAGACGCGCCTCCCGGCGCGGCCGTGGGCGGGCAAGGAGATGGTGTTCGCAGTGCGGACCATCGGCCCCCGCCGCCGCGCCTCGCAGTGGTCGAATCTGCTGGTGCTCCGCATCGTCCCGCCGCTTCAGCCGCCCGCGCAGGTGCGGGCCGAGGCCACGCCCGAAGGCGTCCTGGTTTCGTGGCAGGGCAAAGGGAGCAGGTGGCGCGTCTGGCGCAGCGAAGGAAAGCAGCCGGCGCTGGCGGCCGAAGTGGCCGAGCCGCGCTGGCTCGACGCCGGCGTGCACCACGGCTCCGCCTATGAATACACGGTCCAGCAGGTGGCGGACACGGGCGCCGGGCTGGCGCTGAGCGAACCATCCGCCCCCGCGCGCGTCCGGTATGAAGATGTTTTCCCGCCCGCGCCGCCCGCCGGGTTGCGCGTCATCGCGGGCGCGGGCACGATCGAGCTGAACTGGGAGCGCAACACCGAGCCCGACTTCAAAGCCTTCCAGGTCTGGCGCGCCGAAGATGGCGGCCCGCTGGTCCGCCTGGGAGAACCGTTGGCCGAATCCTCCTTCAGCGACGCCAATATCGCCAGCGGCCGCCGCTACCGCTACGCGGTTTCGGCCATCGACGAAAAGGGCAATGAGAGCCGGCCGTGCGAACCGGCGGAAATCGTCGCACCATAGAAGAGATGCCTTTCTACGCACGCATTGCCAGGGACCCGGCTGTGCCCATGGACGCCCCCGACCACCACCCCGGCGTCCTGCGCGGCCGCATCGAACACGACCGCTTCGTCGCGCCCGCCGGCGCCAGCTTTCCGCTGGACTCGGTGCGCTTTCTTCCCCCCGTGCACCCCACCAAGATCGTCTGCGTGGGCCGCAACTACGCCGAGCACGCGCGCGAGCTGGGCAACGAGGTGCCCGCCGAACCCCTTCTGTTCCTGAAACCGCCCTCCTCCCTCAACGCGCACCGCGCGCCCGTTGTCTTTCCGCGGGGCGCACAGGTGCTTTCCTACGAGGGCGAGCTCGCGCTGGTCATCGGCAGGCGCGCGCGGCGCGTGCCCGCCTCCCGGGCATGGGACGCCGTGGCAGGCTTCACCGTGCTGAACGACATCACGGCGCGGGACTGGCAGAAGAAGGACGGCCAGTGGACGCGCGCCAAGGGCAGCGACACGTTTTGCCCCGTCGGCCCGTGCTGGGTCCCGAAGGAAGACGTCCGCTTCGACGATCTCCGCATCGTCACGCGCGTCAACGGGGAGGTGAAACAGGACGCCCCGGTCACGGGGATGATCTTCGGCGTGCCGCAGCTGATCGAATACATCACCTCCTTCATGACTCTCGAGCCGGGCGACCTGATCGCCACCGGCACGCCGCCCGGCGTCGGCGCGCTCCAGCCGGGCGACGCCGTCAGCGTGGAAATCCCGGGCATCGGCATGCTGGAAAACCGCATCGAACAGGAGCCGGCCTGACGTTTCGGGTGTAAAACATTCTTGTATGGAAGTGGTTTGGGCAGACCCGCGCTTCTGGCTGCTCTCTGCGGCCGCCGCCGGCCTGATGGCCGCCGCCGTGCGGATTGTCTTCCGGCGCCGCCTGACGCCAGCCGAGAAGGAGCGCCGCAGGCGCATGGCTCTGAACCGCTGCCAGCGTACTGTGGAAGGACTCGTTCTCGATGCCGGCCCCGACCTGATCCACTATCAGTACGAGCTGAGCGGCGTCGCCTACTCGGCTTCGCAGGACGTCTCCGCGCTGCGGCACCTGCTTCCCGAGGATCCGGCGCGGCTGGCCGGCCCTGTTCACGTGAAGTATGACCCGCGCAACCCGGCCAACTCCATCATCCTGTGCGAGGAGTGGTCCGGGCTGCCGGGATTGTCCGTCAGAAAGGAGCTCAAGGATGCTACGGAAATGGACCGACTGGAAAAGCTGGGCGGCGGCTGTGCTGCTGCTGGTGCTGGGCGCAGCGCTGCAGGCGGCAGTGAATAAGTACAACAAGCCGAAGACCGTCCTCCACATCGTCACGCTGTACTACAAGGACGGGACCACCGAGGAGCAGAAACAGGCCGTGCTGGAAGGGGTGGAAAAGATGGCTGCGGAAATCCCCGGCATCCGCAATCTCTGGCTGAAGCCGATGAAAGTCCAGGGCACGCGCGCCGAGCGCCAGCCCGACGGCTCCTACCGCATGCGCCCGATGACCGACGCCTTCGTCATGGAATTCGAAAGCGAGGCCGCCTTCAAGGCCTACGAGGACCATCCGGCGCACCGGGCGTGGGCCGACAAGATCTATCTCCCGGTTCGCGGCTACTCCTACACGCACGACATCACCAACTGAGCGGCGCGCGGCAGGGCGGCGGCGCAATTGTATTCTGGAAGCTGTACCGCTGTCTGTTCCTTCTG
>Ga0209162_1000515_pt1 | contig 42130 bp, 40 predicted proteins | sample YNPNPMetaG_FD_187121 | JGI IMG/M metagenome (GOLD analysis project Ga0209162, IMG submission 187121) | Anoxygenic and chlorotrophic microbial mat microbial communities from Yellowstone National Park, USA - YNP NP MetaG (SPAdes) (version 2) ...
CAGTCACCCCAGGCCAGGCTGCGCGTGTCGTCCGTCTCGGACGATTCCCAGACGCGGGTGAAGGCCCCGCCGTCATTGCGAAAGACCCAATTGCTCTGGCCGCTGTTGCCCACGGCCAGGTCCAGGTCGCCGTCATTGTCCCAGTCACCCCAGGCAACGCTGGTCGTGGTGGCCGAATAGGGAACGGTCCAGATCGGTTCCAGGATAGCCTCGATGCCGGAGATGTCAGCCTGGGCCAGGGATGGCAGGGCCATCGTGACGAGCAGATGGAAGCCCAAGGCCAGGGCCAGACCGAAAAGAACTACCAGGAGCTTTTTCATCGGCCTTCTCCTTTCTTGTCCTCTCTTCCAGATTGCCGAGACCGGTGGACAGAGCTGAGTGAATGGATCCACGCCTTGCGGATGGCGAGAGGGTGAAAACTCCCTGATGGGCATTATACCAGGTGTGACCCTTGCTGTCAAGATGTAGGGCAACTGCTCGCAGTTGCCCTACAAGGGGATATTTGCCAGAATCGCCGTTTGAGAGTATACTCTGCCCGGCGAATCTGCCTGCTTTGGAGCCTGTCTGAAAGGTCCAGGACAAAGAGATGGAGGTCTATTCGCTCCGCAATTTACCTCATGGCGAGATGATCCTGGCCGTGCAGCGGGCGGCCCTGGCCGCCGTCGAACCGGGCGCCGCGGTGCGCCGCCATGTCCAGCGCCGGGGGGACCGGCTGACCGTGGCCGGGCAGAGCTACGATCTGACCGCCTTTGAACGGGTATGGATTGTCGGCGGGGGGAAGGCCGCCCCGGCCATGGCTGCTGCCCTGCACACCATCCTGGGCGAGCGGCTGAGCGGCGGCCTGGTGGTCACCCGGTATGGCCATGCCGACCGCCGGCTGAATACCGGGCCGGTGGAGGTTATCGAGGCCGGGCACCCGGTGCCTGATGAGGCGGGGGTGTCCGCCGCTCGCCGCCTGGCCGAACTCCTGATCCGCACCACCGGCCGCGACCTGGTGCTGGTGGCGCTTTCCGGCGGGGGATCGGCGTTGTTGACCCTGCCGACGGCTGACCTGACCCTGAGCGACCTGCAATGCACCACCGACCTGCTGCTCCGCTGTGGGGCGACCATCGTCGAACTGAACACCGTGCGCAAACACCTGTCACAACTGGCCGGCGGAGGGCTGGCCCGTCTGGCCGGTCAGTCGCCGGTGGTCAGCCTCATCCTGTCCGACGTGGTGGGCGATCCGGTGGATGCCATCGCTTCCGGCCCCACCGCGCCCGACCCGACGACCTTTGCCGACGCCTGGGCGGTGCTGGAGCGGTATGATCTGGCCGATCAGGTCCCGACGGCGGTGCGGCAGCGGCTCCAGGCCGGGTTGGAGGGCCGCCTGCCCGAAACACCCAAACCGGGTGCGGCGCTGTTCCGCCACGTGCAGAACGTGATCATCGGCAGCAACCGCCTGGCCGCCGAGGCGGCCTGCCAGGCCGCCCGCGCCTGGAAGTTCAACGCCCTGCTGCTGTCCACTTTTATCGAAGGGGAGGCCCGTCAGGTGGGCCGCGTGGCGGCCGCTCTGGCCAGGGAGCTGGTCTACTATGATCGGCCGGTGCGCCGCCCCGCCTGCCTGGTGTGGGGGGGCGAGACGACCGTCACCGTGCGCGGCCAGGGGCAGGGCGGGCGCAACCAGGAACTGGCTCTGGCGGCCGCCCTGGCCATGGAAGGATTGCCGGGTGTCCTCCTGGTGGCCCTGGCCACCGACGGCAGCGATGGCCCGACCGATGCCGCCGGCGCGGTGGCTACCGGCCAGACGGTGACCCGCGCCCGCGCTCTGGGTCTGGACCCGGTCGCCCACCTGGAGCACAACGACGCCTACCCCTTCTTTGAGGCCCTGGACGATCTCATCCGCACCGGCCCGACAGGGACCAACGTCAACGACCTGCTGTTTCTGTTTGCTTTCCCGGAATAGCGACTCCCGATGTCTGGCACCTGGTCCGATGGAGGTTCATAGCCCGCAAAAGTGCCGGCATACCCGGCCAGGAGGTGTCTGGTGGATAAACCGAAGGTTTTCGTCACCCGCCTCATCCCCGAAGGCGGGTTGGAACTGATTCGCCGGGCGTGCGAGGTCGAGGTGTGGCCCGGCGAGCTGCCGCCGCCCCGCCAGGTGTTGCTCGACCGGGTGCGCGGCCTGGACGGCCTGCTCTGCCTGCTCACCGACCGGGTGGATGCTGAACTGCTGGACGTTGCCGGGCCGCAGTTAAAGGTCGTCAGCAATATGGCCGTGGGCTACGACAATGTGGATGTGGCCGCCGCCACAGCGCGGGGGATCCCGGTGGGCAACACCCCCGGCGTGCTGACCGAGACCACGGCCGACATGGCCTTTGCCCTGCTCATGGCCGCTGCCCGGCGCATCGTCGAGGGGGCCGACTATGTGCGGGCCGGCAAATGGCACACCTGGAGCCCCACCCTGCTCCTGGGCTACGACGTGCATGGCGCGACGCTGGGCCTTGTCGGCCTGGGGCGCATCGGCCGGGCGGTGGCCCGCCGCGCAGCCGGGTTTGAGATGCGCATCCTCTACTTTGACCCCTACTGCGATGCCGGCCAGGCCCCCTTTGTGGACCTGGTCCCGTGTTGCAGGCTGGACGACCTGCTGGCCGAAGCCGACTTTGTCAGCCTGCATGTCCCCCTCACCGCCGAGACCTATCACCTCATCGGCGCCGAGGCGCTGAGCAAGATGAAGCCCACAGCGGTGCTGATCAACACCTCACGCGGGCCGGTGGTGGATAGCGAGGCCCTGTACCAGGCGCTCAAAGAGGGGCGCATCGCCTGCGCTGCGCTGGATGTGACCGACCCGGAACCGTTGCCGGCCGACCACAAACTGCTGACCCTGCCCAACTGCCTGGTGGTGCCCCACATCGCCAGCGCCAGCCATGCCACCCGCACCCGCATGGCGGTCATGGCTGCCGAAAACCTGCTGGCCGGCCTGCGGGGTGAGCGGCTGCCCAACTGCGTCAACCCGGAGGTCTATCTCGACCATGTTCGATTTGACCTCACCCCTACCCCCTGGCCCCCTTCCCCTCCTCCGAATTCCGAATTCGGAATTCCGAATTCGGAAGGGGAAGGGGGTGGGGGGATGGGGTGAGGTCCACCTTGACCCGCCATTTACGTTCATTGAACATTGTCGAGCTATGCAGCCCGGCCTTCGTCCTGCAACGGTGGTTTGACCTGAACACTGCTTGTTCACCGCAGAGACGCCGAGTTCGCAGAGGTTTTTTCGGTTTCCTCTGCGGCCTCCGCCTCTGCGGTGAGTTCCGCGCTGCAATGAGCTGCTCGCCCTGTTGTAACCTGCGGGAGGGTAATTGTCAGGCCGGCTGCCCCGGCAGCGGCCAACGCAGCCGCTCCATCAGCGTGCGGTAAAAATAAGCCTGGTCCTGGAAGCGCACAAAGCGGCCCAGGTGCGGACTGGCCTGGACCGTCACCCAATCGCCGTCGCGCAGTTCATACTCGAACTGGCCGTCCACGGTGAGGATGGCCTGGTGGTCGGTATGCACCAGGACCTTGACCACCGCCCCTTGCGCCAGAACGATGGCCCGGTCCATGCTCAGATGGGGTGCGATGGGGATGAGCAGGATATTCTTGAGCTGCGGTGGCAGGACCGGCCCGCCGGCAGCAAAGGCATAGGCCGTCGAACCGGTGGCGGTGGCGACGATCAGGCCATCGGCGGCGTAGGTCGTCAGAAAGCTGCCGTCAATGTGGGTTTCCAGGCGGACGATGCGGGCCAGGCTCCCCCGGCTGACCACCACGTCGTTGAGAGCTTCATATTGTCCCCGACACTCCTCGCCACGGTGGTATTCGGCATAGAGCATCATCCGTTCTTCGAGCCAGTAGTCGCCGGCCAGCAGGCGGGGCAGGGCGGCGGGCCATTGGCCCGGTTCCAGCTCGGTCAGGAAGCCGAGCCGCCCCATCTTGACCCCCAACACCGGCACCCCCCAGCGCGCCGCCATGCGGGCCGCCCGCAGGATCGAGCCGTCGCCGCCCAGTGTGACCAGCAGATCCAGGTCCGCGATCTCACCGCTGACCCCTTCCTCGTCCCAGGTGGAGCCGATCCAGGCGGCCAGGCCCACCTCCCCGGCCTGGCGGGCCATCTCCACGGCCATCGGTTGTGTGGCAGGCAACCGGGGGTGGTGCAACAGACCGATACGCCTCATCACTACGACCTCGTGGCCAGACCTGACAGGCTCCGCCAGGCGGAAACCTGTCAGGTCTGGCCGGTGGACACTATTCCTTGACGATGACGGGCAGGTAGATGGAGAACCGGGGCGTCACCGGGTTGCTGACCACAACCGGCACCGAGTCGGTGACCGGCACGGTCATGGCGCAGTTCCAGACGGCGATCTTGACGGTGTAGGTGCCCGGTTCGCCGGCGACCAGGGGGAAGGTTAACGGGTTGGCGGAAGAGATCTCAACGCCGCCCGGCACGCCGTTCACCGTCAGCCCGTAACTGTAGGGCGTGGCCAGGTCGAGGGGGGTGAGATCGGCGCGGAACAGCTCCCTGTCGCCGGGATAGAGGGTGCCGCTGGTGACCAGGGTCAGCTCCACCTCCGTCACGGCGGTGCAGACCGGCCTCTCTTCCACCACCAGGGTGCGGGTGGCCGTCATCCACGCCCCGTCGCAGTTGGCCGCGGTCATGACCACGGTGTAGGCAGCGGCGGTGGCGTAGGGGTGAGACACCACCTGGCCCATCCCGCCAAAGTCCCAGGTGAAGGAGATGGGCAGCGTGCCGGTGGCGGTGCCGCTGAAGGTCACCCCCTGTCAATAGCCTTTTGGGTTGCATGTTTGTCTCCATGTCCTCTTTGATTTTGCGGATAACGTCGCCTTGGCGACGGATCTCCTCATTTGACTTCAGATTTGGCGATCATCGGCGTCCGGCGCAGGCGGGGGCGCAGGCGGCGGCGGGCCCAGGCATCCCGCAGGCCCTGCAGGCCGATATAGCCATACCCGCCGACATATAGCAGGAGAAAGGGCACGGCCAGCGCCTTGCCCAGCCACAGAGCCAGGGCCGCCGTGGCCAGGGCATAGGCAGCCAGGGCCAGTTCGCCCAGGCTGATCCAGTCAAAGGGCAGGGCGTAGCGATTGCCCAACCAGCGGTCCCCCCGACCGACAAGGTGGAACTTGGGCGTGCGACGGAACGGCTGCTGCCGACCGAGCAACCCACGGGCAATGGCCAGGGTGTTGGACAGGGCCAGGCCGGTGCCCAACAGGGCCAGCAGCGGCATGGCGGCCATGCACCGTTTCCAGTCAGGGTGCAGGTGTCGCTGGGACAGGCTGTAGGCCAGGACCGGCCCCAGGGCCACCAACCAGAAGAGGGTCAGGTTGAGGGTGATCCGGATCTCGCCGAGCAGCAGGGGCAGGGTCAGCAACAACATCAGCAGCGACATGGGATGGGCCAGCCACACGCTGAGGTGCAGCAGGCCCTCCAGCCGGGCCGGCCAGCTCAACCTTCTTCCCGGATGCAGCCCTCCTCGCAACAGCGGCCCCGCCAGCTTGATCAGGCATTGGGCTGCGCCGGTGGCCCAACGCGCCTGCTGCTGCTGAAAGGCGGCGATCTGCGGCGGCAGCTCGGCCGGACACTCGACTTCGGGCAGGTAGAGGGCTCGCCAGCCGGCCAGTTGGGCGCGGAAACTGAGGTCCACATCTTCGGTCAGGGTATCGGCCTGCCACCCTCCCGCGGCCATGATGGCCTCCCGCCGCCACACGCCGGCCGTGCCGTTAAAGTTCATCAGCAGGCCGTTGCGGTTGCGGCCCAGGTGCTCCACCACAAAGTGGCCGTCAAGGGCGATGGTTTGGGCACGGGTCAGCGGCGAATAATCGGGGTTCAGATAGCCCCACCGCGTCTGCACAAAAGCAAGGCCAGGGTCGGCGACCAGGTAGGGCACGGTCCGTTTCAAAAAGTCAGGCGGTGGGACAAAGTCGGCATCAAAGATGGCGATCAACTCCCCCCGCGCCGTCTCCAGGCCGTGGGCCAGGGCGCCGGCCTTGAAGCCCTGCCGCTCCTGCCGGTGCAGCAGCTCGATCTCCAGGCCCCGTGCCCGGTGCCAGGCAACGCGCGCCCGGGCCAGCCGGGTCGTCGCGTCGGTAGAGTCGTCCAGGATCTGGATCTGAAGCCGGTGGCGGGGATAGTCCAGGCGGGCGACGGCGTCAATCAGCCGTCGCACCACATAGATCTCGTTGTACAACGGCAGTTGCACGGTGACCGGTGGCCACTCTTCCGGCTCCGGTGGGCAGGTCAGGCGCTCTGAACGGCGACGCAGGTAGAGGGCTGTCAACAACAGGGCATTGGCTCCGTAGAGGGCCAACGCCACGGCAGCGATGAGATACAGGATACTGAGAACCGACACATTGCCTCCACTCTGGACAAACGGCGTTCAGTATACCATTGCTCTTCACTTCTGGCAAAGCACAAAAGCGGCGCGGCGTCACGCCGGCCCAGGCGTTCTGTGACCGGATGGATGTCTGGCAGCCTGTAGCGTTTGACACCGCCCGCGCCTTGACGTACAATAGCACACGCCTGCCCGTCACCCCGACCGGATCGGGGCATAGGCGTCAACGTAAGGCGCGGGCGATTGGAAATCGCACCGGTAGGGGCAGAACGGCGCTCTGCCCCTGGCCGTCCGCCTGCGCGGACGGCGGCATCCACGCCGGTGGATGCCTGGCCGCAGGCCCCTGCGGTGCGACTTGAGTCGCTTAGCTTGATGCGTATGGGGCAGAACGGCGCTCTGCCCCTACTGGCCGTCCGCCTGCGCGGACGGCGGCGTCCACGCCGGTGGACGCCTGGCCGCAGGCCCCTGAGGGGCGACTTGAGTCGCTTCACTTGACGCGTATGCCGGATCGGGGTCCAAGGGGCAACGTCCGACCGGCTCCGGCCGGGCACAGTTCAGGTTGGAGGCCAGAGGTGAACATCCGCTTTCCGGCGAGCCTGGCCGAGGCGATGGCCAGGTTCCTGCAAGACCTGGTCCGCATTCCCAGCCTGTCCACCCAGGAAGAGGCCGCGGCAGTACGCCTGGCTGAGGAGATGCGGCGTGTCGGTTTTGCCCAGGTATGGACCGACCGGATGGGCAACGTCATCGGGCGGATCGGAGCGGGGCAGGGCCCCAGGTTGCTCCTGGAGGGCCACCTGGACACCGTGGACGTCGGCGACCTGGCCTGCTGGCCCTATCCGCCCTACGAGGGCGTGATCGAGAAGGGCGTGCTCTACGGGCGGGGGGCCTGCGACATGAAGGGGGGCCTGGCAGCCATGGTCTACGCCGTCAAAGCCCTGCTGGATGCCGGAGTGGAACTGGCCGGCGATCTGTATGTGGCCGGCGTGGTGCAGGAGGAGCCGTGCGAGGGGCTGGCCGTGCGGGTGCTGGTGGAGGAGGGGGGCCTCCACCCCGATTACGTGCTGCTGGGTGAGCCGAGTGACCTGCAGGTGCGCCTGGGGCACCGGGGCCGGCTGGAGATGCAGGTCCAGGTGCGGGGCAAGGCAGCTCACGCCTCGTCGCCGGCTCTGGGCAGCAACGCCATTCACCATGCAGCGCGGCTCATCTTTGGCCTGGAATTGCTGGCCCCCCGCCTGGCCCGCGATCCGTTTTTGGGCCAGGGCACCCTGGCCGTGACCGAGATCTCCAGCCAGGCGGCCAGCCGCAACGCCATCCCCGATTGTTGTACCTTTTACATTGACCGCCGCCTGACCCTGGGGGAAACGGAGCGGAAGGCGCTGGCCGAGGTGCAGAATATCATCAACACCGAGGAGGTGGACGCTCAGGTGCAGATCACCGATTACCAGGCGACAAGCTACACCGGCTACGACTGCCAGGCCCGGTCGGTCTTTCCCGCCTGGATGATCCCGGAAGACCATCCTCTGGTGCAGGCGTTGGTGCGCAGCGTGCGCGAGGCCCTCGGCTACCGGCCTCGCCTGGGGCGCTGGGATTTCTCGACCGACGGGACCTACACCGCCGGCGTGGCCAACATCCCGACCGTGGGCTTTGGGCCGGGCGAGGAACGGTATGCCCACACCCCCCAGGAACAGGTCCGCCTGAACGATGTGGTGGACGCAGCGCGGGTTTATGCCCGGCTGGCAGTCGAATTGCTGGGCAGGCAGTAGCTAATTGCCGGCTGATGGCCGGTTAGAATCATGAAAGGAGAAGAGGAACGATGAAAACTGACAATTTCCGGGGGCGGGATTTTCTGACGCTGCTGGACTATAGCCGCGAGGAGATCGAAACCATCCTGGACGTGGCCCTGGACCTGAAGCGCCGTTTCGCGCTGGGCGAGGCCCACGACCACCTGCTGCGGGGCAAGACGCTGTTTATGATTTTCTACAACCAGAGCCTGCGCACCCGCAACAGCTTCGAGGCGGGCATGACCCAATTGGGCGGCCACGCCCATTTCCTCGATCCGGGCAAAATCTACACCCCGGCGTTGCCCGGCAAGGAGGTGGCCTACAGCACCGAGCGGGTCTCGGATGTGGCACGCACCCTCAGCCGCATGGGCCATGCCATCGCCATCCGCTGCTATGGCGACCCGGTGGATTGGGTATACGGCGGGGCGCACGAGATGATGCGCAACTTTGCCGATTGGGCCGACATCCCGGTCATCAACATGGAGTGCGACAAGTACCATCCCTGCCAGGCCCTGGCCGACATCATGACCGTCAAGGAAAAGTTCGGCACCTTCAAGGGGGTCAGATTCACGATGAGCTGGGCCTACAGCCCCAGCATCCATAAGCCGCGCGCCGTGCCCCAGAGCGCCATCATCGCTGCCACCAAGATGGGCATGGACGTCACCCTGGCGCACCCCAAAGGGATGGAACTGGACCCGGAGGTGCTGGATGCCTGTGCCAGGTATGCCGCTGAGACCGGGGGGTCATTCCGCATCAGCAACAATTTTGAGGAAGCGCTGACCGGCGCGCACGTCGTCTACCCCAAGGCCTGGGCCGCCACGCCCATCTTCAAGCCGCCGGTGGGCCAGGATGACCCCAGGGCGACGCAGGCCATCTTTGACGCCAATAAGAGCTGGATCTGCGACCGGGAGCACATGGAGCTGGCCGACCGGTATGCCATCTACATGCACTGCCTGCCCTGCGACCGGGGCTTTGAGGTGACCGACGAGGTGATTGATAAGGAAAAGGGGGACGGCTGGCGCAGCGTCGTCTTTGATCAGGCCGAGAACCGCCTGCACGTGCAAAAAGCGGTCATGGCTCTGGTCATGGGCGGCAAATGAGGGTGGCCGCCAGCTCCTGGACGGCGGCCTCATCCCGTTGGAAAGAGACGCCGGCATAGACCGCCCACGTCTCCCGGTGTGTGACCGATTCGCCCGGGGCAAGGACCAGGCGTGGCCCCAGGGTCTCCAACTCCAGGAAGCGGGCATTGCAGTAGCATTCGCTGGAACTGCCCCGGTCGAAATAGGGGGCCTGGGGCTGATAGGCCGCATATTTGACAAACAAGGTGTCGGCCACGACGTAGCCCAGCCAGCCGATGGGGTTCGGGAACCCGATCTTGAGCGCGCCGGCCTGCATGGTCGCCTCGACAAACAGATAGTGGTCGCCCCAGGTGAGGTGGGGCGAGTGGATCCGGGTGTAGGGCCAGAGCACGATGTGACGGTTGGGCAGCAGGCCATACTCGTCGGCGGGTGCTGTGGCCTGAGGGAGCACGGCCACGCCGCCGGGCCTGAGTTGGGTAATGGCCCACGGCGCCAGCTCGACCGCCTCCTGGCCCCGGTTGTGCAGCGTGTGGTCCACGACGACGCGTGCCTCCAGGCCGGGCAGGGTGATGGTCAGCGACTTCTGGATGCCGGTCAACCTCTCTACAGGTTGGGTCACGACCAAGCCGTTCTCGACCTGGCACAGGGTCGGCGGATCGTCGTCGGGCAGGTAGGTGCGGCGCGGATCTTCAGGCGCATACCACAGCCGATGCCCGCCGCGCAGCCGGTACTCGCCCACGCCGGGGCAGTGGAGGGTGAGGTCAGGGACCTCGGCGAAGAGGTTATTGCCGCCTTGCAACGCCAGGCCGATGATGCGCGGCCCGACAGATCGGGTCAGCCACACGGCCAGCACCTCGTTCTCCAACCGGACACAGTCGTAGCCGGCGAAACGGGTTTCGGTTTGCGTCACCATTTTCCTGCACCCTTATCTCCTCTCACCGCAGAGCACGCAGAGAACGCGGAGGAATCATGCAAAACTCGGCGGCCTCTGCGTCTCTGCGGTGTGCAGCCGGTTTCAGAATCTGCGGGAGGATGACTCTCCCCACGGGTGAATCAGCCGTCCCCCAACCAGCACGCCCGCCACCAGATTCGTCCCGAAGCGGTAGCCCACCTGCTGATAGGACGGCACATCGAGCAGGAGGAGGTCGGCGCGTTTGCCCGGCTCCAGGCTGCCCACCTCCGCTCCCAATCCGACGGCATGGGCCGCGTTGATGGTCGCGGCGCTGATGGCTTCGGCCGGGGTCAGCCGCAGATAGCGGCAGGCCAGGGCGATGATCAACTGGAGCGATTCGCACCAGCAGGTGCCGGGGTTGCAGTCGGTGGCCAGGGCCACGGCCCCACCGGCCTCGATGATCGCCCGCGCCGGCGTGTAGTCGTGCTGACCCAGACCGAAGGGGGTGCCGGGCAGCGCCACGGCGATGGTGTCGGACCGGGCCAGCCGTTCGATCTCGTCCGGTGGGGTGCAGACCAGGTGATCGGCTGAGGTGGCGCCCAATTCCACAGCCAGGCGAGCGCCGCCCAGCGGTCGAAACTCATCGGCATGGATTTTGAGGTGGAAGCCCAGCGTCCGGGCTGCTTCCAGGATGCGCCGCGACTGTTCCAGCGAGAACGCCCCTTCTTCACAGAAAACGTCGCAGAAGCGGGGCGGAGCCTCCAATGCGGCCACGGCGGGGAGCATCTCTTCGACCACCAGGTCCACATACTCCTCAACCCGGCCCTGGTACTCAGCCGGGATGGCGTGGGCGCCGAGAAAGGTGGGCACCAGAGTGCCCGCAAACCCGGCCTGCAGGCGGCGGATCACCTCCAGTTGCTTCAGTTCGTTCTGCGTGTCGAGGCCGTAGCCGGTTTTGATCTCCACCGTCGTCGTGCCGTGGGCCAGCAACCGCTCCAGACGGGGGCGGGTCTGAGCCAGCAACTCCTCCCCCGTGGCGGCGCGGGTGCGGCGCACCGTGCTCATAATCCCGCCGCCGGCAGCCATGATCTCCATGTAGGTCGCGCCGCCCACCCGCCGTTCAAACTCGTCGGCGCGGTCGCCGGCCCATACCAGGTGGGTGTGGGGGTCCACAAAACCGGGCAGGATCACCCGCCCGCCGGCGTCGAGGGTGTGGGTGGCGTGCACCTGGCGGCGCAACCCGGCCGATGGGCCGACGGCCAGGACCCGTCCGTCGCTGATGGCCACTGCGCCGTCGGGGATGAGGCCCAGGTCACGCATGGCTGCACCCCGTTTGGGGCCGTCGGGCGCAGCCACGGTGACCACCTGAGCGGCGTTGTAGAGGAGCAGGTCGGCGCGCACCGTCCCTACCCTCCCTGATCTGGATGTCGGTCGGTGCCCTTTTCGCCGCGCAGCAGTTCCAGGGCGTGGGGCAGGGCGGGCAGGATCGTCTCCAGGTTCTCGCGGACCGCCTTGGGGCTGCCGGGCAGATTGACGATCAGGGTCGTGCCCCGGATGCCGGCCACCGCCCGCGACAGCATGGCGTGGGGGGTCACCCGCAGGCTGGCGGCACGCATCGCCTCGGCCAGGCCGGGGGCTTCGCGCTCGACGACCTGGCGGGTGGCCTCGGGGGTCACGTCGCGGGGGGCAAAGCCGGTGCCGCCGGTAGTCAGGATCAGGTCCAGCCCCACCTCGTCGGCCCAGGTCCGGAGGGTGTCGGCGATGATCGGCCGCTCGTCAGGGACGATGGCCTCCCGTTCGACAGCCGCCCCCAGCCGTTCCGTCACCAGCTCGCGGATCACGGGGCCGCTCAGGTCTCGATATTCCCCCCGGTAGCCCCGGTCGCTGATGGTCAGGATTCCAACCCGGGTCATGGCTCAAAGTTCGGCAAAATAGGTCTCGCAGGCGGCATCAATCAGCTTCTTGGACAGGGCAGGCCGGATGCCCAGGTAGGTGGCGATGTCGGTGATCTGTTCCAGGAGGTCGCGGGGTTCGCAGGCGCGCAACGGCCGGTTCCGGGACAGATAATGCCGTTGCATCAGATAGACAAACGCTTCAGGCGTCAGCTCGATGTTCCGGGCGGCGCATTCCCGCGCCAGAATCTGATAGTAGGTTTTCTCGTCCGGGAAGTCGATCTTGAGCTTGTGCCGGATGCGGCGCAGGAAGGCATCGTCCACCAGGTCACGGGGGTCCAGGTTGGTGGCAAACACGATGAGCAGGTCAAAGGGGACCTCGATCTTTTTGCCGGTCTGCAGGGTCAAGAAATCAACGCGCAGTTCCAGGGGCACGATCCAGCGGTTGAGCAGGTCTTGCGGGCGCATGGCCTGGCGTCCAAAGTCGTCAATGACAAACAGGCCGTTGTTGGCCTTCATCTGAAAGGGAGCTTCGTAGGTCTTGGAAATCGGATCGTAGATCAGGTCCAGGCTCTGCATGGCCAGCTCGCCGCCGACAATGATCTCCGGGCGTCGGATGCGAACCCAACGCGGGTCCACCCGGCCCAGGCCGCCGGTGCCGGTCTTGGGCTGGGTGTTGGCCGCCGGCTCCTCGATCCGCCTGTGGTTCATCTCGTCAAAGACGCGGATGATCTGCCCGTCCACGATGACCGCGTAGGGGATGTAGACGGTTCCTTTGAGCATGCGGATAAGGCTCTTGGCGATCACCGTCTTGCCGTTGCCCGGCGGGCCGTAGAGGAACAGCGAACGGCCCGAATTGACCGCCGGCCCGATGCGGTTGATCAACTCTGCCGGCAGCACCAGGTGGGCCAGCGCTTTTTGAACATCTTCGGCGCGGACTTGCAGGTTGCCCATTGTCTGCTTGAGCACCATCTCGTTGTACCGGGCCAGGGGCACCGGCGCCGGGCCGACATACTGGTCCCGTTCCAGGGCCTGTACGGCCCGTTCGCTCCCCTTGCCGGTGATGACCCACTGGTAGCCCCGTTCGCCAAACCCCTTCGACCCTGAAATCTCGACATATTCCTCCCGTTTCAGGAACTCCAATACCTGCTGCATGACCCCGACGAAAGGCAGGCACAGAGCGGAGGCGATCTCCAGGCTGCTCATATCGCTCTTGTAATAGACCAGCTTCAGGGTCAGGTCGGCCAGGTAGCTCATCGTCAGTTCGGTGTCCTCGATAGAACGAGGCTCAGGGATAAATTGTTCTATCGGCGCGGTTCCCTTGCCATCTCCAGGTACAGTTCCTGTCACTCCATCGCCTCCATGCGCTGCGGGTATCGCTCATTCCTGCAAAAAGACGCGCCAGGGCCCATCAATCCCATCTTCGGTCACGCCATAGTAGACATGGAGTTCCCCCCCCGGCATCCGCTGCACCAGATCGTAGCGGACCTTGCCGGCCCGCCTGGACGATTTCCACAGCCCCAGGTCGCCCTGCCACTGGACCTGGTCCTCCTGGACCGGCCTGGTTTCATGTTCGGTGATGGCGTACTGCCACAGTTTGCGGGCCGAGGAACGGGTGACATTCTGGACGATGTTGCCGTTGCGCAGGTCTTTGACGGTGTGATAGAGGGTCCCTTTGCGCTCGACCGTCGCGATAATCTGCACCCCGGTTCCCGGTGGCTCCACGCCGGTCGGCGGGGCAGCGGGGGCGGGCGGTGCCTCACCCGGGCTGGGGGGCGGTTCGGCCAACAACGCCCGTCGGACCAGGGCCAGGATTTCGTCCCGCATGGCAATGTTGGTCTCGGCCTCCTGGCGCAGATAGATAGAAGTGCCATCTATGGCATAGGGCACATCCTTGCCCGCCGGCACGCTGAGCTGGAGCACCGTCCGACCCTGGGTTTCGACCGTGGTGATGGCCACCTCCAACGGCGGGGTGATCTTGCGCTGGATTTCGGTTTTCAGGGTGGCGATGGCCTCCTCCGGATCGGCAATGCCCACCGGGGGCGTCTTGGGATCGGCCTTGACGCCCACATAGAGGGTGCCGCCGTTGGTATTGGCCATGGCCACAATGTCGCGCAGGATGGCGTGCAGCCGCCCTCCCTGCCGGCTCATACTCTCATGGAACGCCTGGACGATGCTGGGGCCTTCTTCGCGGGCGGCCTGGACATGGTCAAAAGGGGCTTTGGTCGGGCGGTAAGGCCGGGTGCGGGCAAAGTCTTCTCCCAGAAACACCGCTTTGATCGCCTCAAAGGTCGGTTCGGGGAGCAAAATCTCGGTCACCCGGTCGCCCCATCCCAGGCGGGTTGCGTCCTTGGGGTGGCGGGTCAGGCGGTGGGCATCGGACCCCTGGATGCAGTGCATGCGGCGGGGGTACTCCGGCTTGCGGCCGCTGAAGAACGACGCGGTTGTCCGTTGGCCCCGCTTCTCCAGGTCGGTAACCTCCAGGGCATGGAGATGGACATCCTGGGTATAGGCGATGCGTGTCTGCCCGCCGAAATCAAGCCCGCGCAACGCCACCCCATGGCTGGTGTTGGCATGCGCGGCAATGACCAACCCGCCGGCCTGATCGATCACCTGATAGGCGGTCAATACATCGGTGGTCGCCCCCACGTCGGTGGCCCCTTCATCCAGCTTGTCGGCCGGCACATTCAATTCCAGCAGCAGATGTTCCAGCGTGCGGATGCTGGTTTCGGGCGGGAAGATGGCCAGGATGTGAAATCCCAGAGTGGCCGTAAATTCAAAACCGGGCAAGAGCAGCATCCTGTTCCCCAGGCGGCGATATTCCTCCAATCGCTGTTGCTCCTCGGGCTGGATACGCCCCAATCGTTGCAGCAGATCAAGCTGCTGGACCTCTGCCTGCACGGCGGCGCAGCCGGAGACCGTATTATGGTCGGTGATGGCAATAATGTCCAATCCCTGTGCCTCGGCCCGACGCAGCAGGTCCAGATAACTGACCCCCGGCTCCTGCCAGTCGGCCGAAGCAGGGGTATGAAGGTGCAAATCCATTTTGTACCACTGCATCTTGTCGCTTTTCTTTTTTGTCACATCAACTCCCTGATAACCACGGTGGGGCAGCGGCGAGCCGTTGCCCTGCTCATTCAGGCGGTGGTGCCATCGCGCAAGGCAGCGGCAAAGACCTCGTCCACCTGCTCGGCCAGGATAAAGTTCATCTGGCTGCGGATCTCGTCGGGGATGTCCTCCAGGTCTGGCTCGTTGCGCCGGGGCAGGATCACAGCATTGATCCCGGCCCGTGCCGCAGCCAGCACCTTCTGCTTGATGCCACCTACCGGCAGCACCTGGCCGCGCAGGGTGATCTCCCCGGTCATGGCCACATCGGCCCGGACCTTGCGCCCGGTCAGCAGCGACACCAGGGCGGTGGCGATGGTCACTCCGGCCGAGGGGCCATCTTTGGGCACCGCCCCGGCCGGCACGTGGATGTGCAGATCGCTTTCGGCAAAGAGGCTCTCGTCAATGCCCAGCTCCGCCGCCTTGGAGCGCACATAGCTGACGGCCGCCTGAGCCGACTCTTTCATCACCTCACCCAGTTTGCCGGTCAGGATCAACTGCTTGCTGCCCTTCATCCGCGTGGCTTCGATGAAGGTGATGTCGCCACCGACCGGCGTCACCACCAGGCCGGTGGCCACGCCAGGCATCTCACACCGGTCGGCCCCTTCGAAATAGAAACGGGGTTTGCCCAGGTACTCCGCCAGATCCTCGGCCGTGATGTGGACCGTCAGGGCAGCCCCCTCCCCCTTCTCCGGGCCGGAGGCTTCCGCCACCCGGGTGGCTACTTTGCGGCAGACCGTGCCGATCTGCCGTTCCAGGTTGCGCACGCCGGCCTCGCGGGTATAGTCGCGGATGATGGCCCGCAACGCCTCGTCGTCGAAGGTCAATTCGCCAGGGCGCAACGAATTCTCCCGGAGCTGGCGGGGGAGCAGGTACTGCTGGGCGATGCGCACCTTTTCCTCCTCGGTGTAGCCGTCCAGTTCCAGGATCTCCATCCGGTCGCGCAGCGGTTCGGGAATGGGGGCCAGTTGGTTGGCCGTGGTGATGAACATCACCTGGCTCAGGTCAAACGGCACGTCCAGATAATGGTCCCGGAAGTCACGGTTCTGCTCCGGGTCCAGCACCTCCAGCAGGGCCGACGAGGGATCCCCTCGCCAGTCGGCACCGACCTTGTCGATCTCGTCGAGCATGAACACCGGGTTTTTGGTGCCCACCCGCCGGATGCCCTGGATGATCCGCCCCGGCATGGCGCCGATGTAGGTCCGCCGGTGGCCCCGGATCTCAGCTTCGTCGCGCATGCCCCCCAGGCTCATGCGCAGGAACTTGCGGCCCAGCGCCCGGGCAATCGAACGCCCCAGGCTGGTCTTGCCTGTGCCGGGCGGGCCGACAAAGCACAGGATCACCCCTTCCCGCTCGGTGCGGATCTGGTCTTGCACTTCCTCCTGCTCCCGCTCCTCTTTGCGCTCCAGCCGGAGCTTGCGCACCGCCAGATATTCCAGGATGCGCTCCTTGATCTCCTCCAGGTCATAGTGGTCCTCATCCAGCACCTGGCGGGCATGGCCGATGTCCAACTGATCCTCGGTCGCCACCTGCCAGGGCATCTCGGTCAGCCAGTCCAGATAGGTCTTGATGACCGAATACTCGGCTGCCTGAGGAGGCATCTTTTCCATGCGGCTCAGCTCGCGTCGGGCCTCCTTCTCCGCCTCTTCCGGCATGCCGGCGGCGGCGATCTTTTGCCGGTATTCTTCGATCTCGACCGCCTGCTCATCCTCTTCGCCCAGCTCCTTTTTGATCGCCTTGAGCTGTTCGCGCAGGAAATACTCACGCTGCATCTTTTCCATCTCGGACTGGGCCTCGGACTGGATCTTGCGCCCCAGTTCCAGGACTTCCAGTTCCTTGGTCATGATGGTCGTCAGCTTGAGCAGCTTCTCACGGACGCTATCAATCTCCAGGATGGCCTGGGCGTTGGCGATCTCCATGCGGATATTGGTGGCGATAAAGTAGACCAACTGGCGTGGATCATCCAGGTTGAGGGCGGCCATCAGCAGCTCATCGGGCAACTGCGACACCAGCGACACCAGACGGCGCAGCAGGTCTACGGCGTTGCGCATCAGCGCCTCGACCTCGATCCCCTCTTCCACCACATCCGGCAGGACGCTGACCCGCGCCCGCAGATAGGGTTCCCGGCCGATCCACTCTTCGATGCGGATGCGTTCCAACCCCTGCACCAGCAGACGGATGGTGCCGTCGGGGGCCTTGATCATGCGGTGGATGGTGGCCACCACGCCGATGTCATACACATCTCCCGGTCCCGGCTCTTCGACCTCAGCGCTGCGGGCGGTCACCAGGCCGATCAACTGTTTGCCCACCGTCGCGTCATCTACCAGCCGGATGGAGCGGGGTTGCCCCACGCTCAACGCCTGAAAGGTGACCGGGTACACAACCACCCCGCGCAGGGGAAGGATGGCCAGTTCCCTGGGAAAGGAAATCCCCTCTTTGCGTTGTGTGTCTGACTGCTCGACTTCTGCCATTCTCTTCTCCGCTATCCCTCGATCATGCTCGATTGGACCTCTCTCCTCCTCCCTGGCAGAGGGTGCTTAAAAATTCAATCCTGCAGGACAGGCTGAAGCCTGTCCTGCACCGCAGAGCACGCAAAAACTCAGCACCCTCCGTGAGTGTCATGTCTCCACCCTTTCCGATGCAGCGGATCGGCGAGTTTGCTGCGCTCGACCCCCTGCGGTCAGGCTTTTCCAGCCTGGTCCGGGCAGGGGCATTCCTCGCCGCTCGTCACGGGCACGTGGCGGGGTCTGGCTTTGGGCAGAAAGATGCTCAGGAAGCCATCCTGGTAGATCGCTTCAATCCGTTCTGGATCAATCGCCCCGGGGAGATAGGCGTCGGTTTCAAAGTGGCCGTACAGAATCTCCATCTGTTGATAGGCCAGTTTGGCTGCCGGGTCGTGCCGGATGCCCCGGATGATCAGCCTTTTTGACTCCAGGGCGATGGAAAAATCTTCCTCTTGCATGCCTGCGATCTCAACCTTCACCACCACCTGGTCGTCCGTCTCATAGACATCGGTAGGGGGGCGCCAGGTTCTGGGCTGGCCGGCCGAAACCCAGTGGTGGACAGGCACCGGTTCCCGCAACAGGCTCAGCATCTCCAGGCGCACCCGATCGACCCCTATCAACTTTTCTTGCCCCTGCTGATTCATCCTGCCTCCCTCGAACGGCTCCGCTTGGCCGGCCATCGGGCTACCTGGGCCCTGAGGCCGGGTGGCAGCTCCCATTTTACCACACCTGGCCGATCTACTCAAGCTGTAAAGAGGGCGGGAAAACCTCCCAAACCCGCCTACGGCGAGGCCCAAAGGGATGGTTCAAAATTGGTTGACACTTTTGTGACCGAAGGCCTTCATCGCCCCTCACCCCCCTTTGTCCCCCTCTCCCTCTGGCTTTGCGGCCAGGGGAGAGGGGGGATCAGGAAGGGGTTTTGCGGCGGGTGACTTTGCCGCCCGCCGCCGCAGGCGAGCGGGAGAGGGGAGGGGGCAGGGGGAGGGGGGAGGTCGAATCGAACATTGTCGAGGCAGTTACCAATCAGCGGCTTTGACCGGGCTCTGGGGTGGAGGAGTAAAAGTTGCCCGAATCGCCAGGTTGTGGTATAATAACGTTGCCACAGCCTGCCGGCACGTCAGGCGACGCGGCGCAAGAGCCGGTTGGGAAAGCAAAGATCACAAAGGAACAGGCCGCCTGGTGTTCCGGGTGTTCGGATCCCTGCTGATCTTCAGGCCGGCTCTCAAGCGAAAGGGGGTGGTGATCGGCAAAAAGACGACCGTGGGGCAACTATTTTTACAGCAAGGAGGAGGGAACTGTGAAGCGAAAAACTCTGTCCGCATTGTCAGGTGTGTTGTTGCTGCTGGCCCTGGTGCTGGCCGCCTGTGGACCGACCCAGGAGTGTCCCCCCTGCACCCCCTGTCCACCGGCGGGTGAGTGCCCGGCCTGCCCCGAATGTCCGCAATGCACCCCCTGCCCACCGGCCGGGGCGGCACAGGCAGGAGGCCGTCTCCAGGTTGTCAAAAATCGGGGCAAGCTGATCTGTGGCACCAATGGCAGCCTGCCCGGCTTTAGCAACCTGGACCAGGCCACCGGCCAGATGACCGGCTTTGACGCCGACTATTGCCGTGCTGTGGCTGCCGCCGTCCTGGGCGATGCCACCAAGGTCGAGTTCCGGCCCCTGTCTACCAAAGAGCGGTCCGTCGCCCTGCAAAGTGGCGAGATTGACGTCCTGATCCGCAACACCACCTGGACCAGCAGTCGGGATGCCACCTGGGGGCTGTTTGCTCCCACCACCTTTTACGACGGTCAGGGGATGATGGTCCGCAAGTCGCTGAACGCCACCAGGCTGGAGGATCTGGCCGGAGCCAGCATCTGTGTCCAGACCGGCACCACCACCGAACTGAACCTGACCGACCAGATGCGTGCCCGCAACATTGAATTCACCCCGGTGGTGTTCGAGGACATTGATGCCGCCTACGCTGCCTACGACGAGGGACGTTGCGACGCGATCACCAGCGACCGGTCGCAGTTGGCCGCCCGCCGCACCGTGCTCAAGAATCCGGACGACCACATGATCATGGATGTGGTCATGTCCAAGGAGCCGCTGGGGCCGGCGGTGCCGTTGGGCGACGATCAGTGGTTCAACGTCGTCAAGTGGACCGTCTTTGCCACCATTCAGGCCGAAGAATCGGGCATTAACTCGCAGAATGTGGACACATTCAAAGACAGCCAGGACCCGGTCATCCGCCGTCTGTTGGGAATTGAGGGCGACCTGGGTCAGCAGTTGGGCCTGGCCAACGATTGGGTGATCGCGGTCATCAAGCAGGTCGGCAACTATGGCGAGATCTTTAACCGCAACCTGGGGCCGGGGACGCCTTTTAACATGGATCGTGGCCCGAACGAGCTGTGGACCAAAGGTGGTCTGCTCTATGCCCCGCCGTATCGCTAAGGCCTGCTCCTGAATTCCCAGGATCTGTGTTCGGCCGCGTTGATCCCTGTCTCGAACAGGAAAACTGATCCATAACGGTCGGGACCTGGCAGGTCTGGCTGTCAAAAGACCTGCCAGGTCTTTGACCGACCCAATCCTTTCGAGGCCGTTTGCGACCATGAACAGAGACCTGACCGTCCGCTCCCCGCACCGGGCCATCCCTTTGTGGCGCGACGTGCGGGTGTTGCGCATCCTGGCTCAACTGGCCTTTTTGTTGCTCGTCGTGGCCGTGTCCGCTTTTCTCTACCATAACCTGACCACGGCCCTGACCAGGCGAGGCCTGGGCGGCGGCTTTGGGTTTCTCAAGCTGGAAGCCGGTTTTGACATCGGCGAAGGGATTCCCTACAAGCCTTCCGATAGTTACGGCCGCGCCTTCTGGGTTGGTGTGGTCAACACGCTGACCGTGTCGGCCTGGGGCATTGTGCTGGCTACAGTCCTGGGTGTCGTCGTCGGCGTGGCCCGCCTGTCCTCAAACTGGCTGGTGAACCGCATCACCCAGGTCTATATCGAGGTCATGCGCAACACCCCCTTGCTGGTTCAGCTCTTTTTCTGGTATTTCGTTGGGATGGTCCAGGGGCCGTCCATTCAGGAGAGCTTGAAGCTGCCCGGCCCGATCTATGTCAGCAACCGGGGAGTGGCGATGGGCTGGCTCTTTCCCACGGCCAGCTACCGGCCCTGGTCCTGGGCGCTGCTGGGAGGATTGCTGCTGGCGGTGGGGGTCTATCTCCTCCTCCGCCGCCTGGAGATCCGGTCTGGCCCGCTCAGCTACCCGTTCCTCATGGCGGTAGGAACTCTGGGGGTGATAGCGGCTGCGGGCTGGCTGGCGGTCTGGCTGGCGACGGGGCAAAGCCCGCTGGTGAAGCAAGACCCGGTGTTGCAGCGGTTCAACTTTATCGGGGGCCGCATCCTCAGCCCCGAGTTTGCTGCGCTGCTGGTGGGGCTGGTGACCTATACCGGCGCCTTTATCGCCGAGGTGGTGCGCGGTGGCATCCTGGCGGTGCACAAAGGCCAACAGGAGGCAGCCCGCGCCCTGGGCCTGACCCACCTGCAAACCCTGCGGCTGGTCATCTTTCCCCAGGCGATGCGGGTCATCATCCCGCCGCTCATCAGTCAGTATCTCAATCTGACCAAAAACTCAAGCCTGGCGGTGGCCATCGGCTATCCTGACTTGTACAGTGTGGGCGGCACCATCTATAACCAGACCGGCAGGCCGCTGCCGGTGCTGGTCCTGATCATGGGCAGCTATCTGACGATGAGCCTGATCACATCGCTGGTCATGAATATCTACAACCGGCGTGTGCAATTTATCCAGAGGTAAGCCGACATGACGACGATCGCCGGACCGCTCAAGCCACCGCGGACCCTCGGCGTGTGGGGCTGGCTGCGCCGCAACCTGTTCAGCTCATGGGCCAATGCCCTGCTGACCCTTGGCTCACTCTGGGTGACGACCCTCGCTCTCAGGGGGTTGATCCGCTGGGCCGTGACCGAGGCGCGGTGGGGGGTGGTGACCGAAAACCTGCGGTTGTTCATGGTTGGTCAGTTCCCCCCTGACCAGATATGGCGGGTGGGGGCCTGTGTCCTGATCGTCTCGCTGTTGCTGGGCCTGAGCTGGGGGGCCTGGGGTGGGGTGTTGCGCACCTTTGCCGTGGCCGCCGCAGCGGGAATGGCGACGTTGGCCCTCGTGCCCTTTGACCTGTCGGTGCGGCTGTGGCTGGCCGGCAACGTGGCTCTGATCGTGGGGGGCTGGGGGTTGGCCCGCAGGCTGCCTGGCATCCGCTGGCGCCGCTGGCTGCTGCCGGGCTGGTTGTTATCGCTGCCGGCCATCTTTTTCCTGCTGCGCGGCGTGCCGGGCCTGAAGCCGTTGCCGCCGATCAACACCAACCTGTGGGGTGGGCTGCTGCTGACCTTCCTCCTGTCGGTGGTGGGCATTGTGGCCTCGATGCCGTTGGGCATCCTGCTGGCGCTGGGGCGGCAAAGCTCCCTGCCGGTGATCCGCGTCTTCTGTGTGACCTGTATCGAAGTGGTGCGCGGTGTGCCGCTGGTCACCGTCCTGTTCATGGCCTCGATTATTTTCCCACTTTTCATACCTGAAAAAATCCATATTGACCGTTTATGGCGCGTGATGGCCGGCATCGTCATTTTCAGCGCGGCCTACAATGCCGAAAATGTGCGCGGTGGCCTGCAGGCCATCCCCCAGGGGCAGGTCGAGGCCGCCAGAGCGTTGGGCATGAGTGGCCTGCAGGTCACCTTCCTGATCGTGCTGCCGCAGGCCCTGCGCCTGGTGATCCCGGCCACCGTGGGCCAGTTCATCAGCCTGTTCAAAGACACCTCCCTGGTCGGCATCGCCGGCCTGTTCGAGCTGTTGTACATCGGCAAAGCGGTCCTGGCCCAGCCGGCCTGGTTGGGTCGGCAGCAGGAGGTCTATGTCTTTGTGGCCATCATCTATTTCATCTTCAGCTACGCCATGTCCTACGCCAGCCTGCGGCTGGAGGCAGCCCTGGGCGTGGGCGAGCGGTAGAATCTGTGGAATTGGAGGGAGAGGCGATGGGTGAGGAACGGCTGGAGGTGGGCGATGACATCATCATCTGCCGCGATGTACACAAATGGTTCGGCGACTTTCATGTGCTGCGGGGGATTCACCTGACCGTCAAAAGAGGGGAGGTGGTTGTGATCTGCGGGCCTTCCGGCTCCGGCAAGTCCACCTTTATCCGCACCATCAACCGCCTGGAGGAGCACCAGCGCGGCGACATTATCGTAGATGGCATCGAGTTGACCCACGATGTGCGCAACATCGCCGCCATCCGCCGCGAGATCGGCATGGTCTTCCAGTCGTTCAACCTCTTTCCCCACCTGACGGTGCTGCAAAATATCACCCTGGCCCCTATCTGGGTGCGCAAGTGGCCCAAAGCCCGCGCCGAAGAGATCGCCTACAAGCTGCTGGCCCGTGTCGGCATCCCGGAGCAGGCCAACAAATATCCAGGCCAGCTCTCCGGCGGGCAACAACAGCGGGTGGCCATTGCCCGTGCCCTGGCCATGGAACCCAAGATCATGCTGTTCGACGAGCCGACCTCGGCGCTGGACCCGGAGATGATCAAAGAGGTGCTGGATGTGATGCGCGAGCTGGCCCGTTCGGGCATGACCATGATCGTCGTCACCCACGAGATGGGCTTTGCCAAAGAGGTGAGCGACCGGATCGTCTTTTTCGATGACGGGCAGATTGTGGAGCAGGCCCCCCCGGCTGAGTTTTTTGCCCACCCCCGCGAGGAACGGACCCGGCTGTTCCTGAGCCAGATCCTGACCCACTGACTGAAACCTTTTTCAAAGGCTGTCCCCTGCGCTGCGCCTGGTGTCACAACCCGGAAGGGCTCTCCCCCCGGCCGGAACTGGTATGGTACGACGGACGATGCATCGGCGCACGGGATTGCCTGCGCGCCTGCCCGGAAAATGCCCTGGAGCTGACACCACGGGGGATGGAGATTGACCGTCAGCGCTGCACTCTGTGCGGAGCCTGCGCCCAGGCCTGTCCGGCTGCCGCTCTGGAGGTGATCGGCCAGGTGTGGACGGCGGAGGCGCTGCTGGCCGAGGTGCAGCGGGATGCCCTCTTTTACGAGACCTCCGGCGGCGGAGTGACCCTGTCCGGCGGCGAGCCGACGATGCAGGCCGGTTTTGTGGCCAGGTTGGGCCGCCTGTGCCGGGAAGCAGGAGTGCATGTGGCGTTGGATACCTGCGGGGCAGTGCCCTGGGAACAGTACGAGGCAGTGTTGCCGTGGGTGGACCTGGTGCTCTATGACCTGAAGATCTATGAGGGCAGGCGTCATCCGGCGGCCACCGGCGCCGACAACGCCGCTATCCTGGCCAATGCCCGGCGGATCGCCGCTGCCGGGGTCCCGCTGTGGATCCGCACCCCCCTCATTCCCGGCTATACCGCCGACGCCGCCAATATCGCGGCCCTGGGCCAGTTCATCGCCGCCGAACTGCCGGCCGTGCAGCGTTGGGAGTTGCTGGCCTACACCAACCTGGGCGGACCGAAATACCGCCGCCTGGGCCGTCCTTATGCCCTGGAAGGGGTGCCGCTCCTGACCCATGCCGAGATGGAAGCGTTGCATGCTGTGGCCAGGGCCTGGGTGCCGACCGCTGTGTGGTCGGGGGCAACCCGTGATCGGAAAGAGGCCCAGGTCTGACCCGGTCATCCCCTCCGGCGTCCTTGTTCTCTGACCCAAGTTGTGATACAATGAGCGCCGCGATGGGGTTGGTGGAGGGATCGAGGATGGAAACCCTGGAAGAGATTGTCAGCGAAATCGAGTCGCTCACGCCGGAGAGCCTGACCGAACTGGCCCGTTTTGTCGAGTATTTGAAATGGAAACAGGGCCCCCCGGCTGAAGAAGCCATGAGCCATCCCTGGACTTTTGATTTTGTGGAGCATTTCCGCCGGGCCATCGTCAGCGCCGACCACGACCTGGCCGGCATGGAGGTCACGGTCGGCGAGGCCACCTGCGATGGCGAGCGGCGCATGGCCCTGTGGCAACACCCGCCTGTCCAGGGGGCAGCCATCGTCGAATACCAGGTGCCGGTGCCGGCGGAGGTGCGCAACCTGCGGCTGTGCTTCGCCACCGGCATCCGGGATGGCTCTCACCTGGCCGAGGGCAATGTCGTCGCCTTTCGCATCTTTGTCAACGACTGGAAAATCTGGAGCGAGACCCGGCACGCCCGTGCCTGGAAGGCTCACGAACTGGTCCTGCCCGTCCTGGCGGGCGATGTGGCCCGCATCCAATTTGTGACCGATGGGCTGGGCAATCACCAGTGGGCCTGGGCGGTATGGGGTGAACCCCATCTGGTCGGCGAGATGGAGGAGCGATAAGCATTCTCAACGAGGAGGAGCAACTCATGGACCTGGAACTCAACGACGAGCAACGAATGGTCCGCGACCTGGTGCGCGATCTGGCGCGGAACGAAATTGCCCCCCGCGCGGCCCAGGTAGACAAGAACGAAGAGTTTCCCGCTGAAAACATCCGCAAGATGGCCGAACTGGGGCTGTTGGGCCTGCCCTACCCGGAAAAGTATGGGGGGGGCGGCGGCGATTATCTCAGCTACATCATCGCTGTGGAAGAGATCGCCCGTGCCTGCGGCTCCACGGCCCTGATCTACGCTGCCCACGTGTCGCTGGGTTGTGCGCCGATCTACTATTTTGGCACAGAGGAGCAGAAGCAAAAATGGCTGCCCCACCTGTGCAGCGGCCGGGGGCTGGCCGCCTTCGGCCTGACCGAGCCGGAAGCCGGCTCCGATGCCGGTGCCACCCGCACCACCGCCGTCCGTGACGGCGATTTTTATCTGCTCAACGGCAGCAAGATGTGGATCACCTCCGGGGCCATCGCCGACGTGGTGACCTGCACGGCCAAAACCGACCCCTCCGCCGGGACGCGGGGCATCTCCTGCTTCCTGGTCGAGAAAGGCACCCCCGGCTTTATCCCTGGCAAGAACGAGCCCAAAATGGGCCTCAAAGGCTCGGTGACCTCGGCCCTGTCGTTCGAAAATTGCCGGGTGCCGGCCGCCAACCTGTTGGGCAGGGAGGGGGAAGGGTTCCGACAGATGTTGATCACCCTGGATGGGGGGCGGATCAGCATCGGCGCCATGGCCCTGGGTCTGGCGCAGGCCGCCTTTGACGAAGCGGTGCGCTACGCCAAACAGCGGGTTCAGTTCGGGCAGCCGATCGCCAGTTTCCAGGCTATCCAGTGGATGATCGCCGACATGGCCACCGAGATTGACGCTGCCCGACTGATGGTCTACCGCGCCGCCGCCCTGAAGGATGCCGGCAAGCCTTTCACCAAAGAGGCAGCCATGGCCAAGCTGTACGCCTCAGAGGTGGCCGAGCGGGCAGCCTTCAAGGCGCTGCAGATCCACGGCGGCTACGGCTACAGCCGCGAGTACCCGGTGGAGCGGATCTACCGCGACCAGCGGCTGTGTGCCATCGGCGAGGGCACCAGCGAGATCCAGCGGCTGGTGATTGCCCGGCAGGTGCTGGGCAAAATCTAAAGAGGGCGGCGTCAAGGGGACTGACGCCGCCCCGTTCCTCTACACCCCTTGCAGGGAACAGCGATCGGCCGGTCTCTCAGGCGGGAGAAACCGGCGATGAGGTGTTGCAAAGGAACAGAGAAAAAACCGTGAACCCAGGTTATTCTTTGAGAATAACCTTGGTGTACACGAACCAGATGATCACACCGGCGATCACGGCGATGAGGCCGATGATCAGGGTGAGTCGGATCGGCAGGCCGGTGAATTCCGGGCCGAGGGGGGCCGTGATCACCCAGGTGCTGACAAAGACGGCGATAATGGTCACCAGGACCAGGGTAACGATCCCGTACAACAGCAATCTCTTTCCCCGTTGGGCGCGCTCTTCAGGTGATAGACTCTTTGCAGGCATCGTTCTTTTCCTCCTTCGTGATCTGAAATGGGTATCGCCGCTCATGGCCGGCTGTGATATTTTACCACATCTTGTTGGAGATTGCAAGTGGGACTGTGGTCGGGTTTTCGAAGCAGAACACGGGCGTGGGGCACCCGTTGCTCGGCGGGGGTCTGTGACCCCCGCCGGTGGGGGGCCGCCGGGTCACAGACCGGGCGGGAGCAGGGTGGGTGGGGCGCTCCGTTCTTCTGCTTCGAAACCCCTGGTCCTGTAAAGTATGAACACGGGGAGGAGAAACTATGACCCGATCGCATCCTCTGGTAGAGCTGGCTCGACAGACCATTGAAGCCTACATCGGCGAGGGGAAAACGATCCGACCTCCTGAAGAGTTGACCCCTGAAATGCGCCATCGCGCCGGAGCTTTTGTCACTCTCCACCGCCACGGGCAACTACGCGGCTGCATCGGCACCATCCAACCCACCTGTAATACGGTGGCCGAAGAGGTGATCCAGAACGCCATCTCCGCTGCCACCCGCGATCCTCGCTTCCCGCCGGTCCGCCGCAGTGAACTGGCCGACCTGGAGGTCAAAGTGGATGTGCTGGGCGAACCGGAGCCGGTGAACAGCCTGGACGAACTGGACCCCAAACGCTATGGCCTGATCGTCCAGTCGCTCAAGCATCCCTGGAAACGGGGTTTGCTGCTGCCTGACCTGGAGGGGATCGATACTGTCGAAAAGCAGGTCTACTGGACCCGCTACCACAAGGCGGGCATCACCGACCCGGACGAGCCGGTACAGATGTTCCGTTTCGAGGTCAAACGCTATACCTGATGGACCATCCCTGTCTCAGAGCCTATCTGAAAAGTCTACCACCAAGGCACACAGGACAAAGGAATGAGAAGGAATGTACAGAATTTCTTTGTGTCCTTCGTGTCCTTTGTGGTTTTCAGACCGGCTCTCAGGAAAGGACCAGGTTGTCAATGAGCCGGGTCCGGCCGACAAAGGCGGCCAGGGAAAGGAGCGCGGTGTCGGCGATGGTCTCCAGCTCCTGAAGCGTCTCAGGATGAGCACAGGAGACATATTGCAGGCGGGCCAGCGGCTCGGCGGCGATGATCTCGGCCACCATACGGCGCAGCCGTTCAGCATCCCGCTCCCCGGCCTCAAAGGCGGCCTGGGCCGCGCTCAGGGCGCGGTATAGCACCGTGGCCGCCCGCCGCTCCTGGGGGGCGAGATAGCTGTTGCGGCTGGACATGGCCAGGCCATCCGCCTCCCGGACGGTGGGGCAGACGATGATCTCGATCGGGAAGTCCAGGTCGCGGACCATGTGGCGGATCACGACGGCCTGTTGGGCATCTTTTTGTCCAAAGTAGGCCCGCTGGGGCTGCACGCCGTTGAACAGCTTGGCCACCACCGTGGCCACGCCGCGAAAGTGGCCGGGGCGTTGGGCCCCCTCCAGCGGTCTGGCGACCTCCTCCACCGTGACCCAGGTCTGGAAACCGGGCGGATACATCCCTTCGGGCGTGGGGGTCCACACCAGATTGACCGCCTCCTTCTCCAGCAGGCCGAGATCGCGGGGCAGATCGCGGGGGTAGGTGGCCAGGTCCTCGCCGGGGCCGAACTGGGTGGGGTTGACAAAGATGCTGACCACCACGCTGGCGCATTCAGCCCGCGCCCGGCGCACCAGCGACAGGTGCCCCTCGTGCAGATAGCCCATCGTCGGCACAAAGCCCACCGGTTCGGGCAACAGGGCCCGTGCAGCGCGCAATTCGGTCAACGTCGTCACAACCTGCATGTTTGATCCTCCCCCTCAAGTTCTCAGGCACACTCACAACCCGCCACCGGCCGGCCCCTGCCATTCCCTTTCCACGACCGCTTTGACCAACAACCACAATGTCCGGTTCACCGGGGCAGGCAGGCCACACCGTTCGCCGGCCTGGACGATAGCCCCGCAGATGGCGTCAATCTCGGTCGGGGCACCGCGCAGCACATCCTGAAGCATGGAGGAGTGGTTGACGGCCGTGCGGCGGGCCACCGCCTCCGCCGCGGCAACCGGGTCGGTGAAGGTCAGGCGCAGGCCCAGGGCAGCCGCCACCGCCGCCGCCTCGCTCGCCGCCGCCGCCATCAGCACCCGCGCCGCGGGACGGTTCAGCAGCTCGCCGTTGGGCACGCGCAGCAGGGCGGTGAGCGGATTGATGGCCGCATTGATGACCAGCTTGCTCCACAGCAACTCGTCCGCCGCCGGAACGACCTCTACTTCAAAGCCGGCCCGCCGCAGCAGCATCGCCAGCGGCTCCAGGCGGGGATGGGCTCCCAGGGAGACCGGCCCCTCGCCGCCGGGGCGCACCCGCCCCGGCCCCAGGAGCGTGCCCCCCGTGGTGGTCACACCCAACGCCACCCGCCCAACGCCGAGGATCTCCGCCAGTTTCTCCCGGTTCCCCAGACCGTTTTGCAACGTCAGGGCCAGGCCATCGGCTGCCAGGCAGCCGGCCAGTTGCCGGGCAGCCCGTTCCGTCTGCCAGGACTTGACCAGCACCAGGGCCAGCCGCGCCCCGAGGCAGTCGGCCGGATCGTCGGTCGCCTGCACCGGATAGGCCCGCTCGGAGCCGTCGGCATCCACCAGGCGGACGCCGCCGGTGCGCAGCGCGGCGATCCCCTCCCGCCAGGTACCCAGCAGTGTCACCGACTCACCGGCGGCCGCCAGCCGGGCTGCAAACAGGCAGGCCAGCGCCCCGGTGCCTGCAATCAGCACAGCATCTCCCACCTTGAACTACCCCCCTGCTCCGGCCAGGAAGGCCGCCCATTCCTCATCCGGCATTTCGACCGTGTGCTCCGGTCCGGGAAAGAGGCGCGCTTCCACCTCGGCGCGGTATTCGGCAAAGGCGCGGGCCATCTCGCTGTGGAGGTCGGCGTACTTTTTGACGAATCGGGGGGTAAAGCGGTCAAACAGGCCCACCAGGTCATGGGTCACCAGCACCTGACCGTCGCACCCGGCTCCGGCCCCGATGCCGATGGTCGGGATCTCCAGCCGTTGGGAGATCAACGTCGCCAGCCGGGCCGGGACCGATTCGAGGACCAGGCTGAAACAGCCGGCCTCCTGGAGCAGCAGAGCGTCCTCCAGCAGGCGACGGGCAGCAGCCGCGCTCCGCCCCTGCGCCCGGAATCCACCCAACTGGTGCACACTCTGCGGCGTCAGCCCCAGGTGGCCCATCACCGGGATGCCGGCGGCGACGATGGCCCGCACCGCTTCCAACCGCTCGCGCCCCCCCTCCAGCTTGACCGCGTCCATGCCGGCCTCTTGCAAAAAGCGCCCGGCGTTGCGCACCGCCTCTTCCACCGAGACCTGATAGGACATGAACGGCATGTCGCCGATCAGCAGGGCATAGCGCGCTCCCCGCGCCACTGCCCGGCAGTGATGGAGCATCTCCTCCATCGTGACCGGCAGTGTGTTCTCGTAACCCAGCACCACCATGCCCAGCGAGTCGCCGACCAGGATCGAATCAATGCCCGCCTGGTCCACGGCCAGCGCCGTGGCATAGTCATAGGCGGTCAGCATGGTGATGACCTCACCCCGCTGCTTTTTCTGAGCGAAGGTGAGGGTGGTGACCTTTCTCCGCCCAGACGAAGCGATAGACATGGTCAATCCCTCCTCCGGTCTGTTTCCCCTGATCCTATCCCATTCTAACACAATTGGCCTGTGGCGTCAAGGCGTTGACATCCTCCCGGAATTCGGATATAATCCCATTCCGGGCCAGAGAGGATCCCTGTGCCCATACGCATCAGGCGAAGCGACCCAGTCGCCCCTCAGAGCCGGTCTGAAAAGCTTACCTTGACATTGTTCGATTTGACCTCACCCCTACCCCCTGGCCCCCTTGGGGGTTGGGGGATGGGGTGAGGTCCACCCTTGTTGCCATTTATGTTAATTTAACAATGTCAAGTTACCACCAAGGACACCAAGGACACAAAGGAACACGAAGGAAACGAATAAAAGCCGCATGGTGCCCTTGGTGTCTTGGGGGTTTTCAGACAAGCGACCTGGTCGCTTCGCTTGATGCGTAGGGGGTGTGAGTCCTGTCAGGAAGGCCCCCATACGCATCAAGCTAAGCGACTCAAGTCGCACCTCAGGGGCCTGCGGCCAGGCATCCACCTGCGTGGATGCCGCCGTCCGCGCAGGCGGACGGCCAGGGGCAGAGCAGCGCTCTGCCCCTACCGGTGCGATTTCCAATCGCCCGCGCCTTAACTTGATGCCAATGGAGTCCTGTCAGGAAGGCCCCTCGCTCTGTCCGCCGCGCCACTGCTCCAGGACCAGCCGCTGGTTCTGGAAGGCGATCTCCTGGGGGGGCGGCAATTCGGCAGGTGCAAAGAAGCGAGCCAACCGGGCGTCGTCCCCCGGCCGCAGGATACCGCCCTGCACCCGGGCGTGGTAGATCAGGCTGATGCCCGGCCCGCGAAAATCGTCGGTGTAGTGGACCACCTTCACCAGGCCGGTGATGACCACCTCCAGCCCCGTCTCTTCCGCACACTCGCGGATTGCGGCCTCTTCGGGGGCCTCGTCCCACTCGACAAAGCCGGAGGGCAGGCACCATTTGTCCTTCTCCGGGACGATGGCCCGTTGCACCAGCAACACCCGTCCCGCCTGCTCGACCAGCACCGACACGCCGACCTTGGGGGCGCGAAAGTGGACAAAGCCGCAGGCCGGGCAGGTCAGCCGCAGCCGGTCGAACACCGGCCGTTCCTCCAGGGGGTGGGTGCAATGGGGGCAGTAGCGCATGGCGGTGCCTGGTTGCCAGCGGTCGAGCGCCCGCCGTCGCCACGCTTCGATAGCCTGATCGTGCCCACCGCCGCTCAAGGGCCGGGGCAGGCCCTCGGCCGGGAAAAAGCCGACGGCCACCACCTCCCGGCCCTCTCGCCGCAGTTCACCCCCCTCCACTCCGGCCTCGTAAACCAGCAGCAGGCCGTTGCCCCGCGGGTCGTCGTCGAAAAAGTAGGCGCCCAGCAGGCGGTCCACCCGCAGCCGCAGGCCTGTCTCCCTGGCCGCTTCGCGGACGGCCGTAACCGGCGGTGGCTCGTCGGCCGGGCAGTAGCCCCAGGGCAGATGCCAGGCGCCGGGGAAAGGCCGGGCCGCCGGGCTGCGCTGCACCAGGAGCAGGCAGCCTGCCCGTTCCACCACCACCCCTGCTCCCACCTGGAGCGGCCGGTAGATGGCACGCTGCCCGGCGATCGGTTGCTCCCCCGGTTCAGCCTCACCCGCCGACCAGGACACAGGTCACCCCTTCCATCGCCAACCCGGCCAGGAGCGGCAGCCACAGGTTGTCATCGGGCGGCGGCGACCAGCGTTCAACCAGCGTGGCCACCGCTGCGCCGACCAGCACTACCTCTGGCTGCAATCCACCCCAGCCGCTGCCGGCCAGGCCGCCCATCAGGCAGGCGACCAGACAGCCCAGGCTCCCCGCCAGGCTCTTGCCCTGCCCCGCCTGTCCCCACCGTCGCCCGACAAGCTCGGCTGCGGCATCGCCCCAGGCCAGGAACAGGATCGCCGTGCCACCCAGGTCGCGGCCAAAGAGGAGCAGCGCAGCCAGGGCGGCCAGGGCAAACCAGGTGGAGCCCAGCACGCGGCGGCTTTCCCATTCCCGAAAGACGGAGGGCAGCAGCCGCCACAGCAGCCGGTTGACCTCCGGCCGATGGCGGCGCATCCCCTCCACCATCAGCGAGGCGCCGACCAGCACCCCGGCCAACGCCAGCGCCAGGCGGTAGGAGAGCAACCAGCCGACGGCCGGCAGCCAGGCCATGGCCAGGTGCATCAGCTTGCGCAGCAGGTTCACGCGGCGAAACAAGGGATCAGGCCCCCCACGCCGGTCCCTGCCACCCGGCCCTGGCTTCAACTCCCATACATCTCCCCATAATCCTCAATGGCTGCGGCCACCACCTGCAGGGCATGTTCCCGGCCGTATACCCCCTCGATGACCATGTGCGGCTCCTCGCCGGGCACCAGCTTGTAGGTGGCAAAATAGTGGCGCAGCCGTTCGATCAACACCTCGGGCAGTTGCGCCACATCCACCACCCCTTTCCAGAACTGGTCGTTGTCCAGCACGGCGATGATCTTGTCGTCGGCCTCGGTGCCGTCAATGGCCTGGATGCCCCCCACGACGCGGGCGGCCAGGATGATCTCGGCGCGGTTGAAGGGCCGTTCGCTGATGACACAGATGTCGAGCGGGTCGCCGTCGCCACGCCGGGCCTTGGGTGCCAGGGCATGGACACGTTGCCCGCAATAGGTGCGGGGGATAAAGCCGTAAAGCGTCGGCGGCTGCGACGAGGTGCGCTGTGGCCGGTCTGCACGCATATAGCCGGTGGTTTTGTCCACTTCGTACTTGATCAGGTCAAAGGGGGTGATCTCGATGTAAGCATGCACCACCCGGGGCGGGTCAGGTCCCACCTCCAGGCCGTGCCAGGGGTGGGGTCGCCAGCGGTAGAATGGCGCGGGAAAAGACATGGTTCCTCCCTTGACATGGTGACCTCACCCCATCCCCCAACCTCCTCCGGGGCCAGGGGGGGAGGGGAGAGGTCAAAGAGTTCCTCATCCATCCAGAAAGGCGAGGGTCAGGTAGCCCATCACACTCTCCACCAACTGATCCAGCGGCAGCCGCTCCTCCACGGTGTGAACGACCGCTTCATCCCCTGGCCCAAAGCCGAGGACCGTCGCTCCGGCCTGAGCAAAATGGCCGCCGTCGGTGGCAAAGCGCCAGATGCCGATCTCCACCGGGCGGCCCAGGGCTGCCGTCAGCGCGGCCTGAGCCTTGACCAACCAGGGATTCTCGGCCGGTGTGGTGAAGGAGGGGAACAGGTCAGGATAGGTCAGCGACAGGCCGGTGTAGCTGATCAGCTCTGTGCGGGCGATCTCGATCCGGCCCCGGCAGCCCGGCTCCAGGCTGCGGGCCAGCAGCGCCTCCAGCCGGGAGATGATCTCGTCCGGCTGCTCGCCGGGGATGTTGCGCCAATCCAGCACCAGATGGAGCGCCGAGGGGGTGACATTGCTGCTCCCCGGCTCGCCGGTCACGCAGGTGGGGGCGACCGTCGAGAGGCCATCGGTCGGGTCGGCAGCCATCGGCAGGGTGCGCAGGCCGTCCACGAAGCGGGCCAGCGAAAAGTGGGGGTTGATGCCCAGGGCCGGCATCGAGGCGTGGACCGGGCGGCCCTCGAAATGCACCCGCAGTTCCACCCGACCCCGGTGCCCCCGGCGCAGGCCGTTGCCGCTCGCCTCGCCGATGATGACCCGGGCCACAGGCAGGGCCTGGGCCAGGTGCCGTGCCCCCAGCCCACCCACCTCTTCCTGGACGACACCGCTGACATACAGGTCGCCGGGCAGGGGCCTGCCCAGCTTTTTGCTCAGCCCTCCGGCGTAGACCATGGCGGCCAGCGCCCCCTTCATGTCGGCTGCACCCCGTCCCCACAGCGCGCCGTCGCGGATTTCGCCGCCAAAGGGGGGGAAGGGCCAGCGGGCCGGATCGCCGGTCTCCACATGGTCCAGGTGGCCGTTGAGCATCAACGCCGGGCCGTCGCCTCCGGCGATGGAACCGATGACGTTGCCGGCCTCATCCACCCACACCCGGTCATAGTCCAGGCGTTCCATCTCGGCCTGGACCAGCGCCGCCACCTCCCCCTCCTGCCCCGGCAGGCTGGGGGTCTGCACCAGCCTGCGGGCAAAGGCGATCAGCTCTTCGCGGTGGGCCTCGACCAGGAGGCCCAATTCAGGATCGTTCATGGTCTGTTCCCTTTCTTCTGCGCGATGACCAGCCTCACAAACCGGAGCAGGGCCAGTTGCCGCCGCCAGCGCCACGGCTCTCGGAGCAGACGGTAGAGCCACTCCAGCCCGACCCGGCGCATCCACCGTGGGGCGCGGCGGGCCACGCCGGCCACAAAATCGAACGCGCCACCAACGCCGATCATCACCGGCACCCCCAGGCGGTCGCGGTTGCGGGCGATCCATTTCTCCTCAGCCGGCACCCCATAGGCCACCAGCAACAGATGAGGGGCGGCGGCCCGCACCCGGGCGATGATCTCCTCCTCCTCTTCAGCGCGGGGCGAACCGGCATAGGTGCCGGCCACCTCCAGGCCGGGATGGAGGGCCCTCAGCCGGTCGGCGACGATCTCGGCCACACCCGGCGCGGCCCCCAGGAAGAAGGGGCGGTAACCCCGCCGGGCGCTGTGGGCAGCCAGGTGGTAGATGCCATCGGAGCCGGTCACCCGCCGGCGCAGGGGATGGCCCAGCCACCGGGCGGCCAGGATCAGGCCCACGCCGTCGGCCACATTCAGGTCGGCTGCGTTGAGCCGGTGGCGGAAATCGGGGTCATCGTGGGCTGCGACCAGCATCTCCGGGTTGAGGGTGACGATCTGGTGGGGCCGGCCGCTGCGGATAAAAGCGTCCACCGCCGCCAGCAGGTCGTCATAGGTGGCGTCGTCCACCCGCACGCCCAGGATGTCAACCCTGTTCACGGCCCACCTCTTCCAGGATGGTCAGGACCTGCTCAGCACAGCGCCGCCAGGAAAAGCGCTGCACCTGGCGAAACCCCCGCTCCACCAGTTCGCGGCGCAGCCCTTCGTCGGCCACCAGGCGGGCCAGCGCCCCGGCCAGCTCCGCCCCCTGTCGCGGGTTCACCCGCAGCGCCGCGTCACCGGCCACCTCCGGCAGCGAGGAGGCGTCCGAACAGATCACCGGCGTGCCGCAGGCCATCGCCTCCAGCACCGGGAAGCCAAAGCCCTCATACAGCGAGGGAAAGACAAAGGCCAACGCCCCGCTCAGCAGGGCCGGCAGGTCGGCATCGGGCACATAACCGGGCAAGAGGACACGATCCTCCAGCCCCAGGCGGCGCACCTGGTCAAAAATCTCCGCAGACCGCCATCCTTTCTGCCCGGCCAGGACCAGGGAGAGGGGGGAGAAGAGAGAGCGGAGTCCGGCAGAGGGGGAAAAAAGGTTGGCGGCAAAGGCGTGGAGGAGAACGCCCAGGTTCTTGCGCGGGTGGAGGGTGCCGACATAGAGCAGATAGGGGCCGGGGATGCCGTAGCGGGCGCGGACGGCGGCCAGCAGGGTGGGATCGGTGACCGGGGCCAGCGCCTCGTCGCGGCCCGGATAGACGACGACGATCCGATCCGGTGGAGTCCCGTAGTAGTGGATGAGGTCCCGGCGGGTGGCTTCCGAGTCGGCCAGGACGCGGGCGGCGGCCCGGGCGTTGTAGCGGGTGGACCAGCGCAGGTAGAGGTTCTGGGACAGGGTGTGAGTCTCCGGGTAGTAGTGATAGCCCAGGTCGTGAACGGTGACGACACTGCGCCGGGGGTGGATCAGGGGCAGCACGTGGGCAGGCACAAAGAGCAGGTCGGGCGGCCGGGTGAGCATCTCCCATGACAGGCGAAGGTGGGTCCACAACCGGGGGAAAGGGATGACCCGCTGTTCGGCCTTGTCCGGGAACAGGCCGGGTGAGGGGGGCCGGTTGAAGTACAGGCGAACATGGTGGTCCTGGCCCAGGTCGAGCAGTTCGCGGATCAGGTGCAGGGAGTAGGTTTCGGTGCCGGTGCGCCGCGCCGCCGTGGCCCGGCTGGCGTCAATGCCGATGAGCATCCCTCTTCTCCTCTTTTGCTGCCCGGCGCATTATACCATGAAGCGCAGGGAGCGTCAATCAGAGGCGCACAGGGACCAGGTCGGCCAACTGGCCGGCTGTGACCGGGCCGGGGCGGAGGATGGCCGGCGGCCAGACGGTCAGGTCCAGGACCGTGGAGGCCATCCCGCCGGGGCATGGCCCCCCGTCCAGGAGGAGGGGGATGCGTCCGCCCAGTTCCGCCTCGACCTGATCGGCGGTGACCGGGTCGGGATGGCCGTGGCGATTGGCGCTGGTTGCCGCCAGAGGAACGCCCAGCCGCCGGCACAGGTCGCGCACCAGGTCATGGTCGGGCACGCGCACGGCTACAGTCGGGCCACCGCCACACACCTCAGCGGGCAGGTCTGGGGCGCGGCGCAGGACCAGGCTCAGGCCGCCCGGCCAGAACCGTTCGGCCAGCCGCCAGGCCAAGGCCGGGATGTCGGCACAGACCCGCTCCATCGCCCCTGCATCGGGCAGGAGGAGGGGAATGGCCAGGTGGGCAGGCCGCTCCTTCACCCTGTACAGGCAGGCCACTGCCCCTGGCAGAAAGGGGTGCGCCCCAACGCCATAGACGGTGTCGGTGGGGAAGGCGATCACCTGTCCGCGTCGCAAAAGCTCCACAGCCTGCGGCAGAGCCTCAGCCGAGTGGATAGAGAGGCGGACGGTCGGCATGGTGGCCGGCATTCTTCCTCCAACAAACAGGGCCAGACCCCCCACTCGTGTCCGGCCCATTGTACCGCCGATCGTCGCCCAGGTCAAGCACAGGACAGGCTGACCTCCTGTCCTACGGGCCGAACCGCTCCTCTCGCCACGGATCGCCCCGGTTGTGATAGCCGTAGCTTTCCCAAAAGCCGGGCCGGTCCTCGGCCAGCAATTCGAGGCCGCGCACCCACTTGGCCGATTTCCAGAAATAGAGGGAGGGCACGACCAGGCGCAGCGGCCAGCCATGTTCGGGGGTCAACTCCCGGCCTTCATAGCGCCAGGCAAAGAGGTTTTCCTGGCGCAGGAAATCGGCGAGTGACAGGTTGGTCGTGAAGCCCTGCTCGGCGTGGACCAGGACGAAACGGGCTTCTGGCCTGAGCTGCACGTGACTCAGCACCTCCCGTGTGCTGACCCCCTCCCAATGGGTATCCAGTTTGGACCAGCGGGTGACGCAATGAATGTCGGCCACCACGCTCTGAGTGGGCAACGCCCGGAACTGGTCAAAGGTCCAGCGCTTCTCTTCCTCCACCAGACCCCACACCCGAAAATCCCAGGTGTCCTTGTTGAAACGGGGGATGCTGCCATAGTGCAGCACCGGAAAGCGATCGGTGAGGTACTGGCCCGGCGGGATACGACTCCGCCCGGCTTCCTCCCGGCCCGATCGATCGCCTTGCCTCAATCCCGATCCATCCCTGAGTGGCTCTTGCATCCTCCTGGCCTCCTGCTATCCTGGATGACGAGCCCATGATAGGCGATCCAGGCCCGCCTGTCGGTGATCTCCATTACATCCTGGCCCGGCCTGGCCGACATCGAACAGGGAACAGACCACACGGTTTGCCGGGCCAGATTGACACCCGGCCCAGATTGCGTTATAATTGTGCCGCAACGACGCGGAAAGGGAGTGCCATCCGTGGTCATCTACGATGTCACGGTGCCGATTGCAGAGGGGATGCCGGTCTGGCCGGGCGACGCCGGGGTTGAGATCGAGTGGCTGGCCCACACCGACCGGGGCGATCTGCTCAACCTGTCGCGGCTCAGCCTGGGCAGCCACACCGGCACCCACGTGGATGCACCGCGCCATTTTGTGCCCCACGGCCTGACCGTGGACCTGCTGCCGCTGGAATTGCTGGTCGGTCCGGCCTTTGTCGCCGAAGTGACCGGTCCGGCCGGCCAAGCCATTCAGGTGGACGATCTGGCTGCCCTGCCGCTGCCCGAAGCGACGATCCGGCTCCTGCTCAAGACCGGCCACTCGCGCTTCTGGCAAAGCGGCTTCAGGACCGATTACCCCCACCTGACGCCCCAGGCAGCCGGCTGGCTGGTTGAGCGTGGCATCCGCCTGATCGGGATTGACTCTCTGTCGGTCGAGGCGTTCGAGGCCGACGGGCACCAGGTCCATCACCTCCTGTTGGGGGCAGGGGTGGTGGTCGTCGAAGGACTGGATCTCAGCGAGGTACCGGCCGGACCCTGCCATCTGCTGTGCCTGCCCCTCAAGGTCAAAGGAGGGGAGGGGGCACCGGCGCGTGTGTTGGTGCTACGCGAGTGAGTGGAGGGATAGCCATGATCACAAAAGAAGCTTCCAAAAAACCGGGCAAAGTTTTGGTCACCTTTGAGCTGTCCTCCAGTTTGTGGGCCGAACGGGCCAACCTGGTGGGTGAGTTCAACGACTGGGATACCACGGCCACGCCGATGACACGCACCCGCTCCGATGCCAACTGGAAGGCCACCGTCGAACTGGAAGCGGGCCGCCGCTACCGCTTCCGTTACCTGGTGGATGGGAAGGAATGGCTGAACGACTGGCGCGCCGATGACCATGTGGAAAACCCTTACGGTTCCTACGATTCGGTGGTGGATCTGACCGAATTCGGCCAACCCCTTCCCTCCTGATCCATCCTGGGCATCGGTCCGGTCGCCTGACAACCGGCAGATGGCCACCCTGGATTGCCGGTTGGGTGAGGATGATGTTTGTTCTTGACCTTCGCTGGCCGGTCTTCGGCTTCTTGCTTCTATTCTCGGTCACCACCCTGCTGGCCATCTGGCTGGATCGGCGGTTGCGTTGGCGGAGGGCCGAGGGCTGGGCAGCATGGGACCAGGCACCCTTTGGCCTGCTGGTGCTGGATGGTCCTCGCACTGTCTGTTACGCCAATCCTTACGCCTGCCGCCTGTTGGACATTGCGTCGCCGGCAGGTCCCCTGCCCGAAGCGGACTGGCGGCCCCTGCTGGAACAGGATCGTCAGGCCATGCGGGCACCAGGACCTGTCTTCAACCGCACCCGCACCCTCCATCTCCCCGAGGAGCGGATTGCCCGCTGGTGGGTGGCCCGCTGGGGCAGTCGGGAGATCGTCTTTTTGTTGGATGTGACCGCCCAGCAGCGGGCCGAGCAGATTGCCGGGCACCTCCTCAGCGATCTGTCTCACGAACTGCGCACCCCTTTGGCCACGATCCTGACCCACCTGGAAGTGCTGCTTCTGCCCAGCCTGTCCACCGAACTCGGCCAGCAGTCGCTGCACCTGTAAAGAAAGGAGCATATTATGCGTCACTGTCGTATTTTGTGGCTTGCGGGGTTTGTCATCCTTGCTGCTGTAAGTGGCCTGGTTTTGTTCATCTGGCGACTGAATGCCATGTCTGATAGGCCTCGGATGATTATCGAAGAGGAGGTGGGCAATGGCATCACTTATGCCGTAGGGCTAGAAGGAACAGACCCGGAAACCTGGGAGTTGGTCGCCAGTGTAACCTACGATTACGACTCCCTGGCCGGCATCCAGGCTTACGTGGCGTTCAACCAGGCAGCATTGGCCCAGTTGGAACGTAGCGATCTACAAACCCTCCAGGTGGAAGTAGTCTTCAATCATCCCCTGTCCCAGGCCGACTTGGAGCGTTTCGTTGCCGAAACCGGCCTGAAAGTGGAACAGTACTCGCTGCGGGCCGTGCAGGCCGATGGTCAGCGGGTGACTATCTATGGCGGCCCACCAGACGATGTGAACTTGGTCTCGGATGAACAGTTGGCTCAGGTTCTCCAGGATATAAAAGACCGGGCCGATGGCCACCTGCAGGGATGGATATCGGTCGAAGGCCAACTCCCCACCGCCAACGCCCAGCAGGTCAGTGTTCACCCCGACGTATTCCTGCTGGATGTGGTAGAAACTGTTATCAGCCAGTCTTTGACCCCAGAGAATTTGTCCAAGACCGGAATGTCCAAAGAGATCCAGCAACTGTACCTGACAGGCAAGGTTCGTCCAGCCTTTAGCCGCCCGCCGCTGTTCTGGTCCCTGGAAAATTTGGACCTGGTAAAAGACGGGTCACAGTAGTAGCCAATGGTCTCGCCCTATGAAGGCTGGAGTCGAGGCTTTAGCCGGTGACAGGAAAACAGGCCAGTTACTCGTCTCAGGAGGCCCTGGGTGAAGCGTTATTGTTTACTGTCGGCGGGACTGCTGTTGCTCGCAAGTACGATCCTGCTGTTGTTTTCCGTGGGTTGTGCAGGGACGCCAGAGGCGGAGGTGGTTCCCCCCACACCCACCCCTGCGCCCGGTGGCAGCATCTTTTTCGACCCGTCCCGCGTATCGCGCGAGACCAGATCGATAGAGGTGAGAGTCATCAATGTTTTGGGCTCTGTGCCGACCACGGAATCCGCCATCGTCATCACTGAGCCGCTGGCCATAGAAGCCATCACAGCGACTCTCCTGGGTGCGACCTCTGGTCCGCCGGCGGTAGAACCGCCAGCCACGCCACAAGAGAGTAACCGTGTAATCGCCCTATATCTCTACAGCCAGAAGGACATCGTCCCTCTGGCTGGCGCAAGCGGCCAGTGGCTGATGGCCTCGTTGACCTACGACTACCAGGCTGGAGTCATCGCTGTGGAGCGGCTTGCCCCCCAAGGAGACCGGGAAACCATGTTTTTCCCCATTGGGCCAGAATTGCGGGCCATTTTGGAGCGCGAAGGGGTGTTCCTCTCCGGCCCCAATTGACCGACGCGGCCATCTTCAGTCTGGCAACGACCCGCCCGGCCCGTTCGGATGATACGGGCTTGATTTCGTCACCGGACGGCAGCTACGAATATGCTGTCCTGCGCGAACCAGGGAAACCTGCCGAAGTCATCGTAAATAGCCCCCAAAGCGCGAAGGAGTGGGAAAGATACCGCATCGCCAACCTGCGCCGGGCCAAGGCTTTGATCGAGTCAGGCTGGGCAGAGCGCCTTCGGGTCACCATCACGTTTGCCCAGCCGATCCCGTTGGCTGAAGGCCGCGCCTTGCTCGATGCAGCCCGAGTGGAAGAGGTGGAAAGCTACACCTTGGCCGGCTATAACTTGACATTGTTAGATTTGACCTCACCCCTACCCCCTGGCCCCCTTCCCCTCTCCGCCGCGGAGAGGGGACGGCTGTTGGAGGAGCCGCGGGTGTACATCGCCGATGTTACCGAGTACGAACTCCGGCAACTTGTGCCGGACGAGGAGATCGAGGTGAGCCTGCCTTCTCCGTTTTGGGATCTGTGGTAGGCAACCTGTCAGCCTTGCGGCTCACGCCGAAGGGGGAATCGGCGCGAGCCGCAAGTTTTGGATTTGGACAGAAAGGGGGTGTTCAAAATGAGAGAGGGTTGAGTGCTATGAATGCTGTGCGGCCCTCAACGTCGGCCTGCTGGGCGTCGGTGTGTTGGCGACGCCTTTGGTCTGGAGCCTGGAATCTCACCTGCTGGCCGCGTGGGGTCCCGCCAACCGGCTGTCCTTTTTTGGCCTTTCCGTCTACCTGTGGTAGAATTTTAACCCGCTGATGTGAATGACCCCAGGAGGCGGCTCATCACGCAGGACGATGGGCCGCTTCTTATTGTGAATGCGGAATGCGGAATGCGGAATGCGGAATGCGGAATGCGGAATGCGGAATGCGCTAAAATGAATGGTGTGAGCAAGGATCAAATTTTGAATTCCATCCGCAATATCGGCCTCATTGCCCACATTGACGCGGGCAAAACGACCGTGACCGAGCGGATTCTATACCACACCGGTCGGACCCATCGCCTGGGCAGTGTGGACGAGGGCACGACCGTCACCGACTTTATGCCCCAGGAGCGGGAACGGGGCATCACCATCCAGGCGGCAGCCATCACCGCAATCTGGCGCGGGCACCAGATCAACCTCATTGACACGCCGGGCCACATTGACTTCACCGCCGAGGTGCAGCGCAGCCTGCGCGTCCTCGACGGGGGCGTGGTGGTGTTGGACGGCGTGGCCGGCGTCGAACCCCAGTCGGAGACGGTGTGGCGCCAGGCCGACCGGTACCAGGTGCCGCGCCTCTGCTTTGTGAACAAAATGGACCGCCCCGGCGCCGATTTCGACCGGG